>WLWG01000409.1_pt1 | contig 43939 bp, 49 predicted proteins | sample 6712871 | NCBI WGS metagenome assembly WLWG01 (sample SAMN12718693, study PRJNA515312) | sponge metagenome | isolation source: marine sponge | host: Mycale hentscheli | place: New Zealand: South Island, Marlborough, Capsize Point | collected 2003-05-01
CTGCTGCCTGCTGCTGAACCTCGATCTCCGCTGCCCGACGGCGCCCGGCTGCCTCCATCTCCGCCAGCAGTGCCTCCGCCTCCGCCTGATCTGCATCGGTCCACACGGGCTCGGCGGCCACCAGGTGTGCCAGGTCATCCTCCGCCACGTGGAGCTCCACCCGCGCCTGCACCAACGCTGCATGATCTTCATGCGCTTCGGCGTACTCGAGTACGTGGCGGTCCAAGAACCACGCCGGCTGCCGGCACGGCGTGGGCAGTCCACCGCGGTGGCGTCCGGCCTGCAGTTTTGCGCGAAGGTTCGTTCCATGGTCCCCCGCCATCAGCTCGTCCACCGCAGCCAGCACCCGGTCCAGGCCGTGGACTCGGATCGCACGCTCAGCGGCCTCCACGTCGCCAGCCGACCACCGGGCCGGGCGGGACCCAAGGCTCTCACGGCAGGTACCGTCCCATCGGGCGCGAACCTGGTCCACGTCGCTGCAGTCACCCGGATCGGGCTGTACGGCCGCTGTGGGCTCGTCGGGAGGCTCAGAGGCAGCTGGTGCCGTCTCGATGGCCTGTGGAGCCTCCTGCGGTCCTGTGGCTTGATGATGGTCCACTGCATCAGCCGGGCCGAAGGCCCCCGGGTCGGTCGGCTCGGCGGTGGGATCGGGGGGCCGATCTGGTGGTCGCGGATCCGGATCCGGATCGATGACGACGACCCTGCTCTCGTCGTCTTCACTGATCGTTTCACCTGTCTTTTCCTTAAGGGTAGGAGCCTCTCTCACTGTGACAGACCCCCCTCTGTCACTGTGACAGACCCCCTCTGTCACTGTGACAGAGCTGGTGCTGGACTGCATCGTGAGCCCATTCACGTAGTCAACGCTCACTCGATAGGTCGGCGTGGACTGCAACCGTCGCCGTCGACGTGAGGCCGCGGCAGCAGACTCCTCAAGGAGGATCCCAGCCACCACCAGGGCTCGCAGGGCACGGCCGACGGTGGACACGCTGAGGGATGTGGCCTCAGCCACCGAGGCTTGGGATGCCCAGCACGCGCCCTCGCACCCTGCGGCGTAGGCAACCACCGCCAGCAAGACGGCCCGCTGCGTGTGGGTCAGCTGCCGGTCGTGGTGATGGACCGCTAGGAACACACCCGCCGCGGAGGGCCGATCTCCACCGTCGTGGTGGGCCTGATCGGGGGCCGTGTTCGAATTGACGTGGGAGCGGAAAGCGGGGCGGGAGGGGCGATGAAGGGTCATGAGGAGGTCTCGCGGAGCGCACCGGGGCGACACCTGGGGGCAGCGTGCGCTAAAGTCCCTCCAGGTCATGTTGATGAGCCGTTCGGACGTGCGTCTAAACAGTGTCCGTGCGGCGATGACACAAGCTAGCATCCGTGGTGGAGCTAGATCGTCTGGCCGGCCCCCGGCACGTAGGATCGGGGGCGGCCTTGGACGGAATGTCACGGACGTAGCGGAGCTGTCGGCGGCGTGTTCTCCAATGTTCTCACTCGGAGACCAAGACGATCACGTGGCGCATCTGACGATCGGGGGGGGATCAGACTCTTTGCTCAGGCGGCACAGGTTCTTGCCCTGATGGCATAGGAGAGGCGGCAAGCTTAGCTCGGCCGACGCCGGTAAGGTAGGTCGCAACAGTCTTTCGTAGGCTGGCGTCCATCATCGACGGACACAGGCCCGCCTCGGTCTTCGTCTCGCACCACCAGGTCACGTGAGCGAGATCGTGGCCAGCCTTTGCCATGGCCTGCTCGAACTCCGCCACGGACATCCCTTCGGGCTCGGGTGGCTCCGGCTCGTCGGCGGTGTTGCCGTCGGGTGAGGCCGGGACCGTCACGGATTGACGGGGGGCCGTCAGCTGCGCACGGTACACCTTGGCGTCCTCGCCCCCGTCGTTGCTCCGCTCGTCCCGCACGTACTCCACCCGCAGTCGCCATCCCTCGAAGCTGGCGTCCACGGTGTGGAGCCCCGCATCCCGCATCGCTTCGGCGATCGCCATCCCCATGCCGTGCTTCGCGAACAGCCGGCCCAGCCCCTGGCGGCCCATGTCCAACGTGATCACGGCCTGCATCTTGGGCTCGGTGCCCTCATTGTCCCAATACTCCAAGGCCTTGGTCTTGTAGTTGCGCTGTTGGGTCAGCTCGATGCCCAGCACGGTGCCTTCGTACGCGGTCCCTCGTCGAGGGAACGGCAGGTGCGGCGGCGGTGCCTTCGCCAGCAGCCACCGCAAGGCCGTTCGGGTTCGTGTGCGCTCGTCGTCCATGGTCGATCTCCTGTTGTTGTCGTTGTTCGGCGGTGCGCCGACTCGTGCCCACCACCACAGGGGCGATGGGCAGGCGTCGAGGCACCGTCAGGGCGTCAGCACCCACAACACCAGGCCGATCACCACGGCCACCACGAGCACGAGCACCCAGACCACCACCTGGTTGTCGCTGTCCTGACCCTGCAGGAAGACGGCTCGCTGCCGGGCCTGCTGCAGGTGGCGCTGGGCCTTGTGGGCCCACCTGGTGGCTCCCGTCGTGTCTCCCCGCGCTGCAGCGTCCAAGGCCTCCACGATGCAGGCGTCAGCCTCCATGAGCTTCCGATCGATCCCGATCGGATCAATGTCCGTGTCGATGTCCGCCACGACGAGCTGCAGGAGCGTCCGTTGCTGCCGGGTCATCGGTCACCCCGTCGACGACAGAGCAGGCCCCGCAGGCCACCGCCCGCCATCAGCTCTTGTCGCAACGACTTCGCTCGGCTGGCCGACGTCCGGCGCCGCCAGTGCTTGCCCACCTCGCGCCCGTCACGGCGCGTGTAGGGCCCCACTTCCATGTGCGTGTTGTAGCGGGGCATCAGTACACCCCCCCGGCTTCCTCTTCCTCGATCGCGGCGTAGTAGTCCTCCCATCGGTCGATGGCGGCGAGGTCCGCCGCCGCATCCACGGCCAGATCCTCGTCGAGCGCAGCACTCCACCCAGTGGCCCACAGCGCCCACTCTGGAGTGCCCATGTCGTCGTCGTTCGCCCACGGCGCGCGACCCGCCTGCTCGTCGGCGCGGATGGCTGCCCAATCGGACTTGCTTCGAGCCTGGCGATCTTCCTCGCGGAGAGAATCTCCGGGCCATTCGGGTGCGAGGATGTCTTGGATCGTTGCTGCTTTCTGGACCACGTTCGTCTCTCTTGGTGAGACACGGGCTTGGCAGTACTGATCGAGGCCGCTACAATCCGGATGTTGGTGTCCGGAGCCTCGCTCAGTGTGCTCACGCTCGCGTCGGTTTCGATCTCCTGCCCCCCTCGCGGTGCTAGCCGCTTGGGGGGCATCCTCTCTGCTTGCAACAGCATAGTACCTCGTGATGGGTATTACGCCAAGGGTATTCCGAATGGAACCCTGAATGTTCAGAAGAGAGGGGAATAATGAGATGGTCTGGTTCTCAAATTCACGTCGTGTTGTGTCAGGCCATCGGAGTCCGACCGGTGCACGGGAGTGGAAAGGCTGTCGCTGAGGCTCTTGGTGTCGCACAAGCGAAGTACAGCGACGCGCGCAGCAACAGGTCCACAACGGTCGATCGCCTGTCGAGGTGGATCCACGCCGCGGGCCTGCCCGTGGACATCGTGCTGCGCAACGGCGAGGCAATAGCCGTCCTGCGCGACGAGGAAGCTCCGGAGCCCGCGCGTGTGGAGCTCGCGATGCAAACGCTAGCCGATGCTCGAGGCATCACGGTGGAGGCGCTGCAGGCTCTGCTGGACGCTGTGGACGCAGCATGCGATCGCACGAAGGCGGCGGCCTGATAGGCGCTCCGGCACAAGGAGTGCCAGATGCCTAGACTCGGATGCCTGCTGATGATCGTGCTGATGACCGGCTGCCCCAAGCAGTACGAGGTGGTCACCGCGCCCCAACAGGCGGACATGGAGACGTTCGTCGTGATCCAGGCGACCCGGTTCGGCGGAATGAAGGTGTGGGATTGCCGCGAGAAGCCCAGCGGCGAAGCGTGGGACCCCACCTGCGTCCGGACGCGGATGCGGAACAGCGCCCGGGACAAGTCCGAGCGGTGATCACAGCGGCCGGGGACGGTACGGCGTGGCCTTGCTGCCTGGCCGCCGCTGCTGCCGGCGGTGCTGCTGGAGAGTCTCAGCACAGGCAGCCCCCGTGGGACCGGGCCTGTCGTTCCGGAGACGGACCATGGCAGGCCGCCGCACGCCCCGACCGCGATCGACTGGTATCGTGGCTGGCCCTAGCAGTCCTGGTTGAGGATGACCCAGCTCAAAGTATGGGTTTTGTCGAACGGCCCGAGCCCCAGATCAACGGTCTCCAGGTAGACGATCGTGAACACGGACAGGCCGAAGTGCCCCGTGGGCTCCACCTCGATGGCGTCCCCCTGCTGCGTGTTGTAGCTGGGCGACGTGGAGGCGATGGACACGGGTGCGGTGCCGTCGTCGAATACGAACTCACCAGCGCCCTGCAGCGTCCAAACCATGTTGTCCGCAGCGTCGTCACGGCCAAGCGGATCTAGGTCGGTGTAGTCCAGCGTGGCAACGTCGCCGGTGCACGTGGCCGTGAACAGCGTGTACGCCGCTTCCACGCCGGTGTCGTAGGCCAACACGATGTCGTCGGCCGATGCGGACAGGGTGGTGGCGGACGCGAGTGCAGGCATCAGGAACGAAAGCACAGGATCTCCGTCATGGATGTGGCTTGACCCGGAGGCCTGGTCTGGTGCAGGGTGGGGGCGGACCACACGCCGATCCCCCAGGAGCGGCGCACGGCCCTTGATCAGTCCCGGAAGTGCATCCGAGAGGTGATCCATGGCTATTCTGCCACGACACCGTTTCCGGCGCCCTCGTCGGAACTCAGAGCAGCGTTCCAGGGCTCCAACATGATGGAGATACGAATGGTGATCTTGTCGATGCTGGGTCTGGCGACCCAAGCCCATGCGATCGAGCCCTCGGAGTGCGGAGAGCTGCACAATGATGTGCTCGAGTACGCCGCGGCCCAAGGCTGGCCCAACTTCGCAACGCACGCCGCCGCAGCTGATTGGGCGATTCAGTGGGCCACAGATCAGGGGTACACACTGGACGAAGACATTGCACGCGCGTGGACCGTCCCCATGGACACTGCCGCGTACGATGCCGCTGCGCTCGCAGATCCGGTCTACTACGCTCACCTCGACGCCATCGTGGCCGTCCTCACCGACCGGCCCGTGGGATTCACTGAGGGGGACCTGCTCGCCGACCTGGTGGCGCTCGACGCCACAGCCCAGACAACGCTGATCGGTGGGCAGCTGGAGATGGCCTTGTGCGTCTCCAACATCGCGCAGGGCTCTATTGAGTTCTGGTTCGATCGCACCGAAGACTGGGTGATCATCGCCGATGGAGGCGAAGAGGGTTCGGGCATGGGCACCTACAAGCCATCCGACCATGTAAACGGGAGCGATGTGCTCGTAGCCGACGCCCTCGGCGCGGCGGTCGGTGGCGTGATGGGTGGGATTGGCGGTGCGCTGTTCGGTGGAGCGGGCGCGGGTCCAGGAGCGCTGTACGGCGCCATCTCTTCGGGTGCTGGCGCGTCCGCCGTCGAGGGAGGCTGGCAGAAGCACGACTCAGAAGCAGAGAAGGCCACCAAGGTAGAGCCCGAAGATGAGCCCCCAGAGGACGACGACACCAACACGAACAACAATGGCGACGGCGGCGGGCCCGACGTCGATGGCGGTGAGGAGGGAAACAATGGCCAGGACCCGTAGTCAGCTGCCCACGTGGTTCTACCGCCCCATGCCCGCCAGCTCACGGCCGCGGGCTCGTGCATGGTGGATCGCGAACATCCTCGGCATCGTCGCAGGGTGCGCCATCGGCTCGGGACTCGCGCAGGCTTGGGAAAGCCCGATGCACGTACGGTTCGCCTTGATGGCTTCCATTGGCGTCGTCGCCTGGGTCGTGGCCTACGGCTTCGTGGGTGCGTTCACCGTGCTCTTGAGAACCCGGGTCGGAGCACGGCGTATGCTTCCTGACATGACGATGGACGCTGAGTCTGCGATCGAGCACGAAGCCGAACAGGGCCGCGCCTGCAGAAAGGAAATGCATGTGAAGCGCTGGGCTTTGATCACCACCGCAGCCTTGATCGGCGCGTTGCTCCTGGTCGCGACCCTCGGCAGGTCTCGCCAGGACCCCCCTGCGGCTCCCGTGGTGGAGCCCGACGCCGTTGCTGTGCTGGCGCCCGTCAACCCTCCGTCGGTGGCGGAGCCCGTGCGGGTGCCCCCTGTGGTGGTGGTGGCGGAGCCCGTGACGGAGCCTGAACCCGAGCCGGAAGGGCCGACCCTCGACGAGGCGATCGAGGAGCTGGAAGCGACTCTCGACTACTTCAGCGGGTGCCCGGATGTCGACACCAACCCCACCCTGAACCGGGTGCTTGGTGCCGGCCATGACCTGCTTGACCTCGCAGCGCGCGAAGGTGCGCACGAGCAGCTGGCCGACCAGGTGGCGGCGGTGACCCACACGATCGAGAAGATGGGCGCTCAGCTCTGTGTAGGCAGGTGATCGTGGGCCAGCTTCGCCTACCGATCCGCCAGGTGAACCACCTACAGCACGAGCTGTTGGTGGCCATCGGATCGCGATGGTTGAACACCACGGCGGAGCTGGCCGCCCAGCTCGGGGAGCCGTTCCCTCGAGTGGCTTCGGCGCTGCGAGCCCTGCGCGCCGCGGGCCTCGTGCTCGGCATCCAGATGGATGGGGGCTCACGATGGTCGCTGGCGCAGCCGATCTATGATGCCCAGCCCTGAACAGGAGGGGGATCCCGATGGCCGAAACACGCGCCAACAAAAAGAAGAAGAACAAAGGCCCCTTGCAGAACGACGTGCCGCTGGATGAGCGGATCGCGGCCCTCGTGGATGCGGTGTGGGATGGCGCCTCGACGGTGCCAGAGATGATGCGGGTGCTGCCTGGGTGGTCTCGCCCCACCGCCCGCCGGGTGTTGCGCGAGTGCGAACGCATCGGCGTGCTGTGCCGAACCCATGGGGCCATGCGTGTGGACACCCCCGGCCGACCCTCGGACATGTGGCAGCTGGCGTAACCAGCCAGCCAGCCCGACGGAGATAGGCTGGCCGCAGGGGGTCGACATTCCGACCTCCCCCACTCGGAGAAGATCTCATAATGCTGATTCCGTCACTGCTTTCGCTGGCAGCCTTCGCGAACCCCGCGGACGAGCCCTACAACTTGGACGATCCCACGTGGGAAGAGCCGAGCGACGCCGCGGACTGCTACCACATCGAATACTCGCTGACGTCGGAAGAAGCCGATGATGAGCTGGAATTCTATTTCCCGGGCTACACCTTCTACGGTCCCGAACAGCCGATCACGGGCGAAGCCTGCTTTGTGGCCTTCGGTGCACCCGCCGATGCGTGCGACAACATCGTGTATGACAACACCAAAGAGCCTTGGCTGGCGTACGGGCCATCCGGCTTGGTGGAGCTGATCGGGCCCACGGACTGGTTCATCGCATCCTGCCGAGGATAGCGGCCCTATTTACCGCCGTTCAAGAAGCGCCAGGCCAATGATCCGGGCTCGTATGCGACGGCGGGTCGGCCCGTCGGCGGTGGTGGTGGTGCGGCCGTAAACTCGGCGTCCGGCGGTGTGTCGTGGTGGCCCCCGTCCACCCGGTTGGAGCAATCCTCGAGGAGTTCGGGCCACGACACCCGCCACCCGTTCGTCCGGCCTGGCGGCAGGTAGGCGCGGATTCGGCCCGCCTTCACGGCCTGGAGCAGACGGTGGTAGCCCCACCCGGCCACTGCCGCCGCTTTGCGCAGCCGTATGAGCCGGAGTCCATCTCGCTCTTCAGGAGTCAGGTGTTCCACGCACGCCGTTATGCTGCGGCGGCGCCGGGCTCGCATGACGCGGCCATCAGGGGTGCTCGGCGCGCGGGGGTGATCCTCGCTGGTGGGGGGCCCTGAATTCCGTCGGACGTGGTCAACCCCACCGCCTCGGCCCACTGTGCTACTGTGGCGAAGAACAGTGAGGCGCCGACCGTGCAACCGGCCGACGCCTCGTGCCCGCGGGACTACGACCCCCGATGAGCGCCATGATCGTACCCCCTTTTGACTGTGCTGTGCAAGCCGCAAATGCAGTTGTGGTGCGTATCGTAGCCGACTCTGGTTGGTCATCCCGTGTAGCGTGGGAGGATGACGACGATGGGCCAAGGCACCCGCGTACCCGCACCTGCGGAATACCAAGACCTGGACGTCAGGCTGTACACTCGCCCCAAGCGTCGGATCTACGCACGATGGACGGACTCAAGGGGCACGAAACGGCATCGGTCGACGAGCACCCGAGACCCGACTGAGGCATGGAGAGTCGTGGCCCGATGGAGTGACATTCCCCGAACCGTACCCAGCCCGAACCGGCCCGCGGTGTCCGTTCCGCCGCCCACAGGTGCACCGCACCGCACCGCACCGCACCGGGCGATTGTACAACCGCAACCACAACTCCCCGCGGTGCGCTCAAGGGTGGTGCCCACAGATCGGCGGGCCTGGCTGAGCTGTGCGGTGCGGTGCTACGTCGAGCGGTGCGGTCGGGCTCCGACGGCTGGCGAGGAGTCGTTTTGGGTGCAGGAGGGTCGGTGGCCATTGCCGGCTGAGCTAACCGCGTGGTCGCGTCGGCAGCCGTCCACCTGGTGGCTGTGGGTGGTGGCCTTCGCCGGGGTGGCGCTCGGTTGGGGCAAGGCCGACGAATGACCGCGCTGAAGCCGAAGCGACCCGGAGGCCAGCCAAAGAGGAGGGAACCTCGGACGTGCGCCCGGGGCGCGTCGGCGTGGGCTTCGTAGCCTTGACGATCCGGGGCGCTAGTCCACCGACACCATGGCGCAGGACGATGGCCGAGTGACGTCGCACGGCACGCACATCACGCTGCCGTAGTCGTCGGTGATCTCCACCTTCCAGCAGCCACGGCCCACATCACACGAGCAGAGGAACGAGCCGAACCTGTCGATGGACAGCTCACGGTTCTTCATCGTGCGTTTGCCCGTGCCGATCTGTTGCTTCAGGCTGCTCACCGCGGCGGACTCCGCCGTGAGGAGGTGGCCAGGGCCCCGTTGGGACTTGATGTTGGGTCGCGCTTGCGGTGGGGTGGGCCGGAGGCAGCCACCAAGCACCATGGAGATCGTCAGAACAACGGTCACGGGCTCTCCAACGATCGTGTGTGCGACGGGACTCTACCCTACGGGCATGCGTCGTCGCGAGTCAGCGTCACAACGGCCGAGGCCTCTGCACTGCCGTCAGATACCGTGTAGCTGAACACCGAGGGGCCCGGCTTGCCCTTGCTGAACGGCGTCCACTCCAGCAGGGTGCCATCGCGCCCGGCCGTTCCGTAGTCCACCACGATGGGGATCGCTTGGTCCACCAAGACGTCGTCGTCGTGCTTCACGCTCACCAGCGTCACGCTGTCGCCGTCGGGATCGGACACATGGCTCAGCATGTTGACGGCGCTGGTGGTGCCTGCGCACACCAGTTCGGCGAAAGCCTCGGGCACGGGGGGCTGATTGCAGTCCGTCACCCGGAATGTGACGTGGGCCAGCGCGATGTCGAGACCGTCGCCCACCTCGAACGGTAGCCGCTCGTCGCCGACCGACATCCCTGTAAATGTCACCTTGTTGCCGCCCACGTCGTAGGTGTAGGACCCGTGCGTGAGCGCGTGGTCACCTGGCGTGATGTTCGCGACCTCGACCCCATCGACCGTCTCGACGCTGAGCGGCTCGGGCTGGTTGTCTTTGTCGGTGGCGTCTTGCAGTAGATCGTAAAACGCGGACTTGTCGAGGCACACGGGCACGACGCCAGGCGTGATGCGGGGTGCCCAGTTGCTGATCACCGAGGTGTCACCGGTCCCCTTGGCCAACGCTGCGGGGTCGGCGGGGTCGGGGTCGGCCGTGGTCGTACAGGCCATCATCATCATCATCAGGGTCATGCTGGTTTCCTCTGGGGGTACGGTGATGATGATCCTGTAGCCAGCTGGTGATCTACTCGGGCGAGGGCTTGCCCATCAGGGCGTCGTAGGCCATGCCGCGCAGCGCCTCAGCGGGCTCGTCGGTGGACCGCTCGATGTGGCCACACCAGTTCTGCAGACGCACCACGTGGTCCTCGTGGCGACGGCATCGCCGGGACAGCTGCAGCACGGCCGTAAGGGCCTCGACATCCAGGGACCCGGCTCCCGGTGGCCGAGGATCGGCATCGATAGCCGCGCGCAGCAGCTTGGCGCACTCGCCGTACACGGCGCCCATCTCGTCGCGCACTTCGTCGTCGTGGGTCTCGTTCGTGGGCGTCGTCAGCATGTCGGCCGACTCCTCCCACCGCTTCGCAAGCTCGATCAGCAAGCTCATCGTTGTGTCGTTCATCGTTGCTCTCCTGTGGGGTGTCTGGGGCCGTCTGGTGCTCGGTCGTACCGGTGGCCGTATGGAGGATGTCGAGCCTCCAGCGGCCTGCTAAGGCGATTCAGTGCGGGTTCTCGGAGGAGCCACCCACGAAGGTGCCGTCGGCGTAGTGGATGGTTCCGGCGCGGGCGTCCACGCGCACGATGTCGGGGATCCCCTCGGCGCGCATCGAGCGCTGGTCGACCTCGACGTAGCCATTGCGGTCCAGGTCCTCGGCGAGGGTCGCGTGTAGGCCGTCCTCCAGCTCCAGTAGCTCCAGCTGGGCCAGCTCCGTCAGGCGCAGGGCGGGGTGGATTTCGTGGGGCTTCATGGCGCGCAGCACGTCCATGGTCCAGCCCTCCGCCACCAGGTTCTCCGGCAGCGTCACCGTCAGGTAGCGAACCAGGGTGCGCAGGTCCTTGCAGTGGCACAAGATCCCGGCCTCGTCCATGCGCCCGGAGCTGGACTCCAGGACGTCGAGCCCGGTGCCGCTGTTGTTGGTACCGGAGTAGTCGACGTAGAACCCGGCGAAGAGGTGCCACGCCTGCAGGGCCGGCACAGCGTCGTAGTTGGACTCCAGCCACAGGCCCATACGCTGGCGCTCGGTCAGCTCCAGGTCACCCGCGCCACAGCGCTCGCAACAGGTGTAGCCGCCGCCCTGGTCATGGGTGCGGGTCACCTCCGCCCCCTGGGCTCCGCAGTCGGGGCACACCGGGCCATGAGCCTCCGGAGCCGTTGCGTCCAGCGACTTGGCCGTGATGTAGCCCTGGGGTCCGAACAGCCGGACGTGGACGCGCCCGTCGATCCCGCCACGGCTGGGTTGGAAGCGCTCGAACTGCAGCACCGCACCCGCCTCCGTGATGGTGCTCAGGTTGTACTGCGTGGGCTCCTCGCCGTTCTCGGTCACCCGGATGACGACGAGGCGGTAGGCGGCGGCGGGGACGATCGTGGGGTTGGTCTCGGTGGGGTTCGACATGGTGTTGTTCTCCTGTTGTGAACACATAGTATTCCCACCACAGGAACACGTCAAGAGGAATGCACACGATTCTATGAACATTCTTGATTCGGAGACCCTACAGGCCAGCACTAGATCGTTACGCGGCCCGGGTTCGTTGGCTTTGTTCCTGTGTGTGGATACAAGTTTCCCACACCCCGGGAGGACCCATGACGCACCCAGACATCACGTTCCGATCTGCCGAGCTTCACCGCGCGCTGTGCGCTGGGTTTGGCATCGAGTGGGGGACCACCGGGTACGGGACCAATCAGAAGGTGGCCGATCGGCTCGGCGTGCACCGGAATTGGTATGCCAAGGTCAAGGGTGGCTACGCGGGCACGCTGGCGCTGAGGGCCCAGTGGTGCAGCGCTGCGGGCGTGCGCATGTGGGTGGAGGGATACGAAGCGAGTTTCCACGTGATCGGCACGCCTGTGGAGGTGGCCGCCGCCGCGTAGGGCGCTCAGCGTCGCGCGCCTGGTAGGGTGCCGCAACGCTGGAGGCCCAGGTGTCCATTCTCACGCTGCTCACGCTGTCCGCCTTTGCACAGAGTCCCCCGGAGGTGTCCCCCCACGGCATTGTGCTGTACGACCTTCCGAACTACGCGGGCGACTTCATCGTGTACACGGATACCGTCACCCAGTTTCCAGCCCCTTGGCCGAACGACTCGGCGTCGTCAATCCAGCTCATTGGCGGGGCGTGGGCTGACTTCTTTACGAATTACGATTGGTCTGGATTCGCGTTTCGGTACCTCTCGAACGCTCCGACGCTGACGCTAGACAACGAACTCAGCTCCATGGCTATCTTCGGAAACGGACGCCTGGTGCACGCCATGCTGTTCACCGACGTCTACCACATGGGGGTTCCCTCCATCGTGGTCACGCACGATTCGGATTTCTCCAGCGGTGGGGCTGTTTCTGGCGTCGACAACGCCATTCGGTCTGTCTGGATCTCTGAAGGTGCCGAAATCATGCTGTGCACCGACGTGGACTTCGGCGGAGACTGCCTGCACGTCACGCAAAGCATCGATGATCTGTCGCAAACGATCGTCAACGGCAACCCGTTCGATTCGGTTGCGTCGTCCGCGAGATCTCTGATCCCTCACGTGGTGGTGTGGGACCAAACCGACTTTGGTGGGTCGCACTATGTCGTGACGGGCACCGAAGACATCCGCCACTCGGTCTGGCTTGGCGAAGATCAGCCCATGAGCCAAGGCTGGGCCCCTTCGAGCATGGCCGCCTACAACCTGTCGGGCGAGACCATCGGTCTGGACATGCATATGGCTCCAGACGGCTCTCAAAGCACGCTGACCCACTACGACCTTGTGGTGCCGACGACTGCCAACGAGACGGCTGGAGAACCCAGCATCAAAATCACTGACCTGTCCACCGTCACCGCATTTGGTGGTGACACGCTCAACAACCGGGTGGGCGTCATTCGGATGCCCTAGCCCAAGCCATGGAGTTCGACATGATCACTGTTCTCACCTTGCTATCTGCCGCGCAAGCGCAAGGCGTTCCGTACCAGTGGCGCGCAGGAGATCCGCCAGAAGTCAACCCGCACGGTGTGGTCCTCTGGGAGCACCCCAACTTCACCGGAGATTGGTGGCTCGCCAACGACGAATCGAATTTCCCAAATTCAACCGTCGCACCCAACGACGTTGGCACCATCGTGGAGCTGCTGACGCCTGTCGGATGGATCAACCTCATTCGAGGGGAATACCTCCTCTACAACGACACGGCGTCGTCGGCGGCGACGGTCGGCGGTGCCATCGCCAACATCTACGAGCACTACGACAATAAAGGGGCCTACCAGTTCATCAGAGACTCGTCCGCACACATGCCGCTCGACGACAAGGCCAGCTCGGTGAAGTTCCTGGGCAACGAAGATCACCCCTACATCGTCCTGTACGAGCACACCTACTACAACGGTGACTTCCGAGTGCTGCTGACCAACGATCTCGACTTGCGCTACTACGGCGCCGCCGCCGGCTTCGACGACACGATGACGTCGATCAAGCTGGTCAACGGCGCCAAGGCTCGGATCTGTAAGGACTGGGGCGGATACGGCCACTGCGTCGACGTGAACGAGAGCATCCCCGATCTCCGGACGGTCGGCATGGACGACACCGTGACGTCTGTCCTCGCCACCCACCCCCACGCCTTGCTGTGGGAGCACCCGAACTACACGGGCAACGTGGTGCTGGTGACCGAAGACACTGATCTGCGCGGGGCGCGCGGGCTGTCTCCGATCAACGACATCAACGACCGGGCCACTTCCATGGCGGTGTTCGGCGGAGCATCGGTCACGATCAACAAGAACTCCGCAGGCGGCAACACCGGCACCGACAGCGTCGTCGTGACCGATCACGTGCCCGATCTGCGGACCATCGGCATGGACGACACCATCACCTACGTCGAGATCGACTAGCGACGGCGCCCCTTGGGGCTGTGGGGTGTGAGCCCTGCACGCCTCAACGGCGGCCCGTCGTAGGGCATCCGCGGTCGGCGCTGGTGCTCCTCGAGTACGTCGAGCACCTGGCCCCACAGCACGCACCGACCCATGCCGGGAACGTCCACCACCAGGTCCCGGCGTTCGAGCCACCCACGCACCACCGAGTCCCCGAACGGCAGCAGCTCGACGGCGTGCGCAATGGACAGCACCGCCGCACGTCCCAGGCGCTCACGTTGTTGCTTGCGTGTTTCCCTGCTCAATTCTCCATGCCTTCGATTCCAAGAGCTGAATGGCTCGTCGATGGATCCGGATTTCCGCGTGTTCTACACTGCGGTGTTCCGGAGGTGCCTGTGTTTCTCTCGCTGTCCTTGCTGGGATGCTCTCCCAGCCCCACCCATTTCACCGCCGAAGATCTCGTGGAAAGCACGGCGTTGCCTACGTCGTCGCCCACGTCGTCGCCCACGATCTCGGTCGCAAGCTCGGTGGCGCTGACCGATCCTGGCTGTGAGCAGGAGGACGATGCGCCGTCGTTCGACTTCACGACAAGCCCGAAGATGTTGGCGATCGGGGTGTATGCCTCGGACGAGACCGCGCTGGCGACGTCGACACAGTTCGACAACTACTTCAACCAAGACGGCTACGGCGGCGAGTTCGGCGTGGCGGAGTGGCTGCACAACAGCAGCAACGAGCTGGTGGACGTGGAGTTCGTCACCGAAGTGGTGGCGCTGACCAAGACCCAGGCGATCTACGCAGCGGATCAGTTCCTGGCGCCGTACGAGGCGGTCGATCTGCTCGATGATGCGGGGTTCGACTTCACACAGCTGGCGGACCGCCTCGAGACGGACGCGGGCGCGCCCTTCACCAAGGGTCCCGTGAAGTTCCCGATCACCATCGTGGGGATCGGCGACGGCACGGAGGCCATCATCGGTACACCTGCCGCCACGTTCACGTTCATCGGTCCCCCGGGTAGCGACCCCAATTCGCACCGCGTGGACGAGCAATACGACCCCGTGCACTTCGTGTACACGGCCACCTACATCACGCCGTCGACCCCATCGGCGGATGTGCTGTTTCACGAGCTGGGCCACTCGTTCTTCGAGGTGAGCGAATACTACGGCAACCGGGACCCGGACTTCGGGATCGGGGACTTCGGCCCCATGGGCACCGGGTTTCGGATGCCGCTCAACCCGTTGATCCGGCAGTGCAACGACTGGGTGAACGTGGTGGACATCGCGGGCCTACCCACGGGCGCGATCCTGACCATGGAGTTCAACGACGACGACGACTACATCTACCGGTGGCGCACGGCCTCACGGCCTGACGAGTACTTCCTGTTGGAGGCGGTGCGCGCGGATGGTGAGTACAAGCACGCACCCGACGATGGGCTGTACATCTGGCACGTGGACGAGACGCAGGACGGCCCGAGCATCGACACGGCAGTGACGCCTCACCGGCTCGCCTTCGAGCAAGCCGATGGGCTGTTTGGGATCGAGACCATCGCCAACGACCAAGGCGGGGCCGGGGATGCGTTCACCACCGGCGACACCTTCGGCGCGAGCTCCACGCCCAACTCCAACTACAACGACGGGACCAGCAGCGGTCTCGACATCACTCAGATCACGGTCGACCTGACGAACGATCAGATCTTGGTCACGTTCTAAGGCCTGATCTCCACGTGGGGAACCGAGGTGGCCCGCGCTGCGGGCGCCTCGTTGCACGGCCCCGTGATATCGTTCCGCCACCTCGATCAGGCAAATCGAGGGTGGTGCCGGAGGGGAATTGCAGCTCCCCCCCCGGCGTGCCGACATCTACCCAAAGGAGACCAGATGACGACGACCCCGTTCGTATCCCGACCCGTGCGCCCCACCACCCGGCGGCGCGGATCCATCACCGCCCACGTCGTCCGCCCTCGAGGACCTCGAGGCCCCCAAGATGGCCGCTGGTATTGGAGGGCCCGACGTGGCCGAACGAACCTGTGGAGCGGCTGGGCCAGCGACGAGGAGATCGTGGCACGGCTGGCCGAGCTAGCGGTAGCGATTGAGGACGACCCCATGCTGTCCACCAGGTCGACGGTGGGTCAGGTCCTCGACGCCTGGTTGAAGTACTTCCTCACGCTCCGGCGCCGACCGGCGTCCCATCAGATTGCTCAGTGTTCCGTGGATAGACTTCGTCACAGCCTCAAGGCGATTCGGTCCGGGAAGCTCACCACGTCCGCTGTCCAGCGCTGGGCGTCCGGTGCGCTCGATCGCTACTCGCACAGCACCGTGGAGGCGGACCTGCGGCGGTTGCGGTGCGTGTGGAGGTGGGCCCGAGATCCGGAACGATGCCCGCAGCTGCCCCAGATCGGCACCGTGGACCTGGGCTTGCCGCCGCGACGCCACCGACACACGCCCTCCGATCCGGAAGTGATGGCCGTTCACACCCACCTGCGCGCGCGAGCTCCACGCTGGGTTGTTCGAGCGTTCGAACTGCAGGCCGTGCTGGGGACCCGGATCGGGGAGACAACGGCGCTCCGGTGGTCAGACGTCAACCTGGTGGTGGGGGACGCCTTGGTGAGCGGCAAGACTGGGGCTCGGGTGGTGCCGCTGCCGCCTGCCATGCTGGTGCGGCTGAGGGCGTGGCGCGACGAAGCTCCGGCCGGGTTGGTGATCGGCGCCGATGCACCCGACTCGGCCGTGTCGGGCATGGCGGGCTGGCTGCGCAAGGCCTGTGATGATGTGGGGTGCCGGCGGTGGACGATGCACGCGCTCCGGCGTCGGGCAGTCGATCGGCTCGCCCGTGCTGGCGTCGACGTCGGCACCGCGGCAGCCCTGATGGGCCACTCCGTGCAGGTCATGCTGGACGCCTACCGCCAGGTCACCGACGACGATCGCCGCCGGGCTGCACAGGCTGCAGCGCTCGGCGACGTGCTCGGTAGATCTGCTGACGCGTCCAGCGTTCAGCTACGGCTGGAAGGCTACGGCGCCACGAATTGAATCGAGCCGATCCAATCGTCGATGTCGATGCTGTTGCCATCGCTATCTTCGGTGTCCCCCAGGTCGCTGATCGCCAGGGTGAGCGCGTTGCGAGGCCACTGGATCCCTGTGCCGAACGTTGGCGTCTCGATGGTGTGCGAGTCGCCTGTCATGTCCGCACCGTCGTAAAGCGTGAACTCCTGGTCGTAGACGTTGTAGAACGCCATGCTCGAAGCGCGCTCCAGCATTTCCCCGTCCACATCGCTCGACTCGGAGATCACGTGCGAAAGGCCGCCGTAGTCCACATCCTGCCACAGGATGATGTGCGGAATCAGCGACTCCACGGACGACACCTTGTCGTTCATGTCGAGCGTAGATCCGGGAACCGAGGACAGGTCTGGAATGTCTTCGGCCACCCGCACGCATGAACCGAAGTAGTTGACGTCCACGCATAGCCAGCCGATCGCGCCGTTGAACACACGAAGCGAAGAGGCCGTGTTGTCGGACCCCGAAACGGGAATCCCTTGCGCCAGGTCCGGATCACTTGTGACGATTGTGGTGGCCTTACCTCCATAGTTCGTGTCCTCGTACAGAACCAGATGGGGGTGCAGGCTGTTGCCCATCAGGTTGATCGACGAGGCGTCGTCTTGGTCGGTCCAGAACACATCGGTGGCGTCGAACTGCTTTGAGAAGCTTCCGAAATCCACGTCGTTGTAGACATCGACGATGGCCCCGCCGAACATCCGAATCCCAGACACCGCATCGTTTGGCCACGGGTTTGCCGGATCTGACCCATCATCGAGTACGGATTGGCTCTCCACGAAGTACACGAACCGGCCACCGTAGCCGGGGTGCTCGTACATGTTGAACCCGTGAGGGGCCACGGGCGGTGGATCGGTCGCAAAGGCCATTCCGGCCATCATCGCAATCATGTCAGCTCTCCTGTCGGACCGGAAGAGCGTAGAAGATCATGGTGTGGATCGAGTCCGACGGCGGAAGACCTGCAACCAGTCGACGAGCGTTCGACGGCCTTGCTCGACGACCACGGCTCGGTATTCCAGCATCCGGGGGCTGGCGTAGATGAGCGAGTGCAGCTCCCCCTCACTGCCCGGGGCACAGGCCTCCGGTGGTGTGGTCGCCCGATAGGCGCGGCAGATGATCGGACGGGTTCGATAGACGCCGCACGATCCATCCTTCTCGAGCAACGGGCACGGCGCCACCGCGCGGTAGGCGTCGGCCACCTCCACGCGCTGCCACTGGGCCTCCGTGAGCACCTCGGCCACCTGCTCCGCCTCGGCTTCAGTGCTCAGGACTCCGATCCGGCAGCACCCGTTGCACCCGACGCCCCTGCAGGTGCTGTCCGTCGGGCTCCAGTCGTCCAGCTCGGCCAACAGCTCGGTCAACCTCATTTCGGGTCTCCTTGGGTTGATGCCTGGCGACCCGTTCCACCGCAGCCATCGCATGGAAGCCATGTGCGCTCCGCCCTCACGCCATCACACTGAAAGACCGGCGCGCCCCATTGGTCGCCCTCCCCAAGGCACTCACGGCACGGCCTGCAGTCCGGACACTGTGGCTGGCGCTGGTTCGGTGGCGGCTCGATGGGCAGCCGCCCTTCGTTTCCGCAGGTCTTGCAATTCACCCCGCATGTCTACCGCACATTGCTTCGTGACGTTGGTCTCACCTGCCAAATGTCGACCGACGCTGATGATACGCTGGTCACCATGAGCCCAAGGCGAGAGGATCCGCATGGTCACTACATCCCAAGCTATCGAGCCCCAGGAGGGGCAAACCCTCGAGTCTTCCGACCTCCCGGAGCCGTGGGAAGGTGCGGCACGCCCCCCCCGAGCATGGCAGCTCGATGCGTTGCCCTTGGTGCTCGATGCCCTGGATCGCAGGGTGAACGGCGTGGTGTCCGCCTTCATGGGCTCCGGCAAGTCCGTTCTGGCCACCGAAGTGCTCCACCAGCGACTGCAGGTGCTGGGGCCTGACGAGGTGCTCGTGGTTGGAGCTCCACGCCGCCGGCTCGTCCGCCAGCTGTCCGCCACCATCGCTGAGCGCTGCGGCGCCGACAACGTGGGCTCGTTCTTTACCGACGCTAAAGAGGCGGATCGCCGCATCGTCGTCGCTTGCTACGCATCTGCACGCAACCTCGCCGAAGCCCTCACCGAGGCCGGTCGGACGGTGGCGCTGTTGCTGTGCGACGAGTGCCACCAGACCGAAGCCGATACCGTGCTCGAGGCGTTCGAGGCGCTGCAGCCTGATCGAGCCGTCGGGTTCACCGCCACCCCGTTTCGCTCCGACAGCTCCGAGACCCTGTCCCGCTTCGACGAAGTGTTGGTCAGGTACACCTACGCTGACGCCCTGCGAGACGGCGTCGTGACCTCCTTCGAAGTCGTCAACTGGGACGGCGACGGCGACGGCGAAGTGGACGCGCTGTGCCTGGAGCAGATCCGGTCCTGCACCAAGGGGCCCGGCATCGTGTCCGCGCTATCCATCGCCGACGCTGAGGACTACGCCGACTACCTCAACGCGAACGGCGTGAAGGCCGCCGCCATTCACTCCCGGTTGCCCACGGCCGAGCAAGACAAGCTGATCTCCAAGCTCCGACGCGGGCGGCTCAGGTGCCTGGTCCACGTGGCGCTGCTGGCGGAGGGTGTCGACTTCCCCTGGTTGCGCTGGATCGCGCTGCGTCGTCCCGTCGGCTCCGTGGTCCGTTTCGTCCAGGAGCTGGGGCGCGTACTACGGGTGCACCCCGGCAAGACACACGCCACGGTCATCGATCCGCACGACCTGCTGGGGATCCACGGCATCGCCAGGCCTGCCGCGTTGGGTGAGGCCTTGCTGGGCGCCGACCCCCTCGACGCCAGCGAAGATGACGACGAAGCAGCCGGGCGCGATGGCCGGGAGATGCCCCAGGCCACCGCCGTGGGTGGCGCCGCTCGATACCTCCGCCGAATGCAGCAGGCGCTGGTGGTCGCAGGGCTACCGGAGCGCCCCAAGTTCGAAACGGCCAACACCGGATGGCACGAGCATGGCGCCACCGACCGCCAAGTGGCCATGGTGCAGTCCAACCAATGGGTGGCGGATCTGCTGCCCGACGCGCACCGGGACGCGGTGTTGGGGCTGTGCTGGGGGCGCGCTGTGCGGTCCATGCCCAAGGCCGCAGTGTCCAGCCTGATCGAGTTGCTGATCACCATCAAAGAGCCGTGGAAGGTCTGGCGTGATGGGCCCACGTACGAGCGGGGGGCCCAATACAAGCTGCCAGGGGCCGACTGGCCGTCCGTGCCGGCGTCGGCGGTTCGGCGCCTGGCTGAACTCGGTGCGCAGCTCTCGGAGCCCTACAGGTCGATGCGGAGGGGTCAGCCGAGCTGGCCCGCCCCGTCACGGGACTGGCTGCGCAAGGTGCCCTCGGCCTATCGCACGTGGGTGTCCAGGGTGTTCGGTGAGCAGATCCGCGCGGGCGGCATGGGCACGCGCCTGCAGCCGGTCCAGCTGTGCCGGCTCGTCGGCACGGAGCTCCGCCGGAGGATGGACGAGCCGAAGGGCAAGCGACTCGCACGCAGCGGCACCGTTCTCGATGCGATGAACTGCCACCCGCAGGCCGTGCTGGCCTTCGCCGCCGAGCGCCTCGAGTACGCCAAGATGACCAAGGAACAGCGGTCCGAGCGGTGGCGACAACGAAGCAAGTAGCGATGCGCCAACGTGATCACGAAGGTGATCGCCACCCCAACGACCGGCGCCGACGAAGCCACGGGGCATATCCGCCTGCCGGTGTTCTCGGATGATCTGCCAGTGTTCTCGGGCCAAAACGGTGCTGTAGAAGAGAAGGGCTTCACCCCCAACGAGGGCCTATGGATCTGATCGAACAGCTTCGAGAGCTGGCGAAGCGTGTGGAATACGCCAACCTGCTCCGGACGGAGGAAGCGACCAAGATGGCCCTGGTCGTTCCCTTTCTTTCCGCACTCGGGTACGACGTGTTCAACCCCCACGAGGTGATTCCCGAGTACGCAGCTGGGATCGGCGTCAAGTCGCGTGAGAAGGTCGACTACGCCATCATGATCGACGGTCGCCCGGAGATCTTGATCGAGTGCAAGCGTGCAGCGGCCGACCTCGACGACCCCGATCACCGTACCCAGCTGTTCCGCTACTTCTCCGCCACCGACGCGCGCCTGGCCATCCTCACCAACGGCGTGTCGTACCTGTTCTTCTCCGACATCGAGGACGAGAACCGGATGGATGCCGATCCGTTCCTGGTGCTCGACCTGGCCAACCTCGACGACACCGCCATGATGGAGCTGGTGCCCTTCGCTAGGGAGTACTTCGAGCCAGCCCACGCCATCGCGTCGGCATGGAACCTCAAGTATGCGCTGTCGATGCGGCAGTTCCTGGCGCGTGAATTTGTGTCGCCTAGCCCTGACCTAATCCGATTCCTGGCTTCGAGGGTGTACAACGGGCGGCTGGGTCGGCGCGTGTTCGAGCGGTTCGACACCATCGCCACCGACTCATTGCAGAAGTTCGTCAACGAAAGGGTGGAGGCGCGGATCCGGTCCGCCACGGAGCGGCGCCTGGACGAAGAGAGATCGAAGGCGGACCAGCTGGCCGCCGAGGCTGCCGATGCCCCCAGCGCCGAGGAGGTCGACGCCTATCGGGTGGTCCGTGCCATCGTGTGCGGGTTGGTCGATGCAGGCCGGATCTACATCCGAGATCAGAAGTCGTACTGCTCCGTGTTGCTCGACGACAGCAACCGCAAGCCCATTTGCCGGCTGCGGTTCGGCAGTGCCCACTGGCAGGTCGGCGTCTTCGACGAGAACAAGGTGGAGACCCGGCACCCGATCAGCTCCGTGGATGGGCTGTACGGACACGCGGACGAGCTGCGAGACACGATCCGGAGGTACCTGGAGGTCCCGAACCGTGCCGCGATGAACGCGTAGAGGCATCGATGGAATGGACACGGCAAAGTTGGGCCTTGGAGGCGCTTTCGCGCGCTGCTACAGAGATCCGGCAATTAAGCAGTGGACGAAACAACCTCCTGTTCCAGAAGTCCGCCAAAATGGCGGACTATGTGCAGGACGGAACCCTGGATGCCACAACCGCGCAGAACGATCTGATGCAGGCAGCCGTGGACGCAGGGCTTGGGGCCAAGGGAGCACGCGACACCATCCGATCGGGATGGAAAAGGGGCGACGCAAACAAGGCGTGGTACCCGCCTTCGGCAGACCGATGGCCGGGGCAAGACCGCCAAACACCTCGCCCCCAAAGGCCTCGGCGCCAGGGGCTCACGCAGCCCAACCCCATCCTTCCACCCGAGCCACCACTTCCGACCCCGGACTGGCATCCAACCAGAGTTGTTCAGGAATTCTGGGATCGATGCCCCGAAGTCGATCCCGATGGCTTGGCGGCAGACTGGCTCCGGCACCGCGGATTGCGCGCTGGTGACATGCACGACCTCAGCTTGGCCAAGCCCCTGCCGTTCGGGCGCCTGCCAAAGTGGTTGAGCCACATGCCGTCATGGGGAAAAAGGCACCCCGTCTTGCTGATCCCGATGTTCGACCACCAGGGCCGAATGCGATCGGTGACCGGCAGATCCTGCGATCCCAACCGATCAGGCTCCGAGAAATCCCGCAGCGCCATGGGTGAACGCCGAGGGCTCATCATGGCCAACGACATCGCACGCGGCCTCCTCGAGCACGGTGCGTGGCCCGACTACATCCCCGAGCCCGAGCACTACATCATCATCGCCGAGGGAGGACCCGACTACCTGACCTGGTGCTGCAACTTCGGTGACACGGGGTTCGTGGCCGTGTTCGGCATCGTCGGAGGATCGTGGTCCCCAGAAATCGCAGCCCGGATCCCGCCAGGCTCCAATGTGGCCATTCGCACCCACGACGACCCGACGGGAGAGGCGTTCAGAGATCTCATCTACCCAACACTGCGGGACACGTGTCGGGTGTTCGACCGACGACGGGGACACAGCGCCCCAGACGACAACGAGGTGCTGCGAACTACCGGACGACTCACGGATCGAGCGTGGGGTAAATGAACGATCACGATGATGACGATGATGTTGGCGTAGATCTCGGCGTCGCGGAGCTGGAGGCGTCGCTGACCTTCGCCGCCAAGCTTGGGATTCTCGCCGACTTCGATGGGAATGATTCTGCGCTGCTGGCGTGGTGGCGGCAGGCACCCCAACAGCTTCGAGATCGCCTGGCTACCGACGACGAGGGACCCTCGGATAGGCTCCAAGAACGATGGAAGTCACTTCGCGAGTATGGAAGATGGCTCCACGAGGACCCCCCTCCACGCAGCAGCGTGCTGTTGACTCGTGCTGGATACAGCTTCCTGCCCCGTGGAAAGGTGGGCGTGCTGGCAGCGGCGGGCGGCGTCGGCAAGACGCTGACCTTGACGCAGCTGGCCTTGGTGGTGGCCCTTCCACCAAAAGCGCACGAGGCGATGCCAGGCCTTGGCTTATTCGCAGGGATGCGAGAACGAGGAAACAGCGTCAGCCTGTCCTTTTCTCCCGTTGAGGGCGCATACCGTGTGGATCCGGACGCAGCGGGACAACAAGTATTGCTGGTTCTCGGTGAGGAAACCTCAGACGAAGTCCATCGACGACTCCACCTCGCGGCTCGACAGCTCCGTCTGACTGGTGGCGGTGTCCATCCAGAGATGGTTCCGGAATGGCTCGATCATGCATACGACGCCCTGTCCATCGTTCCCGGTGCTGGGCTGCATAGCCTGGGGCTCATCGATGACGACGCCAACTTTCAGCCGAGCGACACCGCTAACAAGATCCACGAACGGCTCCAGCTCACCGGACAGGAGCGCCCATGGTCGTTGCTGATCTTCGATCCCATGTCTCGATTCGCTGGAGCCGAAACCGAGAAAGACAACCGATCCGCCACCGCCCTCATTCAAACGCTCGAACGCATGGCCGAGGTTCCCGGCACCCCCGCCGTGGTGTTGGCCCACCACACCCACCAAGACGAACGGCTGCAGAAGATCGGACCCAAGGAGCTGAGGACACCGTCCTCAACGACAGTCGCGCGCGGGGTGACTGCGCTGTCTGATGGCGTTCGGTGGCAAGCCGTCATGAAGCCATGCCAATACGCTCCAGGAGCACCCTTCGTGATCCGATTCTCCGTACCGAAGAACAGCTACGGGCCACAACCCGACCCCCTGCCGCTGGTCCGAGGCATCGGAGGCATGCCACGGGTTGCCTGTGGCGACGAGGTCGAGAAATGGGAGGCGGCGTGCAGTACGAAGCCGAAGGCAAAGCCCAAGCCCAATGACGAAACCGCCTTGGACATCATCTCAATGCCGTGAGGGAAGTGATGAACAGGATCGTCGGATCGCTAGAAGCGTGCTGCTATCATTCGATCGTTCACCATCGTAGCGCCGTGCAAAACCTTGCAATGACTAGGGTCATGCTAGCCAATAGGGACGCGGTCGGGCTTCAGTGGTTGCGCGATCGCCTTTTGGGTCTCTCTGACTACGCCCGAAACGCTCTGTTTGAGTCGGTTTGGTCTTTCGATCTCCCAAACGAAGAAGATCCCCTGTTCCACCCAGTGGATGGGTTTGGTCTCGTTTTACGCCACGACTTTGTTTTGGCATCAGCCTTTCGAAACATCTCACACCATGCGGCAGATGAAGCCGCAAACAAGGTCCTTCGTGACTCTGCCGCTAGGGTGAACACCGCTATCGAATGCCAGGACTACGCCTCATACTCGAACATGGGTATTTGCGACGAGATGGTTTCTGCGCTCGGGCCAAATCATCCCGCTGTTATCGACCTTTTTGCGAACGAGTGCATGGTGAAGACCTCGCTCATGAATGTGGACCTATGGTACCTATGGGCCGCCGAAGAGATCGATGAAGCCCCACGATGGTTCAGAGCCTTTCTCAATCTGGCGGTAGATGACCTTCGGTTCCCGTCCGTAGTGCGACCCATGGCACGTGCCGCGGTCGAAATGAGCAGAAAGACATCCGTTGATGATCACGGGCGAATGACTCTGAGAGGCGTGCCCACGTCAATCCAGCCAATGCCCATGGTCACCGCAGATCTGGTGAAAACCACCCTGAACTCAGGCCTGGCCATCATCGATACGCCCTTTGCGGATGATGTTCTTGGATGGCTGTTGACGCAGGGATTCTTGCTCGACATCACCAGCAGGATCATCCCAACCACGCTGTCCTCCTATCAGTTCTACAAGGACGTTGAGGGGGGCTACGGCGGTATCGCCATCGCCTTGGGCAAGATGCGGGGGACGCCATCAAAGACGGTGAGGCAGGTCTTGGAGACGCTCTCCCTCCTCACCCTTGGGTGGAGGAATGCCCGGGAACGGGTGGATCCGTTGCCCTTGATCCACCTCGTCCACCGCCCCAGGAATGGCCCGACGGCCGCTTTGTCCATTGGACTTCACTGCGCGTTCACCCCTCGGATGGCCAACATGATGCAAGGCAGTGACAAGCTTCTTGTTCCCTGGATCGACCGACCTTCATCCATTGACCGTCTCAATACACGACATCAGAGCGCAGCGACGAGAATGTGGAGGCTCCTTCGGATCGAGTTGGCCCAATGCAGCATCGATATTCACAGCCAAGGCAGCGCACGCATCGACTTCAAACAGCTGGCAGACGAGGCGGGCGTACCTGCCAAGATCCTCGACGGCCTGATCGAAAGCTGGACCAGTGAAGGTCAGCCCCTCGAACGTACGCACCGAGATCGGTTCTCCGTACGAGATCCACTGGCCTTGGCCATGCTTCGGGACAGCGGAGCGATCCGGATCCGGCAACGTCGACGCGGTCTAAAGGCCCAGACCAAGAAGAAAGCAGCACCCCAAGGCTTCTAGCTCTAATTGTGGACGAGCTAACATGGTAATTCAGCCCTCTTGAACTCTACAGGATCAATGCCGATGTTACGCCGTAGGGGGGGGTTGGTTACGCCGTAAGGGGGGGTTGGTTACGCCGTTCGCGAACCCGATCCCCACCAGTGCTTGATCGTAGAGCACCACGATCCAACGGTACGGTACGGATACGTACCCCCGCCGGGCGCTCGGCCTGACGTCCGAGCACCCGTCGGCGGCTGGGCGGTCGGCCCAGCTCTTGATTTTCAGGGTGAGGGTTCATCTCCACAGGCGAGGGCTCATCGCACGTGGGCGTAGATCCACGAGCCCCAGACGGGTCGACAAGGAACGTGGGGGCGCTCGGCCCGCCCCGACCCCATGCCGAGGCGAGCCCGTCGCCATACGTCCGACCGCCCGGCGACACCGGTCACGTATTGGAGGCAGGGTGCACACGGTGAAGTTGTCGATCGACGGCGTGGAGCTCCACGTGGAGGGCGTGCAGTCCATCCACAGCCAGATCCGAGAGTACAGCGTCCCCCAACGCCGTGGAGCGGCCCCAGAAGGCGAGCGGGTGCGCAGGGGTAGGGTGGTACTCCAATGCTGCCAGGAATCCCTCACGGGGGCTGTGGGGGCGATTGCGGGGCAATGCTGTGACCTGGCCATCGTGAGCCCGTCGATGGCTCTTGGGTTCGCTGGCGGGGCCTACGGGCCAGCCCGGGTGACCGTGCAGCGCAATCCGGCCACGGTGACGGTGGAAGAGCTGTAGGGTTGGGGTGGGCACAGGCGTGCTACCGAGAAGCGATGGAAGCCCACCCCAGAGAGACAACCCCCCGCGTCAGGCGCCTTCCTTCCCGCATGATGCGAGCCCGACGCAGCGGCAGCATACTAGCCGAGACCCACGTCGCCCAACGCCGGCGGTCCTGCGCTACGATGATCAGCAGCTGGGGTGGGCATGCACGACGCGATGACCATCGGCTCGTTGTTCTCCGGCGTGGGGGGTCTTGAGCTGGGTCTGGAGTGGGCCGGCCTCGGGCCTACGATCTGGCAGGTCGAATCAGATCAGCGCTGTCGCATGGTCCTCCAACGCCACTGGCCCAACGTTCGAAGGATGTCCTATGTCCAAGCCGTGCCACGCTCAAATCTCCCTGTTCCCTTCATCATCTGCGGTGGCTTCCCGTGCCAAGACGTGTCTCAAGCCAACCCTAGCGGCGCCGGACTCGAAGGAGCCCGCAGCGGAATGTGGTGGTGGATGCTCGATGCGATCGACAGCCTGTTGCCATCCGTCGTGGTTGTCGAAAACACCTCTGGACTCGTTGGGAGGGGCTTGGACGTCGTGTTGTCCGAGCTGCGCGACCGTAGATACGCGGTGGAGTGGACACGCCTCCGAGCGTCCGACATTGGAGCTCCACACCGAAGAGAGCGGGTGTTTGTCATCGGATACGCCGCCCACCAACCATCCGCCCCCGTCAGAGTCCGATCAGCCCCAAGAAAGCCCCGGACAGTCCTCGTCCAGTCAGGGCAATGGCCAGAGCCTGCCGAGCATGGGCACAGCGTTGTCATCGGACCGAACGACCTGGCCGACCCCATCCGCGGGACTGTTCAACGACGCGGAAGCGATGGAGACCTGGAAAGCCCGCAACGCCCGCCTGCAAGCCAAGGGGTACAACGGCAACGGTATGGGAATGCCGCTGACGATGGCGGTCAAGCTGTGGCCCACCACCACGGTGGGCGACGCCAAGAGCAGCGGCCAGCGGAGCCTACCTGGCTCGAAGGCCCATCCAGGGACCTCCCTGTGCGACGCCACCCAGCGGGTGGAGGGTGGCCGCCTGAGCCCGGCGTGGGTCGAGTGCCTGATGGGCTTCCCCCCCGGCTGGACAGTGCCCGTTGGCCCGCCCCTCGTGGAGCACCGCAGCACCCATGGGAGCCGCCTCGAGTCGGCCGACGTCGATCTGGTGACCGTGTCCGTCTGAAGCAGCTGGGAAACGCGGTAGTGCCTCAGTGCGCCTACGTAGTGGGCCGTCGGATCTACGAACGCTGGCACGAATTCGTAGCGCAACCTACGTGCCCACATGGCCCCTGACAACGAGCCCGATCCTCAGGTATCGCTGCGGCAGATCTTGATGAATCTGGCCGAAGGGGCCGGCTCCACCGATTCCATATCGGGGGCGATGTGGATGGACTGGCTTCGCGCCAACGGCCGAGCAGATCAGGTGGCCAGCCGAGCGGACGTGGAAACCCGGAAACGCACGTTCCGACGAACAGCCATGCTGTTGCATGATGCGCGGCGTCAGGGTCTCGTGAAGGCGGATCGCTACATCGACGGGATCACGGTGTGGTCGCTGACCTCGAAGGGCCACGCGCACCCGGCCGTGTCCGAGTCGCGCTCCATCGTGCCTCCAGACTCGCTATAGGGGGCAACGTAAACACCTGTTTGCGTGATGACCAATACGGGTCGATGATGTGCGGTGGGCGCTGGTCGTGGCCGTCGGCTCCACGTTCGTTCACGGGGCGTGTACGACCTCGTGTTGGGTCACCATATACCACCACCACCGCCTGCTAGGATGTCCAGCGCTGCCATGCCGGCATCGGCCTCGCGCCCCAGGTCCCGACCAAGCCCACCGGCCATCTCACGCCAGTAGATGAACAGCTGTACCATGGCGTCCACGCGGTCGTCGTAGGTGTAGTGCGGAAAGCCCAATACCTCCGTCTTCCACTGACCCAGCGTCGGCATGTACCGCCCCTGCGGCAACCACACCGTGCCGCCACGCCATTCCGGGTAGATCAGCTGGGCTCGCTTCTCCTTGTCCCCGTGCTTGTCCGGCTCGAACGGAACCACCCGGTTGCCGAACTCGCTCTTCAACCGATCGATCAGCGCGTACCCGCCTGCCTTCTCCTCGATGAGAATCAGCCTAGGCTGGTACTCGGTGATCATCTTCCGAGTCTCGTCCTCCATCTCCATCGGCGACATGGTGCGGGTGGTCTCGCCCAGCAGGTAGAACGAGTGGAACCCGTGCCGAGCCCATGCCTGGATGGACGTCTGGTCGGTCCGCTTGCCCTTCTTCAGGTTGCAGTCGATCGTCAGCGCGATCTCATCGTAGGGAACGATGGCACCCGATTCGTTCCGGGGGTGCTGGGGCCGGTGCTCGTAGATCTGCGACATCCACTCTTTGAGGAACACCGAGCCACCGGGTGGCACCGGGCGCTGGCGGAGCTGGGCATCCCCCTGCCCAGGCGTCGACGCGTTCAGCCGCTCGTACAGCGCGTTGGCCTTCCACCCGGGGTACAGCGATGGCGCCAGCAGCTGACCCTTTTCGCGGCGATCATCCGGGTGGTTGTGGGGGTCGTCCGGATCGAACCACATCGAGAAGTTGAGGATCTTGAACCCGTCTTCCGACAACCCCTCGGTAGGACCCCGCTCCATCCAGCGCCCTGCAGGATCATCGATGTGCAGGCGCTGCATGATCAGCACCTCGAACACCCGCCACGGATCTACGGTTCGCGTGGACAGGCCGGACTCGATCACGTCGTAGATGTCATCGAGGTTCTTGCCTACGGACTCCTTGGACCCCAGGATGTGCTTGATCTGCACAGGGTCGTCGGTGATCATGCCGTGGGCCCGGTGCCCCAGTGGCGAGCCGCCCAAGGCGAACGCGTCACGCAGCCCGGTGGCGGAGTTCTCGAACGAAAGCGAGCCGCTCCCCAGGGGTAGGCCCCACTGCTCCGTGTGGCCGAGCCGATCCGCCGCCGCCACCATCCGCTTGTACCACTCGGACATGACCAGATCCCGCATCCGGCCCGAGTGCCGTCGGGTCAGCCGCTCGCTGCCCCCGAAGTTGAGGAAGGCCAGATCTGGTTTCCGCAGCCACCACCATGCCGGCCAGAAGACCGACACGAGAAACGACTTCATGCAGCCCGGTGGCAGGCAGATCACGACCCGTGAGGGTAGGCCTGCTTCGAATCGGCGCGTGACGTCCTCGAGCGCGTTGCAGATGATGTGGAGGTACTCCGCCCGCCACACCAACGGGTTGGACGGCTGCAACACGTGCCAGGTCTGCTGAATGAATGAGGCCAGCGACTCGCGCGCCTCCAGGTACAGCGCGGTCTCCATGTCTAGTGATCGGTCGCCACCCTCACGCTTGCGCAGGGTGTTGACGAGCCCGATCCGATGTTGTGGCGTCCAGAGCATGATCTACCTACCCCCAGCTAGCCGGCACCTGGCCGGTTCCGTTGCATCGTCGACAGGCCCCAGGGAACGGCCCTGCACCCCACACACCGAAGCCCAGGCAACCCACGCAGATCACGGGAGGAGCAGGCTCAGGAGGAGGGAACGGCCCCTTTCCAGTGCCACCGCAGGTCTCGCACAGCTCCTTGCCCCGCCACAGGCTGTACCGAACCATGCGGCGACCGTGGCACGAGCCGCACACACCCCGATCCGGCCGTTCGGGCATCTCAGGTTCATCAGGGCGTAGGCGGCGGGCGTACAACGACACACCATCGCAGTCCACTTCCAGGCCCTTCACATCCCCCAACAGGTCGGCAAGGCGGATCAGATCGATGGGCTCCACGCGTAGCATCGCCTTGTAGACGGCTGTGGGCACCCCCAGGGCGCTGGCGGCCTTGCGTGCAGATCCGACCCCCGTGGGCACATACAGCAGCTCACACAGGTTTTCATGCACCTCGCCAGGCCGGTCCACGGACAACATCATGCGGCTACCAATCTGGGTCGCCAGGAAGGTTTCCGTGTTCGTCCTCCTCGGGGTCCGCGTCGGGCGCGGCGGGTGCAGGCGCGGAGGTGACCTCCTGCTGCACGCCTTGGGCCCCAAGGGCTTCGGGCACGGGCTCGGCCCCCGCTTGCTCCATCATCTTCGCCAGCAGGGCCGGCAGCGCGTCCGGATGGGCGTTGGCGATGTCCTCCACCTGGTGGGAGGTCAGGCCCTTGTGCTCTACGTCGATGTGGCCAGCGACCTCCACGGTACCCTCGTGGGCCTGGCGCACCTGCCCTTCGTGGGCCTGGCGCACGGTGCCGGTGTGCTCCACCTGCTTGGTGGTGGCCACCTTCCAACGCGTTGGATCCCAGTTCGACAGGACGAAGCGCACCATGGAGGGGTTGCCCTTCTTCGCGAGCTCCATGGCCTTGGCTTCGACGATGGCAAGCTCGGAGTTCGTGATCTGATGCACGGCCAAGTACATCTGCCTGTAGAGGCCTTCGGTGTGCTCGATGCCCAGCCGCCACCACCGACGGCGAGTTTGCGGGGTGACGTTTGCAGCCAACTCCACGGCTCTCTTGGGCCTCGTGCCGTTGCCGATGTAGCGCACCGCCGCCTCGATGACGGCGGTGGTGAGCTTCCCGCCCGAGGCCGTCCCATTGTTCTCTTCGTCCCCGGGGTGTTGGCCTGCTTGAACACCCTCACCATCAGGCGCCGCCTCGGTGTCCAGTTCGGTGTCCGATGTTCGTTTTGCTGGCCCACCGAACGCACCTGATGGGCCAGGGCTCTGCCCGTCAGGCACTGCATCGTCGGCGTCTTGTTCGCGCTCCTGAAATTCCGCCAGGGCGAACATCAGGGTGGCCCACTCCGAGGGTGGCCCACCTGCAACCGCCTCACGCCCTTTCGCAAGCCAGCGCTTGACCGTGGACCGCCCCTTGCCGGTGACCTCCATCAGTGCGCGGACCGGCGTCAGGCCTTCCTCCTGCATGGCCTTGAGCACCTTGCGCACCAAGGCAGGCGTACACTTCACCGTGCGCCGCTTGCCTTTCCCGGTTCGCTTGGTGGATGCCATGATGCCCGTCCCACCCCGACAACTGGGGGCGTCTCACGTACAACATAGCCCACAAGGGGATCGCAGTCTGGCGCGTCGCCAGCCCTATCCGGCGTCCGGCTCGTACCCGATCTTGCGGTAGTCGTCGGGGTCGCCATGCCATGCCGCTCCGCCAGCGTCCGGAGGCGGCTCCCGATCGGTGTGCGTGGGGGTAGCCATCCCACCGTGGGTGCGAGCGTCGTGGTAGCACCGGCCACACAGGTGGCCGTCCACCTCCACGAAGTCCATGCAGGGCGGCGCCCGGTCAGCGGCACAGGGGTACACCTGCACGCGGCCAACGTTGGTGTGTCGCCAGTAAATGGGGGTCTCGTCGTCGGCCATCACAGCCACCTCCTGATGCCCGCGACACTACCCCAGAGCCCAAATGCTGATCAGTCAGTCGAGGCACGCATGGCGCAACGCCGGGATTGCCCAGTGCGAGTACGTCGTGGGCCTGCGGATCCGGGAGCAGCTACAGGGAATATGGAGGTACTGATGCCCAAAGAAATCGATCGGAGCAAGCTTCCCCGAGCTGTAGCGGAAGGGGTCATGATGTTCGGCGACATCTCGGTGCGTGTCGCAGTGTTGACGACGGGTCAACACGTTCTCATGGACATCGACATGGCCGCCGGGCTGGGGGTGGGCCGTGGTGGCGGATCGTCTAACTGCGCCGAAATGCCCTCTTTTGCACGGGCTGCCAACGTAAAAGCGTGTTTGGAGGGGGCTCTTTTAACTGCGCCGAATTGGCGCGTGTACTTCATTCGCAAGGACGGCCGAGGTCTGCCACAGCGGGGAATCGATGCGCGTGCAGTGCCGGTCTTTCTGATGGCGATTGTGGATGCCGACCGCAGTGGAGCGCTGCACAAGAGTCAAGAGGCTCTAGCGAATGGTTCCGCGCGGATGGTGGCCTGGTGCGCCGGGGATGGACTGGTAGCTAGGATTGAGGAGAACACCGGGTGGTGGCTTGTGCGCGCGCAGGCGCAGCTGGATCATGGTCTGCGGCTGGTGCAGCCGGAGGCGGACGGGTGGTCGAAGGTCTTCCCGGACTCGTTCAAGACGGAGGTCAACCGGCTGAAAGGTTGGCGCCAGAACCCAAGGATCCACCTTTGCTCGCCAGAGATCGGCAACATCACGCGGCGCATCGTGTGGGCTCGCTTGGCCCCTGGCGTGCAGGAGGCGGTGGAGGAGCGGAATCCCAGCGTTCGATCCAAGAAGACCGGCCGCAGCTACCGGCGCAACCGCCATCATCAGCACCTGACCCGAGAGGAAGGAATGGCGGCTCTGACGGGACACCTACACGGCGTGGGGGCCCTGATGCGCGCCCGGGGCGACGGTGATTGGGCCGGGTTCGCTGCCGACCTGGATCGAGCCTACCCGGTGGTGAACCGCGCCGCTCTCCTCACGCCGCCGACGCAGCGGTCTTCCATCGGTGAGCCGTTGCATCTGCAACTCTCGTTGCCTCTGGTTGCGTGATCACCAGGGAGCGTGGGGTATCCTGGCCCTCCAAGGAGGCGAAAATGCTGTTAGCTTCGCTCGTTACGTCCGCTTTCGCTGGTGTCGTCCTGAACAACGTAGGTGGGGCCATCTGCACCACGAAGTCGGAAGCCATCGAGCTGTCGGGCCTGGTGACAGACAACGGCGTGGCGGTGGGCACGATCTCGTCCATCGCCCACAACAGCACGGAGGTTCGCGACGGCGTCACGTACTACCTGACAGACCATGGGGAGTACACGCGCTCCGGGACCGTGATCACGTACACGGCCACCGCATGGGTCAACGAGTCTGACGACCGCATCAATGTGGAGTGGAGCTACAACGGCAACACGTACAGCACGTCGGTGACGCGAACGGTGGACAAGTGCAACGAGCCGCCGTGGATGGTGACGGACCTGTACCTGGACGTCTGCGAGGTCTGGGAGTTCGACCTGCTGGATTATGTGGTCGATCCGGAAGGCGACGACATCGTTGTGGTGTTGGACTCGCAGGTGGCGGCTACGGGAGGATCGCTTGTGATTGACGGCACGTCGGTGACGGTCACCCCACCATCTGTGTCGACGACATCCACGACGTTCCTCTACTTTGACGCGTGGGACTCCCCCGCAGGGAACATGGCTGAAAACCTCCTAGGCGGGTATGGAATGCTGATTCTGATGAGCCACGACACCTGCTCAGGTCCTTGAAGTGGCGAGCTAGCGCGATGTGGGATGACGCCGGGCGGGTACCGTTGTCCCCGCCCGGGGTGGCTGCCACGGGTGTTCCACCTGGTGCAGCCTCGTTCTTCCCAAATCACGTACTGCCAGAACCTTCCTACCGAGCCCGGAAGCCACTAGGTGGCCACCAGGCAGGAGGGGTGGCATGGAGCCCGTGGGCTACACGATCATGGGGGTGGGAGGTCGGCGATTTGATGCGACCACCGCAGCCGAGGCGGCGCAGGCCGTCCTGGACCTCCTCGAGGAGATGACGGGCGTGGACGTGGAAGACCTCGACGACGCTGTGGACCTGGACTTCGATGGCGTAGATCAGACCCTGGATCGGGTGGCCCGTGGCACCAAGAAGCCGACCTGCATCGTGTTGCAGGTCATGGCCAACGGGCCGCCTAGCGCTTGAACCAAGGTGACTCGACTTTGGTGGGAGCGTCCCACGGATCTTCATCGCACCATTTGGGCAACGAATCCCTGGGGATCGGCGGAGGCGGGACTGGTGGCGGTGGTGGAGGTGGCGGCGGGTGAGATCGCCTGTACCTCGCCACGATGTCGGAGAGCAGCCACGTTGGCTCCTCGGAGACCCGGACCCACCGAACTGCATGGGTTCCTCGCCTGAGGCCCACCAGCATCTTCCACAGTCGGCTCTGTGAGGCGGAGCGGGTCACCCTGATCAGAATGAGGAGGGACGCCAGCCATACAGCCCCCAGCACCATTCCGCCCACCGCAGCCAGGAGCGAAAACACATCAACCCCCCCAAGGGCGTGCAAGCCTACCCCAGGCGCCACGGACCAACGGTCGTTACCGTGAGGCCTCCAGAGTTGGGACACCAAACACGTGCCCCAACTAGGCTAGGATGCGCACGATACCTGTGTCGCCCACTGTAGGTGCACGCGGGTGGACGACCCAGGGATCGAGCCGACGAGGACGATCCGGCTACTCCGCGGGGGGCTCTTCGACCTCACACACTGCGGGCTCGTCCGGATCTTCTCCGTCGAGCAGGATCCTACCCGTGCGAAGTTCGTACCCAAGGCGATCAGCTCGCACTTCAAGACCTGCTGATATACTTTGGACCCGAACTGGCGAGCCACTGGCTTGAATCTCTACAACCTCCAAACCATTCGGTGATCCTTCTTTTATCTGTTGATCGGCCTCACCTAAAACAAGAGCAAGCACATCACAGGAAAGGTTATCTCCTCCCTGCTCTGGCATGCCACGGCGAACATCAACAGCATCTTCAAGGGTAATCACATTCGCTGAAAGATTTGCGGTCAGACCACCGTCACACTTCACCATAACAGGCTGTTCATCTGTTTCCGATTGAGACATGAGCTCACCTGATCCTGGCAATACTCCGGTCGCTAGACCCTCTAATCGCAACTCCACTTCTCGCTCAAGTCGTATCGTATCGACACCACCAATATTAGGGCCGTGGCCGCTCCCTGCTTGACTTGGTAGTAGCGTTGCCACCAACCCCCGACCTTTACCAACAGACCGCCCGAAACGGAAATCTACTTTTTCATTTGTGTGGATTTCAAATTCATCAAGCTCAAGGTCACGTGTAACAAGCTCGATATCATCGTTTGCACCAACGGAACTTTGAGTCCCTCGGATAGTTACTTGGCCTCGTAAGCTACCACCTACGAGACGAGCCAGTCTCCCTGCACGCAAATCAAGTGGTTCATCAAATTCAAGGACTGCGCCCTGCGGTGCACGCAATAAAATAGTGCGACCATTTTCTGCATTTGCTCGTCGTTGGCCATCGGGCAAAACAATAACCGTACAGGGGACGAGATTTACTCGACCGTCCGGCAAGGAGTGATACTGCTTGAAGAGAAGTCGCATACCACGGCTTTCCATTACGATGGGTTCTTCATGTTCCCACGCACCAGGAGGAAAGAGCTCCCTCACTGTCTCGAGTCTACGGTCAGCCCGAGCGCGAATAGCTGCCGCCTGTTCTGGTGTTAATTCCTCGACATTCACCGTCTCACGATAGCGAGGTTCCACCCAAGGAACGACTGCCAAACGGTATAGCCCCGCCGTCGCTAAGACTACGAGAAACACGCGCACGGTGCGTCCTAATCGATGTTCCATCAAGCAATCCCATTTCCTTGATATTGCTCTATGAGGTCCTTCCAACAGCCGCGAGATCGTAGCAACACTTCGATTGTTTCCCGCACAGCCCCCTTGCCTCCCGGCAGTTGTGTCGTGAAATCGGATGCTTCTTGAACTTCCAGGCAGGCGTCCGCAACTGCAACGCCAAATCCAACTCGACGGATTACTGGAATGTCAGGTAAATCGTCTCCGATGTAAGCAACCGAATCCCAGTTCAGGTCACAGGATGTAATGAGTTCAGAGACCGCCGCGACCTTGTCTCCAATACCTTGCCTGACGAAATCGATACTCAACTCACTTGCTCGCCATTTGACAACTTGGCTTGAACGTCCAGTGACGATACCGACCTGAAAACCGGCTCGCTGCCAAAGCTTGATTCCCAGCCCATCTCGAATATTAAACGTCTTCTGCTCAATACCATTCTCTGACCAGGTCACCCCACCGTCTGTCAAAACACCGTCACAATCGAGTAGGAGAAGCCGAACTTTATTTCTATTTGTTAGCCTGAAATTTGAGGAAAGATCTGTTGGATATTTTGCCATCTGTCATCTCAAAACTAACTTCTATGAAACAAATCGATCACTATGGAACGCATGTCTTCTCTGCCAAAAGACCAGCGTTTTATCAGGCTGCTGAACTATGCTTGCGATACTCCTTATTTGAATCTTTTAAACTTGCAGAAAAATCGCCACCTGCCAAATCAACAATATCAATAAGACCAGAAGGGCATCCGCGTTCATTCACAACTGGCAGTTCACTTATGCGACGTGTATCGAGCAAAGAAACCGCATCTTCCAACCGAGTTCCTTCCAGAACCGAAATTGGTTCACTTGTCATGACTTCTCCAATTGGACGGTCGAGTGCATCGTCTTGATGATTCCCAAAGAGCCTGGCGAGATCGCTGTCTGTAAAAACCCCCACCAAATGACCCTCGGCACTGACAATCATCACAGCGCCAGTCCGACGAGACGGGAGCGGACGGGCAAAAACCTGACGGACAGTATCCTCCGGCCTCGCTAGACGGCAACACTCGACTGGGCGCATTTTCTCTTCTACCTTGAGAAGCCGCATACCGAGACTTCCTCCGGGATGTCGAGCTGCAAAATCATCATGACTAAAACCACGATTTCCACTGAGCACGAGTGACATGCTGTCACCAATCGCAAGCATGACGGTGGTGCTTGTACTCGGAGCAACACCTAATGAGTCCGCCTCCACAAGACGACCTGTTTCAACAACAACACTCGCGAATTGCCCAAGCGTACTACTTCGCTGGCTCGTAAGTGCTATGAGAGGTATCTTCCTCGATTTGACGTGAGGAAGGATCTGCGTCAGTTCGGCAGTCTCTCCTGACTGTGAGATGGCAAGCAACAGATCGTCGCTCCGAAGAACACCAAGATCTCCGTGCATTGCTTCTGCTGGGTGGAGAAAGTGGCTAGGAGTACCAGTAGATGCAAGTGTCGCTGAGATTTTTCGCCCAATGAGACCGGCTTTGCCCATGCCTGTTACGACTACACTCCCCGTACAGTTTTGAAGGAGTTCTATCGCCGTACAGAACGACTCATCGAGCATGTCCGCTGCATCAAGAATAGCCGTGGCCTCCGATCGCAGCACCGCAGCAGCCTGCTCAAGCAATGCTTGATTTTTCGATTCAACCACAGTCGTCCTCCAGTCCTGGATTCGTTCACCGACTACTTGGTAAACGACATGGGACTATACGACGACTACGGGCGTCACCACAACGCGCATTTCACGGAAAATAGGCTGTTTTGACACCCCGGTACAGGAAAACAATGGCTCCTAACCGTACCGTTTGGCCATTTCATCAAGCGTTATCACAGGTACTTTTCCAGCATTACCGGCTTGACCGAACTGTACCATTCGCTCAGCGCACACCTTTTGCATGGCTGCTCTTGCTGGCTTTAGATAATCCCGTGGATCAAATTTCTCCGGTGATTCGGCAAGAACCTTACGAATTGCACCCGTAATTGCCATTCGGCAATCCGTATCAACATTAATCTTACGTACACCGTGCTTAATGCCTCGCTGAATTTCCTCAACCGGAACACCGTAGGTTTGAGGCATTTTTCCACCATACTTATTGATGATGTCTTGCAACTCTTGAGGAACACTTGATGAACCGTGCATGACAAGATGGCAATTTGGTAGCTTGGCATGAATTTCCTCAATCCGCTTCATCGCAAGAACATCACCATCAGGCTTACGACTGAATTTGTATGCTCCGTGGCTTGTGCCTATCGCGACTGCAAGCGCATCCACGCCTGTTGCTTCGACAAACCGAGCGGCTTCATCAGGATCTGTCAGTAATTGGTCTTGGGAGAGTACGCCCTCGGCTCCATGCCCGTCCTCAGCCTCACCCTGTCCGCTTTCGAGTGAACCGAGACAGCCAAGTTCTCCCTCAACCGAAACGCCCCGTGAATGAGCTTGCTTTACAACTTCTGTAGTAACCTGAACGTTGTAATCAAAGTCAGCAGGAGTCTTTCCATCTTCTTTGAGTGAGCCGTCCATCATCACACTGGTGAAACCGTTATCGATCGCGCTCTCACACGTTGCCGGTGAATTACCGTGGTCTTGGTGCATGGCGATGGGTATTCCAGGATACAACTCTGCTGCTGCAAGCATCAGATGCCGCAAATAATTATCCTGACTGTATGCCCGTGCACCCCGAGAGGCCTGTACAATAACCGGAGAATCTGTCTCTTTTGCCGCCTCCAGAATAGCTTGAATCTGCTCCATATTATTGACGTTAAAAGCAGCCAAACCGTAATCATTTTCAGCAGCATGATCAAGCAAAATACGCAAAGGAACCAGAGGCATAAGAGAACTCTCCGTCAGAATGGTGAAAGCGAACAATCAGAGACCTATGATCATACGGAATCTTTCGACATGCTAAAATCCCCCCACCAGATATGCTCAAAGCCCAATCACGAGAAATAGGCATGGACTTAAAGCCAACGACTGACCCACTGAGCAGCTTTTTTTACGTAGTTGGAGGGTGGATTTGTGTCGGCTTTGCCGTTCTTGGTGCTATTCTTCCCCTCCTTCCAACAACGCCATTTCTTTTGCTGGCCAGTTGGTGTTTTTATCGGGGATCGCCAAGAATTCATGCTTGGCTGCATCGGTCACGGTGGTTTGGACCGACGCTTGATGACTGGCAAGAGTATCGAGGCATTCGGAAAACCGCAAAATATCGGACAATAGCTCTGGTTATAACAGTCGTCATCTGCAGCCTCTTACTCAACAGTCTCCCATGGTGGCTGAAATATGTGGCTCTCGGCGCCGTTGGTATTGGGCTGTACGTCATTGCCACAGTACCTACGCTGCCTGACGACACGCCTCGGCCTCCGAGAACCATTCTCACAGAGTAATAAGACCAAAAACAGAACATTTGTTGTTCAGAGTCACCCAGACGGTATACAACACATGTCCTCGGGTGGGCAATTTACCTCTGGAATGCATTCATGAAACCGGCACACGGCGTTTGGGCATTGATTCTTTTTTTGATCATTGCGCATCAAGATATTTGGTTTTGGGACGACACCACGTTGGTCTTTGGTTTTCTTCCAATCGCTCTCGCATACCACGCCTGCATATCTCTTGCAGCCGCATTTACATGGTATCTCGCAACCCGTTTCTGCTGGCCGTCTAACCAGGCACCATCAGCCCAAGGAAGGGACACTGCATAATGACACAACTTCTCATCATCAGTAGTTATCTTTTCCTTCTCCTCCTTCTCGGTATCGGCGCAAGCCGTCTTTTTCGTGGAACAAGCCAAGACTACATGCTGGCTAGCCATTCCATTGGCCCATTCCTTCTCTTGATGTCCATTTTTGGGACAACCATGACTGCCTTTGCCTTGGTCGGCTCAACCGGTGAATCTTTCAAAGAAGGGGTTGGTGTCTACGGAATGCTTGCCAGCTCAAGTGGCATTATTCACTCTCTTTGTTTTCTTCTTCTTGGTGTAAAAGTTTGGGAGCTAGGCAAGAAGTATGAATACCGCACTCAAGTGCAATTCTTTCGTGACCGACTCGAGAGCCGTTGGATTGGTGTCATCCTTTTTCCTGTGCTTGTTGGGCTGGTAATTCCCTACCTTCTCATTGGTGTTATGGCATCCGGCACTGTCATCAATAAAGTGACCGCAGGATCGATACGAGATGGCCAAGTCGTTGGTGGCACGTTTGAGGAGGGGACCTTTCCCCGATTTCTCGAACAAGGGAAAAAACCACAAAGTGAAGAGCCAGCAAACTTTGTATACGGTTCACAAGGTGGCGTCCCGAAGCCGTTAGCTTCGCTTGCCATATGCGGCATTGTTTTGATTTATGTCTTTCTTGGTGGCATGAGAGGAACAACATGGGCCAATACATTCCAGACGTTAGTTTTCATGGTCTTAGGTATTGTCACATTTGTGGTTATTGCGTGGCAACTTGGTGGACAAGAGAGTTTTTGGGCCAGTTTACAGATGGCAAGCAACTCCATACCTGTTGAAAAACTAACACGAATACACATACCACCGGAGAAATTCCTGACCTACATGTTCGTTCCGCTAAGCGTCGGCATGTTTCCCCATCTTTTTCAACATTGGCTCACTGCACGAAGCGCGGAAAGCTTTAAGTTGCCAATCGTTGCGCATCCATTATTTATTGCCATTGTTTGGGTTCCGTGCGTATTGATTGGCGCATGGGCAACGAGTGATCTCATAGCAATACCTCCGCCTGTTGCTGCCAACCCGAATGCTGTCCTGCCTTTCCTCGTGAAACAGTTAGCTGGCCCCGTACTCGGCGGCCTACTGACAGCAGGGATTCTGGCAGCGATTATGTCTTCTCTCGATAGTCAATTTCTTTGTCTCGGAACAATGTTTACAGAGGACGTTGTCCGCCCACTTTGCGGCCAACGAAGTCTGTCTGATCGCCAGCAACTTCTTGTTGCTCGGCTTTTTATTATCGGTATTGTTGTACTGACGTATGGATTGAGCCTCTTTGAACCACGGCGTGTATTCACGCTTGGCGTCTGGTGCTTCAGTGGATTCTCAAGCCTTTTCCCACTTATTTTTGCCGCACTATACTGGCCCCGTCTGACGAAAGCAGGGGCGTATGCATGCGTTTTAGCTGCTGCAGGCAGTTGGCTATGGCTGTTTCGTGCATCAGAATTTGCCGCGAATCCAAACTTTACAGTGAACATCCCTGTGCCAATAACACTTGACGGAGATGGTTATTGGCAACTCATGCCTGTCGCGGCAATGATTGCCTGTTCGACTGTCGCGATGGTATGTGTTTCAGTAGTTACAAGACCACCAAGCGACGCCACTGTGGAAAGATTCTTTCCGAAAAACGGCTGCTAAATAAGCATCTCGCATCTCAGCCTACGGTCCAATAGAAGGCGGGCACTTTGCGAGAAAGTCACGAGGACCACGAGTTGTGTAGTACGGATAGGCCACTGCACCGCTCGGAGGACCTGGTGGGCATGTTGCACCGTAGTCCGAGCCATCCAACTCACATTGTTCTTCCGGGGTCAGATGGTGTTTGGCAAGACCGCCATATCTCCCAACATGCCTTTGGTGACAACGACCATCCGCGCACGCATTACAATTTTTTCCAATGCGGCAAAGGCCGTCTTTGCAGCCACCAGTAGGACAGATGCCACTCTGGCAATCCGCGCATGGTGCTTCGTTACATTGTTCACAACCATCTTCGCAACCGGCTGGACATCCTCCGTAATGGTTGGAATACGGGCCATCGGCGTTGATCAGAAACAGGCGGTCAATCAGCGAACAGCCGCTGGTCATACCCAGAACGGCGACAACAAGCAGACAGGCGGAAAGATGTCTCATAGCTTCATTATCCCAAGCGTTTTCAACAATCTGGCTCTATACGAGGCAACACACCACGTGCCGCACCAAATAGCCAAAACCATTTGATGTTCTTAGATATCGGTCGAAACGGTTCAACCGATTAAGAAAACCCTGCGGCTTTTCCACTTTTGGCAAAAAGCGTGTTTTTGGCTGGGATTTGAGCACCGAAACGCTCGTATACCTGCTCTCTCGTACTACTCCCAACAGACTGCTGTAGCACTCAGGCGTCAGCAAATCTGCTCAGGATCAAGGAAATATTCTGGCCGCCAAACCCGAAACTATTCGAAAGCACTCGTCTACAGGGCGCTTCACGGGCAACGTTTGGAACGTAGTCTAAATCACAATCCGGATCAGGACTGTCGTAGTTCGTGGTTGGCGGAAGTACACCATCTCGAATGGCTAGAAGAGAAACGATAGCTTCTGTTGCTCCAGCGGCAGCAATCAGATGCCCCATCATGCTTTTTGTACTCGACACGGGAATTTTATACGCCCGCTCTCCGAATACATTTTTAATTGCTAATGACTCAACGCGATCATTGACGCTGGTACTCGTACCATGGGCATTGACGTAGTCAATGTCCCCCAAGCCAAGCCCTGCATCTTCTAATGCCATTCGAATACAACTCGATGCGCCCCGCCCTTCGGGATGCGTGTCAGTAATCCGGTAGGCATCTGCCGTCGAGCCATAGCCAACAACCTCACCGTAGATCTCTGCACCGCGAGCCCTCGCATGCTCAAGTTCTTCCAGCACAACCATTGCTGCACCTTCTCCAAGAACAAACCCGTCACGTTCATTGTCAAATGGTCGTGATGCTTTTGTTGGATCATCATTACGAGTCGACAACGCTGTCAAAAGGTTAAACCCCGTGACGCCAAACGGATGTATCATGCTGTGCGTTCCACCAGAGAGCATCACGTCAGCATCTCCACGACGAACAAGTTCGGTTGCCTCACCAATTGCCTGACTTGAAGCAGCACATGCTGTAAGACAATTCAGGTTTGGACCTTGCGCATTAAACAATGCTGCCAAATGCCCTGCTGGCATATTTGGCTCCTGCTCTACTTCTGTGAGTGGATGAAGCGTCTCGAGCCCAAGTTTTGTGAATTTGGCGACGTCTAGGGCATCGCCCTCAATGGAGACCATCATCATCTTTGTGAAGGAGTCAAAATCCTGCTGACCCTCACCACTCCCAAGATAGATACCAAGTCGTTCCGGTGCTGAGGAGAGCCCTTGAGGGAGGCCTGCATTCTTCATCGCCTGTGACGCCGCACCAACAGCAAATTTCGTGTGCCGGCCACAGTGCCGCCAACGATCTTCTGTCTGACCTTCATCACATACTGACCAGTTCTTCACTTCAGCCGCAATTTTGGTTGGAAACCGTGTTGCATCGAATACTGTGGTAGAAGCAACACCAGAACGCCCCTCCTTCAGGTTTCCCCAAAGTTCTTCAACTGTCACGCCTAGAGGCGTCACACATCCCATTCCAGTGATTACAACTCGTCGTCGACCAGCCATTATTACAGCTCCTCCATGCTTTCAGATTCCGGAAAGACGTTCCTACCTAAAGCCAGAAACTGATATCTATTACAATAGCGACATCAGGCTCGCAAGCCTACCAGTCAGGTCTTGAGAGTGGATTTCCGGCCTCATCTTGGCCAATATCGTAGATGTGCATGTGATCGAGCCATTTGAGCAACTCCTCTGGCTCAAACAGTTTGGGAACACCTTCACCAGGCTCAAGATGTGCAAAAAACAATTCTGCTTTGCCCTGAGGCCGCTCCTCCCCCTTCTCGTCAACAATAACACTTTCCACACTGGCAAGAGAGCCCGTCGGCTTGAGTTCATCAATTACCGCACGAAAAAGAATTGAGTCGCCCGGAACAGCGTCATATTGAAACTCTGCCTTGGCAACCTTTGCAAGAACAACCCGTCGATTGAATTCCAAGGCGTCTGCAATAAGCAGACCAGCCGTTTGTGCCATTCCCTCAACGATCAAAGAATTTGGCATCAGGGCAGCACCCGGAAAATGATCATGAAGATGCTCCTCTGCAAGAGAAACGTTCTTCACGGCTGTCGCCTGTTTACCGCGAACAAATTCATTGAAACGATCGATCCAGAACCAACGCATAGCGCAGTTTTACTCCGTTTAGCATACAGCGAGACAAACTTCGGCTCAAAACACTACGAGCATCACACTCGCTTTAACCGCCAAGCTTACTCTGAACGTAGCGAACCATATCTTCGACAGTAAGAATATTTGGGAAATTCTGAACACTCGGGTTCGCTTCAAACTTTGCCAGATCAACAAAGGGCATTCGCTCCTTGAGTGCTGCGATGCCAGCATCATTTAACTTGCCGTCAACGACAA
>WLWG01000410.1_pt1 | contig 43879 bp, 16 predicted proteins | sample 6712871 | NCBI WGS metagenome assembly WLWG01 (sample SAMN12718693, study PRJNA515312) | sponge metagenome | isolation source: marine sponge | host: Mycale hentscheli | place: New Zealand: South Island, Marlborough, Capsize Point | collected 2003-05-01
GCTCAACGTGACACGAATTGTGTCTTAAAGAGGGGCGAATTAAGCAGCGTTATCTTCATGAATTTGATTCAAATCCATTTTATAAAAAAACGACACCCTATGCATCCAGGCTGTCGATTCCATTCGACTATCGTCGCAGAAAATATCGCAAAGAGATCTTTCCCCAGCACTGTTCTTCGATGACATCCTGATAGTGGGCATCCGCGTAAATGGAACCAGCGATCTGTGTGGTTGCCTGCAGTCTCTTTATGTCGAACGGAACGATCATTTCATGTGGCCAACTTGAGGGATTCTTTACGTAAGGTATCGCATAATCTATGGCTTTTTTGTATCCACCTCCCGCGGGATTACTGTAGTTGAACAAGTCGTGCCCCACGTTGTTCGCCATCAGCCCTATGAGGAAAAAATGGTAAAGGTTCTCGGTGGTGTAGTTCCACGATTTGGTCCGAGCGGTTTCAAGAGGTTGCTCACCGCTTATCGATATTTGTGAATCAATACGGGGAATCGTATGACTCCGAATACGCTGAAACACCCAACTATCATTCTGTAAGTACGACGCAATAGCGATCACCTGCATATCGAAAGACGTTCCATGATTGTTGGCGGAACTGGACTCATCCTTTCCGTATGGGTGGGTCAGCAACCAGTCAAGGAACTCAGAAAACCAACCTTGTATGCCCTCTTCATGTGATGCTTTCCAATGCGGAGACTTTTTTAACAGCGTGATGTAATCGACAAGGTAGACGAATTCATGTGAATCGATAATCCCTGCCCCTCTTCCTGAATAAAGTCCCGGAACGGCCTGAGCATTTAACATATTCGGGCTCATCCTGGTGCCTTCATCTAGAAACCATCGCTCCAGCAAATCAACCGCGTATTCCGCGTAGCGTTCCTTTTGCGTCGCGTGATAGGTCAGTGCTAACGCTTCGATAGCTTTGACAAAAGATTGGATTTCAGCCCGGTCTGATACGCGATCTCTTTCGGGATTCACCTGACCATCTTTGCGGACATACGGTAAACCGTTATCTGTATCAGGGTTTGGCCACCAATATGGGCCTATACTAAAGTAGTTGTTTCGAAGTAATTGATTCTTGCCATTGTTAAAAGTGACAGTGTAGTACTTCTTGTCCTTCATGATACCATCCGCCAGAGCATTCATTTTCTTTAACTCTGACTTCACGCTTTGATTGGTATCTTCTGAGACTAGAACAGCGATTTGCTTCGGATTGATTAGGACGAACGGCGTCTTACTACCACGGTCTCCCGTGTAAGAGATTACGTTGTCAGGCAATGCAGATCTGTAGCCATCGCGCAACTGCTTAGAGAACTGGTCGATCAGCTGCTTATGCTCCGGATTCGTTGCTAAGTTTTCATCGACAAGGGATGACCCACTACCATGATCATAAAGCTCCCTAGAAATGATGTCGTTCGTATGGACTTTCCGGTATTCGGTGTAGCGATACCGATCATTTCTTAATGAATGGGCAATATATTTCGGGGTCGGACTGGACCAGATACTAAAGGCCGCCTTTTTCCATTTTAAATGCGGCTGAGATAAAAGTGGCACAAGACTGAAACCTTCCAAATGCCCCGGAGTGGGAATCCCCGCAAGTTCACATAAACTGGGATAAAGATCTACTAACTCAACAAGAGCTGCACTTCGTTTCCCATTGCCTTTAGCATTCGGGGCTTTGACGATAAACGGCACCCTAGTGTCAATTTCGTTTGACGTGTGCTTACACCACCATCCATAATCCCCCAGTTTCCATCCATGATCTGACCATAAGATGACAATCGTATTTTCAGACAAGCCTAAATCCTCAACTGCCTCCAACACCTTTCCTAATTGAGCGTCTACATAAGAGACGCAGGCACAATAACCATGCGTCAGTGTTTTAGCGACATCTTCAGGCACTTCACCTGTCTCAGGCATGCCATAATAATTCCTCAGCTCACCAAATCGGGTGAAATTCTCATCTGGTTTACCTTTAGGTGGTTTTCGATAATTCGTTAGCTCAATATCTGTTCGATCATACAAGTCCCAGTACTTTTTTGGAGCAACGAACGGAAGATGCGGTTTACGGAAACCCAAAGCCAGAAACAAGGGTTTGTCTTTTATACTGCTGAGTTCTTCAATTGCCTTTTGGGCAAATGCGCCTGCTTGGCAACCATTGTCGTCCGCATTAACCACTTCAAAGGGCGGTCCTTTGCCGCCATGCAGCTTGGCTTCTGTATCTAGCTTTTGTGATTCTGCTTTTGTGTATCCTTTGCTTCCCCATGGGCCTTTGATGTCGCGAAAGTTACGGGTCCAACCTTTATCATCATCACTATCATGATAGATCTTTCCAATATTCACCGTCTCATAGCCATTGTCTTGAAAATGCTGGTTCAATGTGAGCGCATTAGGAACATTGTCTTTAAGCGGTCCCCGGTCATACATCTGATTGTCAAAAGTCGGTCGGTATCCACTCATTAGACTCTTTCTGGATCCCATGCAAATTGCCATCTGGCAATAAGCCCTGTCAAAGATAATCCCTTCCTTTGCTAAATTATCGATGTTCGGCGAGATGATATGATCGGTCCCATAGCACCCAAGTTCAGGGCGTAAATCATCCATTGCGATGAAAAGGATGTTCGGTTTGTCATTCGCAAATGACAACATACTTTGAGAGATCAATAAAACTGAACAGACAGCTATGTGTAATTTTCTTGACTGCATTGCTTGTTCATTGCCTGTGTTTGAAAAGAGCGTTTCATTCGTGCTGAAGGCAAAACGAAGTACCCCCAAGGGGAGTCGAACCCCTGTTTTCGGACTGAGAACCCGATGTCCTAGGCCACTAGACGATGGGGGCGTGGCGGAACATTCTGACACTAGCGGCCAACACTAGCCTTTTCAAGCCTTCAGCCCAAAAGCTCCTGAAATATCACTCTCCATCTGGTCGAGGACGAGCGGGAGGCCGCCGGCCTGGCGGAGCCAGACGTCGCCTTCCAATAAAAAACCCAACTCCAAAACCAAATGCTGCAAGCGCACCTGTTACTGCCCACACTCGACGTGAAACAATTCTGTCGATCTCCTCTCGGTCAAGGGATGCCTTTAACATCGCCGTTGCTGACGCAACTGTACTTGCATGTTGGCTCGTCCCTGAATGACCCTGTGATGCAGTAAAAGTTGACTTCGCAAGATAGTCTTTTGAAAACTTTTTTCCGAAAGCTGCCTCAGGGTTCCAGCGAAGAGGCAACGCAGCCGTACGAGACGGAGGTGCTCTCTGCGCAATAAAGGGTTCCACCGCATCAAGAAGTTCGCTCGAACTCTGAAAACGCTTGCCTTGGTCTTTCTCAAGCAATCGTTCAATCACACCAGCAACTGACTCAGGAAAATCTGGGCGAACGTGTGCTAATGGCTCCAATGGTTCCTTCGCATGAGCGAGCGCAACAGCGACGCCAGTTGTTCCGCGAAAAGGAGGCTGACCAGCCACAAGATGGTAGGCCGTCGCACCAAGAGAATAGAGATCACTACGAACGTCAACTTTCCCACCATGCGATTGCTCGGGGCTCATATATAGAGGTGTACCAAGCGCCATACCTGTCTGTGTCAGCTCCAAATTATCATGGAGGACTCTCGCTAATCCAAAGTCAGCTACTTTGACCTCACCCCGTGGCGTTAATAACAAGTTCTCTGGCTTGATGTCTCTGTGAACAACACCACCGCTTTCCGCGCAGTCCAACGCCGCCGCCACCTGTATCAAAACACTCAGCACGGCATCAGGACCCAAAACCCCCTGCTCTTTAAGCCATGCACGAAGCGACGGACCTGCAACAAACTCTTCAGCTAGAAAATGGACGCCTTCGATACAGCCGACTTCATGGATCTGCACGATATTTCCATGGACAAGCGCTGCAGCTGCTCGCGCCTCTTGGGAAAAACGATCAACTGCCTCAGGATGCATCAGTGTTGCAGGACGGAGCACTTTCACTGCAACGCGACGATTGAGTGAAAATTGTTCCGCAAGGTACACGTCTGCCATGCCACCACTTCCAAGTTTGTGAAGGAGCCGATATCCTCCGAGGGTGCGACCTGAAAGATCACTACCTATCGCTGTAGTATCAGATTGGTTCTGCATATACTTTGTTCTACTGACTGTTCTGCGGAAACGCTGGCATAATAGTAGCATGTATAACCCTACCTTTAGTATCTCGAGAAGGAGAACGAATGGCAAAGCCCTCTGCCAGTGAATTGCAAAAAGCCGCCGAAGCGGTTGATCTTGATGGCTTCGACTATGAAGTCACACTTGAAACATCAGCCGGCCCGATTCGACTGATGCTTGATGCTGCAAATGCTCCTGGCCACGTCCGCAACCTGGTTGCCCTCGCTGAAAATGGCTTTTATGACGCTGGGTGCTTCCATCGCATCATCCCCGGTTTCATGATTCAAGGAGGCTGCCCCGAAGGAAGTGGTCGAGGCGGGCCAGGCTATGAAATTGATGCAGAATTCAACGACACACCCCATGAACCTGGCGTTCTCTCAATGGCGAGGACGAGTGATCCTAACTCAGCTGGTAGTCAGTTTTTTCTCTGCTTGGAAAAAGTTCCTCATCTTGACGGCCAGTACACTGCATTCGGTCGGACAGCAGATGATGCCAGCCTTCAAGTTGTTAAAGCAATCGGTGGTGTTCCAACTGGCGCTGGTGATCGACCTCAGCAAGAGATCACAATTACCAAGGCCGCCGTTACTAAGAAACCAAAGTCCTAATCAGATTTAGGCGGGAAAAGCGGCTTGAGCTGGGCAGGAGGCCTCGCTCAAGCCTGCCTGACCTTTGCAACGCTACGATGCCTGCTGGCGACTGCGCCAAATAAGTCGCAAGCCATACAGCACAAGTGACAGGCCGCCAACTGCAGTTAGCAATGCTTTCGTGTTGGTCAACACATTAAAATGAGACCACACTGCATCAGATATGTGTAAATCCCCTAACGGAGACCAGGGAGCGGCTGGTTGCTGGCTTATTCGTTGATAAGGCATCGCAACTATTTGGGGCATTGGCTGCGGCGGTGATGAAACAGCCGTAGGATACATACGAGGACTTTGCTGAGAAGTTTGAACAGCTGGCCTCGCCTGTTCATTTGGATACGATGGCTTTTTTTGAATCTGGTGAGTTGTATTTGCTGCGACCGAATACGGTGTTGGCTCAAATCCATCAGACCCAACGGTGGTCAGAAAAACTCGAAGACGACTGGCACAACTACCCACGGTTCGACCATCACCCTCACCGAAAAGAACACCCGCCAGCCTGCCATCAGTATTCAGAATCGGACCGCCCGAATCGCCCTGTCGCGCCGGTGCCTGCAGTTCAACGAGCTCCTTTGGATACCCTGATCCGGGTGAAAGATATTCTGTACAACGGCCCCGCTGTTCACGGTAGGCTCCCCGCCCATACCCAGCAATGCAAAGCGGCTCTCCCGGAAGTGGATTTCGTTGTGCTAATGGCACTGGTGTTGCTTTCGGCTTCCAAATTGATATAGCTGCCAGATCCCATGCTTCATCAAATCGAATCACCGTTCCAGCAGACTGAAAGCCATCAGCAAACTGGACGAGCACTGCTGACCGACTGTCTCGAATCACATGCCAGTTGGTGAGCACTAACCCTTGAGACTCATTGATGTCTACAAGCACACCAGACCCCAAAGAAACACCTGATGATTCCGGAGCAATGATTCTTGCTACAGCGGGATGTGGCGTTTGATCACTCAGTAAGTAATCGGCAAAAAGTTCTGGATCAAATGGTTGCGCATGGCGGCCTCCACCCCAGCTGCCTGCGCTGAAAGGTTGTTGCCCATATGCAACACAACCACTGCGATAAACATTTATTACGACTGCAAAAAGCACAATGAGGAAGAAGCCTATAGAACGACCCACTCGCTCAGCTATCCGGCCGGATTGTTGCATCGTTTTCTCCAGCCAACATAAGGCACACAATCACTGCGCCATTTTTCGCAAAAGCTGTCGTTCTCGTTCCCGCACAACAATTTTTCGCAACAGTTCGGCACGCAATCGTTTGTGTTCCTGCACAGGCAACCCTCGTTCACCGTTCGAACTTCGCTTGACATAAACTGTCATGCCATTTTTCACCAGGCTTGCTGCATAGCTCATACCCGCCTCCATAGAGCGTGATAGCGACCGGCCTCGCCACACCAAACAATAGGGATCGGCGCATTGGAGAGCTTTTATTGAAACCGATAGACAATGCCGTCAAAGTTGACACGATCGGCAAAGCCAAGCATCAACGAGAGCCCGTGGCAGAAATCACTCCGAAATCAGCTTCACGAAGCCGCTCATGTAGAGCTTGTATATGGTCTTGGTCGGCTGTCTCCACAGTGACTTCGACTGTTGTGGAAAAGACTTCCGGCCCGGAAAATGCTCGATCATGATTGATTTCCAGAACACTCGCTCCAGCATCAGCAATGACCTGAGTCAGTTTCGCCATACCGCCGGGCCGATCACTGACAGTCGCAGTAAATCGCCACAATCTGCCATCAACTGCAAGTCCATGATCAATCACTCGGTGGAGAACTGTGGGGTCAATATTCCCACCACATAACAGCAGGACCACCTTACGACCTCTCAACTCCTGCCCTGCTTCTCCCATGAGTGCCGCCAATGCCGCCGCACCTGCTCCCTCACATGATGTTTTTTCAAGCTCAAGCAAACGTAATACTGCCAGAGAAAGTGCTTGTTCATCGACTGTCAACACACGATCCACACGTGGAGCTGCTAACGCGAAGGCTCGGTCTCCTACTCTGCCAACCGCAAGGCCGTCAGCGAGTGTTGGTCGAACAGGCGCATCCACAGGTTTTCCTGCTGCGAGTGACGCGGTGAAACTCGCAGCTGCAGCAGCCTCAACGGCAATGATTTTAATATCTGGCCGACGGGCCTTTGCCGCAATAGCAACACCAGCCAGAAGGCCCGCACCACCTGTTGGAACAACGATAGCATCTGCGTCGGGAACATCGTCGAGGATTTCAACCGCCGCTGTCCCCTGCCCTGCAATGATCTCTGCATCGTCAAACCCATGGATCAAGCGAAGACCATCACCAGACGCGATGTCGGTTGCCCGTTGCCTGGCCTCCTCAAAAGTTTCTCCGTAGAGCAGCACGTCCGCACCCAGCCGCCTACAGGTTGCAACTTTTACCAAAGGTGCAAAACGCGGCATCACGACAGTCACTGGAATCTTTAGCAACTTCCCATGATAGGCCAGCCCAAGGGCATGGTTTCCAGCTGAAGCTGCTACGACACCACGCTTTTTTTGTGATTCATCAAGAAGCAAGAGTGCATTTCGTGCGCCACGCTCCTTAAACGAGCCAGTTCGCTGAAGCAGATCGAGTTTGCAGAAAACGTCACAGCCTGTGAGTTCAGAAAGCGGGATACTCGGCGGGCACGGAGAGCGGTAGATACCATCAGCAATTCGCTCTGCTGCATCGAGGACATCCTGTGTAGTAACTGAATCACCCAATGGCAACAATTTTTTTTCATCATGATTTGGTGTCACTGTACAGCTCCAGTATCAGCCTGAGGGTTTTGTCCCGTGAGTCGTTGTGGTTGATGAAACGATCGTACATCAATCCAACTCATTCCTGCTCGCCGAGCTGCTTCGATACCAAGATCACTATCTTCCCACACAAGGCACCCTTCTGGTGCAACACCAAGGCGGCGAGCTGCTTCAAGAAACGGCTCCGGGTCTGGCTTATGACGACTCGTGTCTTCACTGGCGACGATACAATCAAAAAACTCACGGATACCGATCTGGAGAAGAATTTTCTCGCATACATCATGGTACCCACCCGTAACAACTGCCACGGGCACATACCCGTGGGCACGACGAACTGCTGCAATCACCGGGTCAATTGCCTTGACATGCTTCACCTGCTCAAGAAACGCAGCCTCCTTCATCTCTGACGCCTCATCAAGATCAATTTCAATCGATGCTTCGGTCGCAAGTGTTGCAAGAATGTCTCGCGTTGGCCGACCACCAAGTGCGTAGAAACGGTCTTCATCGAAAACAATGCCGTGATGCCGCGTCACATGGAGCCACGCTCGATAGTGGGCAGGCATCGTATCAGCAAGAGTGCCGTCACAATCAAAGAGAATGGCTGTGTAATCCTGGAGCCGCCAGTCAGCTGTTGGGCCTTGATGTTGTTCAGTGTTCATGAGTTTCATTTCGGTGCCGAGGCCATCCGCTCCTCAGAGGATTTCAAATACTTTGGCTGACAGAAGGTACTCCAAACCGCAAAAACTGGCTCTAACGATTGTAGGGGTCAGCAAACTGATGAACTGCCTGCTTTTTCTTCCTGACCGGAACAGTTTTACAAGGTAGCCTATTCTATAGATATCTTGCCGTTCCCGTTTTCTCGATGCACGCCTCACCTGCTGCTTCGAGGCCAGTCAGATTCACATCATGAAAATACCAAATCTTGGCATTCGACATCGTATGTTACTGCTCGGCATTCTGCCGGCAGCAATTATCTTCACAGTCATCCATATAACGAACTCAGAGAGTGTTGAAAATGCTCTCTTGGAACTTGCCGAAGAAATTCTTCGCGAGCGCACGGCTGTCATAGCTACAGAGATTGATCGTGGCACGCTTCAAGCTGTCACTGCCTCTCGTACGATGGCAATGGCAGCTGAACATGGTCTTTTTGGCGAACGCAACGACTCCATGGCACTCGCCAAATCAGTTCTTGAAGCAAACCCGCAATTTACAGCCGCCTACTTTGGGTATGAACCAAATGCTGACGGCCAGGATGCACAGACCATTGACTCTCTGCCGAAAGAGGCACTTGGTAAAGGTGGCAGATTTCTTCCCTACTACTTTCGGGAATTGTCCGATGACAAAACGATAAGCCTCGAACCTCTTGTTGGTCTTGAAAAACTCTATTACGACGGCTGCAAAAAAAGAGCTGAAAATCCAGCAGAGACAAATAAGGCAATGGTGACTGAGCCATACGACTATGAAGGTAAATTTATGGTGGAGCAGACCTTCCCCATCATGATCGATGGAACCTTTGCTGGCGTTGCCGGTGTTGACCGTGCACTCGACCAACTAACAGAAGACCTTGAAGCCATCAAAACTCGAAAAAAGAAAGCTGGCTGGAACATTGACATCATACTAGTCAGTCGACTGGGTTCAGTCATTGCCTCCACTGTTGATGGCGTTGATATGAAAACAAAAAAAATTGGTGCTACTGAATACGCGACCATCCTAAAAAACTTCCATGACGGAAGCACGGGGCCATCTATAACAACTGATCTCTTATCTGCCACCGATCCATTGTCAAAAGAAACATGCTTCTACTTCGCGAAAGAAGTCCCAACTGGCTCATGGACCGTCGTCATGCAACTCCCACGGAAAGATGTCATTGCAAAAATCAGCGGGCCCCTCCTTTTTACTCTGGCCGTAGCCATCATTGGCTTCTCAACGGTTCTTGGTCTCATTTACTGGTTAACTGCCAGCCTGACACGACGTATTGAGCAGTCTGCAAAAGCAGCTCAACGTGTTGCTGAAGGTGATCTTACTGGCGCCGTTCTCGAAAAGACTGCAAGCTCCAGCACCGATGAAGCTGGTCAGTTGCTTCACGACATTGGCGCAATGACCGGCAGTCTCCATGAGATTGTTTCTCAGGTGAAGCGATCAGGCGTTGAATTAACGTCCACTGCCAAACAGCTTTCAACTGCATCGAGTCAGCAAGAGTCTGTTGTGCAGGCATTTGAAAAAAGTACTGGAGAGGCCGCCGTTGCCAGTCGTGAAATCTCAGTCACCGGTAAAGAACTTGGTGAGACCATGGCTGACGTCGCCGATGTCGCTACTGACACCGCTGAAGTAGCCTCAGCAGGCCGTGAAGATCTTACGGGCGTTGGTCAAACAATGTCGCATCTTGAATCAGCGACTGGTGAATTTTCAGAACGACTTTCACTTATCAGGCAGCGAGCGGAAGACATCAATGTTGTTATTACAACCATCACCAAAGTGGCTGACCAAACGAACCTACTCTCTATTAATGCTGCCATTGAGGCAGAAAAAGCTGGTGAGTACGGACACGGCTTTTTGGTGGTAGCCCGCGAGATTCGCCGGCTTGCCGACCAGACTGCAGTCGCCACACTCGATATTGAGCGACTCGTCGAACAGATGCAACAGGCTGTTGCCGCTGGTGTCATGCAGATGGACCGCTTTTCAGCAGAGGTCAAAACAGGTGTTCAAAAGGTCAGCAGCATCAGCGAGCAGTTCTCTACTGTTATCGATAAAGTGCAGGGATTGAATCAACGCTTTGATCAGGTCAACGAGGGCATGCAAGCCCAGACTTCCGGTGCCACTCAAATTGCCGAAAACCTAGTTTCTCTTTCTGATAATTCGAAAGCTGCCACTGAAACCCTTGCTGAATTCCGAAAGGCATCTGCTCATATGGAAGAAGCCATTGATGGCATGACCAACACCGTGAGTCGATTTCGCATTGTTGACGCTTAATGCCTTTGGCTACTGAGGGGGTCTTGGGAAACTTGAGGCACCAGGCGAGTTAAGCCCTCTCGAGAAAGAGTGAACAGAATAAGGACGTTATTCCGCTTCTTTTCTCTCATGTATTGCCTACCACTCTTCAACGACGCCGACCAGGCAATCTAGGAAGAATCGGGTTGCTTTTCTGATTCCGAACCTTTTGCCGGAAATTCTCATGGTTCGGGTCACGGCAAGACGATCAATCAAAAGAAGTTTTCGTGGAAAGAAGACTTTGACGGCAGACTTTGTAGACCTTCGATTCCTTTTTCATACAACCACGATGAACATCGCTCGCAACAAGCAAAGCAGACAGACGGCACGTCCGCCTCGATGTATTCGTGGCTGCAGCGGGTTTCTTTTCAAATATTCCAGCAGCAGGTATCTCCCATTGTGGGCCATTACGTTGCTTGTGCTTGCCCCTACGGTTGCAATGGGGCAGTTGGGCCAAGCACCAATGCAGAATGATGGGCTTGTTGATCGGGCAGCCCAAGGGATAGGAACTCTTAAGGCGGGTGGAGCCGGCCGCATGTACTACGGAGTCAACGGTGCTGATCGAGGGCTCGGTTACCGTGGTAGTTACATGACTCTTGGTGGATACTTTCCTGCCCTGGAAGATGACTACGGTGGACTTTGGGCAGCTGATACTCGCGGACACCTCTCAAACTATGGTGGCTTCTTTTCAAATGTTGGTGTGGTCCGTAAGCAACTACTTAACGGTGGCTCATTACTGGGCTTCGGAGTGTTCTGGGACTATGACGGTGACCAAAACCAATATTCAGATCAAATCATTGGAGATGTCGACCCCATGAATTTTGCAGGAGGATACTCCTACAACCAAGTAGGTGTATCCGGTGAGTTGCTCACTGACTGGGGCAACATTCGTTCAAATGGTTACATTCCTGTTGGGAGTACTGGAGAGAGCACTGGAAAATTTGTATCCAGAAATGTTCTTTGCATGCAAGGAATCAATGCCGCCTTAGGTGGTGCAGACTTTGAACTCGGTGCCTATCTTCCTGGCCTCGCTGATTGGGCTGGAGTGATTAATGTTGGTGGGTACACGTATGGCAACACTCGTTACCAGCTCGACAATGGCGCTGACCTTGTTCCTTGGTTTGGTGGTGTTTACACGCGCCTCGACTTGACCTTAGTCAACAACTGGGACTTCTCACTGCAATACAACAATGATTCGTACTTTGATTCAACAGGATTTGCCAGGCTGACCTATCGGCTCGGTGGGAGCCGTAGACGCAATGTTCCTGATCAGATGGAACAGCCCATGATGCGAAATGAGCATATTGTTCGCGCTAGGCAGAATGCGGTTGTTGCAACAAACCCAATTACCGGGCAGCCGTGGCGAGTTATCCATGTTGACAACACCACCACATCAGCGGCAACGGGCAATGGCTCTATTACAAATCCAGTAGCTGCCCTTGGTGGCAACCCACCGGGTACCGTTCCTACTGCAGAAACTATTGCAACTAACCAATACGACATCATATTTGTTCATTCGTCTTCCATTGCCTACAGCAACAACCCTGCAACGCCACCTCCGAACACGAACATGTTCACGTTCCAGCAATCGAATCAATACCTCATCGGTGAGGGATCACCCCAAACAATTCCAACGATTGAGTGCGGTGAACTTCTGGTTTCTTTAAATGTCAATTCTTCTCTTCGCCCAACGCTTATTCCACAAGCGAGTGATACCGCCATATTCATTCCGGCAGCACAAACCGGTGAAACAATTTCCGGATTCAATATCAGGGCTTCAACAGGTGTGGGTATTGATTCCAAATCTACAACTGGCCGGAATTTTATTAACAACGTTACCATTACAGACGGTCAGACGGGCATCTTGATCGAGGGTGCAGCAAGCTACGACATCAATGGTGATGTCGCCCTGAGCAATCAATCCGGTTTTGGTCTGTTAAATAACGGTACCGGAGAAACAAGCCTGACCGGTGTCAGCATTACAGACGTTTCCGGTTCAGCCATCGAGACAAGTGCTGGCATTATTGATGCTGACTCAATAACAATTTCTGGATCTGGAGCCGATGGCATTCGGCTCGTAGGAACAAACGACCCACGGCTGGAACTTACGTCATCAAACATCACTAACTCGACAAATTCAGGAATTGTTACTGCAAGTAACGGTTCTGTTGATATTAGGAGCTCACAGATAACCGGTAGTGGCGATGCAGGGATTCGCAGCACACTACTGGCAACTGGCACAATCGTAGCCTCTGATTCAACAATCAATGGCACGCTTGCCAGCGGTGCAACTCCAACTTCAACCGGTATTAGCATGGAGGGAACAACTGAAGTCACCATCGAAAACACCGACATCTCAAATTCACTTGTTGGTGTAGACGTAACTGGCAATGCTCAATTCGAGATGACTGGCGGTCAAATACTTACCACTGTCGCCAATGGCATTCAGCTCAATCCAATCCTTCCAACAACAGCACTCGATGGCTCTGCAATCCTCACTGGCATCAGCATTGTTCAGTCTGGTGACAACGGAATAGAAACAACAGGTGTGAATGGATTAGGCGGGAACCTTCGAGTGATTGATTCGACTATTTTCGGCTCTGACGAAGCCGGTATTTCTGGGTCAGGAATCGGGGCAACCACTGCTGGCACAGGAGGATTCATCCTGGTCCAAAACTCAAGAATATCTAATGCTGTCGATGCAGGAATCGAAGTCGTGAACAGTAACCTTCGTGTTGAGTCATCTACCTTGAGTAACACCGGTGCTATTGGCATTGAATCCCAAGCACTAGTTAGCGCACTGTCACCATTCAATTCCTCAACCGTGTTGATCGACAACACGAACATATCTGGTGCAGTTAATGGGATACAAGCAATTGCAGATAATGCTCTTTCTTATAGCGGTGGTGCTGCGACTGGCGCATTCAACAACCTGACAGCTAGAGACAATACCATTTTTGCAACTGGAAGTGGCATAGTTATTCAAGGCGATATGGATGCAACAACCGTAGCTCCAATAACTGTAATAAGCCAAGGCGTTGTGCGAGCGAATATCTTTGCAAATGACATTACGTCAGGTGACATCACATTGACAACCACTGGTGGCATTGCTGGAACAGGAGATCCTGCCACGTTCCCAGCTGTAACAGGTGGAATTCTTGACCCGCAGAACCAAGGCCAAGGCATCCGGATCCGAGCTATAAACGGGACAAATTTTTCGTCCATCAACAACAGTGTAACTGTTACGGAAGACCCTTCCCCTGTTGATGGTGCTGAATCGACAACAACTACGGTCGATTACAACTCAACTCTCATTGTGCCTACACCACCTCAGTAAAGCATTCTCTTTTTGAAAAATTAGAAAAACTTAGTCAGACCACAAACCAGCAAGCCATGTATACCACCAGCAAACAAAATTTGAGCGGATACATAATAACCGTCATCGGTGCGTTGGTGATGTCTGTCTATGTAGTTCCCCACGCAGATGCACAGGGCCTGGCAAATCAAGCCGTGCAGCGTCTTGGTAACATTGGAAGTATCGGTGACAACGGACCAGGCTACACATACTATGGGATCAACGGTGCCGACCGCGGGTTGGGTTATGTTGGGAGCTACGCGACAGTAGGTGGCTTTATCCCTACCCTTCAAGACGATTTTGGTGGCATCTGGAATGCTGATCTGCGAGGCCACTACTCTGTTAACGGTGGATTCTTTTCAAACGTGGGTGCAGTCCGAAAACAGCTGCTCAACGGTGGCTCCCTACTCGGTCTCGGAATTTACTGGGATTACGACGGCGATTTATTTCAAAACTCAACGATTGGCATCCCTGGAGCAATTTTTGGTCAGTTTGGGCATGTCTACCAGCAGGTTGGTATTTCTGGTGAATACCTCACAGATTGGGGCAATATTCGCAGCAATGGATACATTCCAGTGGGCAGAACTGGGAACCAACTCTCAACACATGGGACAACGGGCGGAACATTCTATCAACACTATATCTTGGGACAGAATGGTCTCAGTGCAGCACTCGGTGGAGCTGACTTCGAACTTGGTGCGTATGTTCCTGCACTCGCCGACTGGGCAGGAATGATCAATGTTGGTGGCTACACATTCGGCAACACTCGCTACACCAAGATTGGTGGTGACCGAAACGGTGGTGACCTTGTCCCTTTCTTTGGCGGTGTCTACACCAGACTTGATCTCACGTTTGCAAGAAACTGGGACTTTTCACTTCAGTACAACAACGACTCCTTCTTTGACTCAACCGGATTTGCTCGTTTGACCTACCGAATGGGTGGAAGCCGTCGGCGGAATGTTCCAGATCAAATGGAACAGCCGATGTTTCGCAATGAACACATTGTCAGGGCGAATGAAACTCCAATTGTTGCCTTCAATCCAACAAATAACAATGAACCGTGGCAGGTTGTTCATGTAGACAACACAGCTCTGCCTGGTGGCAATGGCACTATTGAAGATCCGGTTCAGACACTCGCTGCTGCCCAAATCGATGGCAGTACTGACAATCTAGCAACACAAGCCTGGACAATTACGTACGTCCATCAAGGTAATGCCACAAGTACTTTTGACGCATACACCGATGAATTTCGATTTCGAGCACCAAATCAATTTCTTGTAGGAAGTGGTGGCCCACTCACGATTGGCACTCAGCCAATCAATGGTTCCACACTGCTTACAATTGGTGCTCTCACCGCCGGCAATCCTGTATTGAGCAACAGCCTTGGCGCAAGTGTGTTAATACCTGGATCAGGCACTGCCGGAAATACGGCACCGCCTGATCCGACACTATCACCAATTGCTGGGCCGGCCGGGGGTGCGACGATCGCTAATCTTTCAATCATTGGATCACAGATTGGTATCGATGCTTCTGGCGACCTTTCCAATGGAGGACTTGCTCAGCCTATTGGCACAACATCAAACCCATTTGGTTCGGCTATTTCCGCAGGTGGCGGTAGTTCTGTGCGAAACGTCGCAATCACCGGCAATGGCACAAGCAGTCTCCAGCGTGGTGTTCGCATAGCCACGGAGCGAACGCCAATTTCACCGCCAAATCCATTGCCCACAACAATACCAGGAACTATCGCAAGCAATCCGGTTAATAATGCTACCGTACCTACCGGTGGCATTGAATTTTCAGACACTGCAATCAGCCTCACAACTGCTCAGTCCTTTCAAGTTGGTCTCGAAATACAACCACTCCCCACGCCACCAGATCCACCAGAAGCAATTCCTTCTAGTGGTGGTGATGTGAACATTGATTACTACGGCAGCATTTCAAATAATATCAACCAGAATGGCAACTTCGAGACGTTACTAATCTCTGTAGCTGGCCGTACCGGCGGCACTATCAACCTTGCTGCAACAAGTGCACCACCAGGAACAACTGTCGCCAATCAAATTCTTGACATTGGAGGACAGGGCATCCTTATTCTTGAAAACGCGGGTGGCACCACAAACATCGGCAATGTCACGCTTGCAGACAGTAAGAACACTGCCATCTTTGTTCAGAATGACCAGTCAACAACAAATATTACAACTGTCGACACATCAACGTACGCGTACGGCATTACAAAGAGTGATGGTGACTCCGCAATCTTCATCAATGAAGGAACACCCACCTTTAACTTCTTTGGCACGATCCAAAATGCACCACCTGCCTCTGGAAATAATTTCATAACCGACATTCGAGATATTACGGGTGGCAATATCAATATTACTGGCCCAGGAACTTTCCCTCTTAATGATTCCGCTGACGGTGTTTTCATTACCACCGCTCAGGACGCGACTATCGCAATGACGGGACTCAATTCAACCGGAAATGGCACCAACGGCATTCGAGTGGATGACTCGGCGTCAATAATTACATTCACTGATACGAGAATTACCGGCGCAGCAGTAAACGGAATACTTCTCGATTCCAATTCTGGGGCAGACCCTGGAGTGATCACGTTCGAGAACACATTCATCAACCTAGCTAGTGCCACAAATGGAATTCGCCTAGTCGATAACACGAACACCAGCGATTACCTCTTCTCAAATACACTCATCAACATGAGTGCGGCTGGAGCACATGGCGTGCTGCTTGAAAACACTGGACCAACAAGGTTTACGAATCTTCGGGTTTTGACACAAGGAACAAATGCTGTCTCGTTTGAATCACTCAATCCTAGTGGCACTCAAACAATTCTAGTTAGTGGAGCAAGTCAACTCACCAACCTTTCAACGAGCCAGCCCGCACTATTGGTTGATGCCAACGACATCGACATGACGTTTGACAGCATTACCTCTGCCGTGCCAGAAGGACTGACGGTAGCTGACACTGGTGATGTGCCAGACCCAGCGGTTGCTGCCCCTGCCAACAGCGAAATCACCAACCTCTCTGACACTTCCACTCTCACTGTTGGCATGTTCGTCACTGGCACCAACATTCCTGCCAGTGCAACGATTGCAAGCATCGATTCACCAACCCAGATCACTCTATCGACTCCAGTCATAGCGGGTGCGGGATCTGCAAGTGAACCGCTTGACTTTATATTGAGTCCGGGCATCGCCATTGACTTGACCGGCACATCAACAACTTCTTTAGACATAACAACGGCATTTGAAGTTGGCGGTGCTCCCGGAAATACAAATAATATTGAAAACCCGGGTGGTGTCATCATCACGCTGCCGTAAGCATCTCGATCGACAGCATTGATAGTTTATCGCATGAACGGTGGTGTCGGCATTCCAGGCCTATCGCTGTCATCCCCAGGGAAACCGGGACCTGGCCCAACGATCGTGATCGGATCGCCAGTGAAATGGTTGTTGCCCTCTATGTCAAACCCTTCAAACTCTTCGAGTTCCTCTCGCTGATCAGGATTATCCTCTGGTCGGTACTTCGCCTCATACCGGCCCGTGCCAACATCCCGACCAGTCCGTTCTTGATACTCATTGGCCATCGATGACTCATCGATCACAATATTGCTTGCACCATCACGGCCGTTGGATAGACCTGGCGTTGAGGACAAATCTGTACCGAAGATATTGCCCTGGATCTTCACCTGATCCATTCGGTCTCGCTTCGCATCGTCGTTAGTGAGACCAGCGAAAAAGGCGTCCGTGAAACTCAATCCGGAACCGAGGTTCGCGTTAATCGTCACGCTCTCAGACGATAGTTCGGTGCCTTTCGCGCCGCCAATTATGTGCTGGCCTTGAAAAAAGTTCAGCGTAACGTCCACGGTCCCAGTACCTGTTGTGACAGGAGCCGATAGTGTGATCTGGTCTGCTGAATCAATGCTGGCAATCATTGCACCGTCAGGAATGTCGGTGCCTGTGACGATCATGCCAACAGCGAGATCGCTTGTGTCTAGGTTGGTGATTTGACTATTGGCTGGGGCACCAGCAGTTGAAGCTGGTACATTACCCGATTGAGGACCTGGTAGAAAACCTGCACCTTCAATACGAATACCATCAAAATTCGAAGAAGTGACATCAGTTGAAATAATGCTACTTGACCCGCTCTTCAGAATGATTCCGTCACTATTAAACCCAATGATGTTTCTATCAGGAGCCTGAAAAAGAAGTCCTGTCTGAGCTGCAAGAGCTACTGGCCTCGACAGACCGATCTCAACAGCACCACCATAATGACCAAACTGACTAGCGACCAGCGGCAGCATAGGAGGTGGCAAGATAGTAATCGAAGAAATATACGTCCCAACCTCAAATACGCCAGCAACGGTAGAGCCCACCTGTTGGCCAATATAAAGCCTTGCTGGATCGACACCCGACGGCAACATTAAAGTTTCAGCCCGCTGCGGGGCATCAATAAAATAACCAGCTTCAAGAGCGAGTGGCGTACCGAAGTCGGCCTCTTCAATCAGCGGCCCTTTGATCGTCATCTCATAGTTGAGTCCGTCGGTTGACAACTCAATTTTTCGGACTGTCCACTTACGATCCGCTGTGCGGTCAAAGAGTTCGAGGCCGGGCTCGAAGGTGTCTGTCCCTGAATTTTTTACTACCAACACTTTTGATGTTGGAGCTGGATCGTTTAATTTTGGCAAAACTTCTCCAGGAGGGTCGCCCGGGTACGACTCAAATGGTGTCACAGGCAAGCCGACAACTGGTTCAGAAGGATTTATTTGACGAACACCAATGTGGGAAACACCTCTATCACCAGTATCAACGACAACACCTACCTCATTTCCAACCGAAATCGCACTAGGCCTGGTCATACCAATTACATTCCCAACAAGTCGCACATTGTCTACGTTTGGACCAAGTGAAACACCGGTTTTTGTGCTCGATGCAATCAATGAATTCCTAACGGTTGTGAATTCTGCGTGGCTAGCACCCATAGCCTGATGGATTTCAACTCCAAATTTGTTCGGCATTGACGAACCACTCCTATCAAGCCCCAAACTCACGTTATCAACTAGAACATTGCTAGCGCCGGCGACCTTGATACCAGCACCATTTGTAAACCCACCGATTGTGAGATTAGCAACAACCGAGCCCTCAGCCCCTGGCCCGAACACCAAGCCATCTATTTGCTCGAAATCCAATTCCTCTCCTGCACCTCGAACCAGCCTGCGAGCAGATGGGTTGGCAGATGGCGAATCTGGGCCAAGTCGATTTCGAACTGAACCCGACCGGACCACAGCACCGTCTCGCGTGCGATCTACTCTTGAACCATCGATTATAATTTCCGACGTTGGCATAAGTTCTATCGGCAGATTAATAATTGGAAGTTCTTGAGTGAGTTGAATCCTTTCTACAGAATCATGAAATTTTGTCTCTGCATATTGCGGAAGATTCAGTCGGCCGATCACGGCTGAATTACTCTGCACTACCCTCAAAATTCGTCCCAGTGAGCCTGGGTCGTTATTCGTACCAGCATCACTTGATACCTGATACGTAACCGTGCCAACGACGGAATCGGTACCAATATCGGTTCTGTACTGCTCAACAGAGTTGAATTCTTCTGTCAAATACGTGCCGCCGTCGCTAGTAGCCACCTCACGGAAATCAGTTATTTCTCTAAATATTAGCTCGGCTTTATTAATTGATTCATAACCAACTTCATACATCAGACCAGTGAAACCTGTCCTCAGGGTACCCTGAACAAGAGCCACAGTGCCGGTATAGAAAGTGTTGATGACTCCATCACCATCCTCATCGATTCCGTTGTAACGTGACAACCTCCACTTAGAAATCCCACTGCCACTTGATACAACCTCATAGACCCCGTAATGATCCGTTGTCGACCCTCCAGTGAGTTTTTGATTTACCAAGACACGTCGACCTTCGGTGAGAACAACGTCATCGAAGTACTGTGTGTCAAAGGCGATATTCCTATTCGACGTGGCAAGAATATCGCCGTTACCCAATACTTCAGCTGGTAAGGTCTGCGTGGTAATCGCGTTCGCAAGGATGAAACCGGAACGTGACTGCACAGGTGAGACAACAAGCGGCGTCGGGTACTCACTGTTGTTATCCTGATTTTCAAACCCATCTGATGCAAACACCTTGCCGGCCGACGAAGACTTCCCGCCATTGGAGCCATCGGATACTCGTACGTATCGTCGCCCATCGAGTTCACCAGTCTGGTCAAATGCAGTCGAACGCTTAAGTGTCAATGTCATCAAAGATTCACTCTGATACTCAACACCTACGATCCCATAAATTCCATTTGCTTTATTGGCATCGACATCAAGAAAATAAACCTCGTCAACGGTACTTACACCCACAACAAGTGCCTTGTTAACCTCCAAAACCCTCGTCAACTCATCGTAGGAAACGACTTTTGTGCCTACTGCAAACGATCCGCCTACTACCGTTTTACCAATAAGAGAATCGGCTAATTCAGAAAAAGTTTCGGGCATAATGACTTCAAATTCTGAATCTGGACTCTGTTCAACATCGGCACTTGAATAAGTAGCGATTCCGTCTTTGAGCAAAATGGTGTCGCCCAAACGTATATCGGTTGCCACAACTCCCCCAAAATTACGGAGTGTTTTGTCAGCGGGGTTCATTTGAATAGTTGTTGTCAGTGCCGTTGGGTAGACACCAGGCAGGGAAGATGGAAAAAACTGTGAGGATGTGGGCAGCGGCTCAGCTGTTGCGAAACGCACCCTAATTGCATCCGCTGTTGCAGAGGGAGCATCCGAGACCGTCATTTCCCTCGCTGAAGCTGATCGAATAACAACAGAGCCCGCAGCAGACATTACTCCTATCCCAGTGTCTTGTGACCCAGCAATTGCCTCACCATCTCCTACCTCAAGAGTTTGAGTACCACGGTGCCGTACATCAATACCACCTTGGGGAGCAGAAACAGCAAGCTTCACCGCATTGGTTACATCAGCATAGAGAGCGGGACTTACTGCTTGCTTTCCGAAACCGATATCTTTAACTGCATCGAGGCCGTGTGCCGTTATTGAAACGTCTAGACTTTCGTAAACATCAAAGGCTGCTGCGGACAAGTCGTCGAGTCGCACTACGCCAGGTGTTCGCGCCGTTATTCCGTTCGCGTCAGTGCGTACAATAATATCACCTGATGAAGTCAGTTCGACCGTGTCAGCAATAATTCGACCTTGACCACTAATGCCACCAGAATTGCCTGTTGCCAATAATTCAACGCCATTGACTGCCGCAAGTGCGTCTGAAATCACAAGCTGGCCTTCTGTTGCCTCGATAGCAATATCCGTGTTTAGCTCGTTCGGAAATTGGCCAAAAACTCGAACAGAACTACCTACTGTCACCTGCGGACCGGTAATTTCAATCGAACCAAAAGATGTTGAGATCGGTGACGTGAGTGTAAGGTCGTTACCGGACTGAAGCTTTATTCCGCCCATTGAATTCACAGATGACACCAGCGACAGATCTCCACTAGTCTCAATGTCGATCATACCAGACGAGGCTGCCACCGCGTCCACAATGAGGTTTCCAGATTCTCGTATCGATACATCAAACGGGAATGGAAGGTCTGCAGAATGGTTCGCTCTTGTCCCTGCCTGCATCCTGAGGCGGTCGACTGATGTTTCCAAATCTACAGTCGAAACAAGCGTCTGAAACGAATCGAAGTTTTGGCCTAACGTATCGTTTGCTAACACCATATTAAGCAAACCACCAACAAGTTCGCCAGTTTGAACGCCCGTAATGCTACTGGCAGTCTTAAAGACATAGGGCCCTTCAACCTCAGAACCAACGCCTGACCTCATGAAATAGGTATGGTTATCAGCAGATATCCTACCCTCAACAAAGATATCTCCATCGGCAACCTCAACAAAAACTTCGTTCGCTTGCGGAAGCGTTGCCGGCTCCTGATCCAGCACGTTCGTCAGGTCTGAAAATGACGCACCCTGCCTTATAATAAGCTCGCTACGATTTATATTTCCAGTTTGCGGATCATCACTAATTCGCAGATCGAAAGATCCTGAACCGACCGACGCATTTATATGCACCTGCTCGGAGAACGTCCCAAATGGACTTCTAAACGAACCAGGAATCTCGAATAGGGCCGGTGCGCGTATTCCGCTATCTACGGAAATCACATTGGCAGAGAGTGAGACACGCCCACTATTTTGAATTGGGCTCTCGATCTCGATAACGGAGCCAATGTTTGCTAAGTCTGCAATCAAATTATTGGTTAGTGTGGCACCAGGAAAGAGCGTTAAATCATTCGCTGCCACATCATAATCTGAACCAAGGATATCCGTGCCGTCGTCTAGCGGCGTAAGGTCTCGCACCGCAAAACTGACATTGTCTAGATAAACAGGAATTGCAACAGGACCAGCAGGCCTGCCGGAGGCTCTAGAATTGTTAACGATTGCTGCGCCATCAGTTCTCGTCACCAGCGTAAGCACACCAGTCTCTGTATTAATTTCTCCAGAGATACTTATTATTTCGGGCCCAATCTCAGTACTACTATCGCCATGGAATACCGTTGCACTGAACGTTCCTGTCGACGCTCTGTTATTAAAACTAAGCGGAACATCACCGAATCCAGTTGTATTCGATTGAAAGACTATTGGCTGATCAGTACGAACGCCATCAAGGCTGCCAAAGTGCACGATCACCTGACCTTGAAGCGTACCCGGCACAAGCTGGTGTGTGCTTGGATCAAATAGTTGGAAGGTCTGCTCATTGCTAGGCTGGGCAAGTCCAACCCGAGAGAAAACTTCATCGTCTCGTTCATAAGAATAGTTAAGATTGAGCATCGGCATTTCCGCATTGCCAGCAGAAGCTAACACGGGTGAATTCACGGTGATTGTTCGAAACGCACCAGAATTTCCAAACTGGACGCTTACGCTGCCAGGACTGCCCACCACCTCCCAGGTATTTTCGGAAAAATCACCATTCCCGTCGACATCCACATTACGAAACCGGAACGTTCCTCCGGCACCATCACCAAGGTCTATCGTCCCATCCACCGACTCGCCTGTATCCAATGTACGAGCATTGAGTACAAAAGTAAGTGCTTCTTTCCCGGGTGAATCGTACGTTGTTGGCAGCAACCCGACATTTGGATCAAAACCGGGTCCAACAGGAAATGTCACTTGCTGCTCAACTCTCTGACCATGAAAGACATAGATCGAGTCGAAATCATCAATGTCTTCGATCGGATCAAGGTTCGTCAGGAAACTCGCATTGTCTGCAATGCGAAGTTCATTTCTCGATGTAGCATCCTTTTTGAGGTAAACGTCACTTCCCTCATCCGCCACAACTGCAATCCACTCCTCACCTGCTCCGGAAGGACCAATCACAACATCTACCGCGAGAGCCAAGCGATTTTCAAGTTGCTCCATTTGATGCGTTTTATAGTGCCCGCCTCTAACGCGAGCGTTTTGTCGTCGTAGAGAGCGGCTTGGCCCTGAAGCTATCCGATTAAAGAGCCTGCTAATCGCACTTGTCTTTGTAGACATGTTTGTAATCCTGCGTGATAAACTACGTGTTTGAATTGTGGTATTGAAACGTTTCTAAAACTTCTCATGTTTGAACTAGAACGGCACACCTGGCCAAATTGGTACTTCTGGTTCTGGTGGCGTGCCGTCTCCATCTCCGTCACCATCTCCGTCACCACCTCCGCCACCACCTCCACCAGGATCTTCTCCGTCGAACGGATCATCGTCTGTATCTGATGACACTTCCTGTTCTATTGCGTACTGATTCCCGAAGTTATCTGTCCTATCGAAGTCGCTATATTGGATAGACCCATCATCTTCTTGGCCAAAGAGAGTTGCAAACATTCGTGGACTAAGTGAACCAGCAACATTCGGCAAAAGAACAAACTGTGCACTGGCAATGTCGTAACTTAAATCTATGTAGTTCCCAGTAATCCTCCAGGAATCAACGACCGTGTTATAGAGTTGCGTTGAGGGATTCCCATCCACAACAGAAACACCAAACCCACCATTCAAAAACACCTGATTCGACATCTCTCTACTCCGACCCACAAAGCGAATCACTTGCGGAGTAGCATCGACCAACGGCGTAGGGAGCAAGCCAGTATCGAGCCCCTCGAGAGGAGTTGAGAGTGCAATGAAGCCCGACTCTTCAAAATCTACTTTTCTAAGAACGGTCTCGACTTGCAGAAATTGATAGATGCCTGCCCCTTCAACAAAATCGCCCGACTGCACATCTTCGGGCTCCAATGCCACGAAAACGCCGGTCCCAAGGTAAGCAGTACCCCCAGAAAATGCTTCTACGGCGGTAGAACTAAGATTGGTGACAAGTCGTGTGACTAGGTTATTGCTGACAACTAGACCCTCCGCCAACACATTGGACGGAATATTCTTACCATGCACTGAAATAGTTGACGAGACAGGGTAATACCCATCGTCTAAATCGTCCGGCAGGAACTCGCGCAGCCATGTACTAGCGCCTGAATCTACATTAAAGGCAAGCAGTTCTCTCTGTGCTGGAAGCCCCTCGTCTACGAAGGTTGGTATTGCGCTAACGTTACTTTGCCGAAACGATGAAAGCTCAAAAACTTCTTGATCACCGGATTGGTCAGTAAAAGCATCTGACTTGCTTCCATATAGTGCAACATCTCCAGTAGAAACACCAATTCGATGGTCCGAACCGCCACCAATGAGCAGACCATCCTCAATACTGTTAGCAATCTTAGTAGCTCGCATGCTAAAGCGGTCTGCAGCATCAAACCTTACTGGAGCATTCAGAAAACTTTGTGGAATTGGCTCATTAACCAAGACGCGTTTCTGTACCTGATCAACAGATCTAACCGTGAACTCCAGAACATCACTGCCTGTGCTTACGAAAAGCTTCATGTTCGGAGCAACACTCGACCAACCTCTGAAACCGCTGCCCATGGTCAGAACGTTCCCACCTTCTGGCACTGTTGCCGAAATACTAGCTGAAACTTGACCGAAAAGACCGACACTTACCCCTGTACGGCTGTACTCAACAAGACTGCCTGGTAAATCTCCAAACTCAACGAGCCGTACGCCCTGCTGGTACATCCCTATGGAAGGCAACTTATCAGCGAGTAGCACAGTCCCATCATCATTGAGCACACTAATTGAGGTGTTAAGAACATCATTTGCACTGATACCAGAAATTATCGAAACAGTTTGCCCTACATAGAGATCGCTGCCTGTGAGATTATTAAATGTCACTTCTTTTGAACCCAGCACACCGACTGCCTGTGACCCGATAAGAACTGATACATCTTCTTCGGATTTTGTAGCTGCCTTGGACAAGTAAACCCGTTCATTCAAAACATCAATGGACTCGATGAACGAGGACGCTTTTATCCCTTGTCCCACAATGGCCATTCCCGTCTTGATGCTTGTCCATTCCGTTTGACTCAGGGACAGATCCACCCAACGACTCCCATCGACAAGTGAAGCAGCACGGAAACGCGGTGTATTTCCCTGCGAATCACCATCCAAAACCTCCCAAGGATTTGCAATGTGGCCGAGAAAAACATCATTGGCCGCAACTTCGATACCCACTTCATTCCAGAACACATCTGGCGCAAGTTGAGTTCCGTAATTCTTGCCGACCGTAACCCCGAGGATGCGGGTCTGCGTTGATTCACCTTCAATCCGAACACCGGCTCGCTCAGAACTTACTATTTCTGTATCGAGTATTGATGTTGCTTTTGAATCACCCGTAATCAGAACTCCGTAGTCGGCAGAACTTCGTACTCTACCGCCCGTAATACCGATCGTAAATCCATCCACTAACACCCCGTCAGCGTCATCTACTAAAATAGTAGATCCGTTTTGGAACCCTCCGATTTGAAGGTTTCGTAGCACTGTCCCACTAGCATCACTACCAACGACTCTCAGGCCATCAACAACCGTGTCAGACAATACTGTGTCACCGGATTCTGTTTGCTTAATAAAACGACCGACGACTTCTACAGAAGTTCCGTCTGCTCTCCTACCATCAATTGTTATGTTATTCGTAGTTATTGCTGGCAACGGATCAGACAGCTCAATGCTGCTTACAGCATTCGAAAAGGTAACCAATGCTTCTGTAGTGGATGAGAATTCTTCAGAAGAATGATATTCATTACGCTGCGCAAGCAGTATGTGCCTTGAAAGCGAACCTGCGTCAGTTGCTGACCCACCATCTGTTACAACAGTGTAGTCAACACTATCTCGTATATTTGATGCAGCAATAACACTCGAGGTAGTTGGTTCTTCTCTGTGAACTGAAATACCTGTGACCGCATTTAGATTCCCTAAGTATTTGTTGGTAAATGGATTTCCAAAAATCACATTTCCTGAAATGCTAGACGTGTCTCCTCCCTGAAGTGTGATTTGACGACTTATGGGCTTAAAATTCTTGATCTTAATGTTTCCGGGAACTGTCTCACCAAAGACAGGCATTCCCGTCGAGAGATTTCCAAAAGCCGTAAATGAATCATCTAATTCAAACGTATCAGGGCTACCGTCAATCGGCGTCAGACTGGCTGACTTAATACGAATATTGCGGCCGTCGAAACTTGCAATACGGTACCCATCGTTCAAACCTGTTCCAGTTATTTGCCGGTTTGTTTTAAACTCTTTCGTTTCCTCGAAATCTTTAACCTCAAGTTCGAAACGACCATTTTGTTCGTCATCTGTCTTTAGCGTCGCAGTACCACTGGCAACACGGGATGTTGTCACGCTTACTGACTGATACCCGAAAGGCTCAACTCCAAAAGACGCTTCTCCTGATCCAGTCCGACTGATTACGCCAAAGTCAACCTGCGTCAGTGATTCAAAAACAACGCTGACTACATTTCCTTGTCCACTTAGATTGCTTATTTCACGTAGACCAAGCTCACGATAGAGGGGATCGATCGCAGTAATCACAGTGGTTTCTGTGCTATCCGCAAAGGTAAGCGTTTCACCGACGACCCCAGCACCTGTTGTGACAGGAGCCGACAGTGTGATTTTGTTGTTTGCTGAATCGATACTGGCAATCGTTGCACCATCAGGAATGTTGGTGCCAGTGACCGTCATGCCAACAAGGAGATCGCTTGTGTTAGAGAGGTTGGTGATTTGATCAGGATTCGGATCACTTGGAGCTGGTACAACACCAGCTTGAATCAGACCCGGAGTAATTGTGACTCGTTGGCCCACTCTCAGAGCGTGAAACTCATTAAATGTTGCAGGCATCCTGAGAACGTTGTCATACCCATCGGTGTGATAGGTACTTCCTGCTGAGTCGAATTGCATACCTGGGTTAGTTGCCTCAAGCCTTGTGGGCAAACCACCCGGCGTTACCTCGACTTTTCGCAAGCCTGGCAGGATTCGCGTAATCACAGTCCCTGGCGAGACGCCCTCGCCGTAAACACCTTGACCAGGCATGAGGTTATCGTAGCCTGTAAAACTTGATGCCATGAGAACAGTGCTATCATCACCCCCGAATATATTTTCAAATTCAAGTTGCGATGGATACGTTGGCGTAAATCCAACACGTGCTTCAGCTTGAACCTTTCTAAAGGTAAGCTGTGCGCAAAAGCTTAGCGTATCACCCACGGTCCCAGTACCTGTTGTGACAGGAGCCGATAGTGTGATCTGGGTTGCTGAATCGACACTGGCAATCGTTGCACCGGCAGGAATGTCGGTGCCAGTGACAAACATGCCAACAGCAAGTGTGGACGTGTCAGAGAGGTTGGTGATTTGATCAGGGTTCGGATCATCTGGGGCTGGTACATCACCAGTTTCATTCTGAGAAATGGTCCCAGTACCTGTTGTGACAGGAGCCGTTAGTGTGATCTGGGTTGCTGAATCGACACTGGCAATCTTTGCATCAGCAGGAATGTCGGTGCCAGTGACCGTCATGCCAACAAGGAGATCGCTTGTGTTAGAGAGGTTGGTGATTTGACTATTGGCTGGGGCAACAGCAGTTGGGGCTGGTACATCACCAGCTTGAATCAGGGGCGTACTGCCAAACGGTGGTGCATCAATAGTAACCGCCGGCACACTTTTATAACCATAGCCCTGCTGAGTGATGACTATTTCTGCAACACCACCATTTTTATCTGGGACCGCGTAGCCCTCCATGGTCGCGCCACCATTCGCAGTATTAAGAGGTGACTCTTCAAAAGTCACACCAATTTTGAAATCTGGAAACGTTGAATAGCCTACTCCTGGGGTAGAAACCGTCACGCTAAAGTCATTGGTTTCAATCGGACTCGAAACTAAGACGTAATTTTCAGCCTCATCCCAACCGACGAGCGTGGCACCCGCGGCGATTTCAACATTCCCAGGGCTACCTGGAAGCGAAGCACTCATGCCCGGGTAGAGCGATTCCCAATCCAGGGTCTCTTGAGATGCAGCGACACGAGTTCGGTTCCGGAAAGTGAGATCAAACGAGGGATTACTGGCGTCCCCTTTCAGTTCTATCCGATCTGCAAAGGTAATCCTCTTTATACCCTCAGCAATGTCATCTTGAGGATCATCCGATCCATCCTTGACATCAATAACTTTAGTGAAGTGATACGCTCCGCTCAAAAAGGTAAACGTTTCACTCGTAGATCCAGCACCTGCTATGACTGGAGTCGTTAGTGTGATCGTCTGGTTTGGTATATCAATGCTTTGAATCTGTGCACCAGCAGGAATATTGGTGCCAGTGACGATCATGCCAACAAGGAGATCGCTTGTGTTAGAGAGGTTGGTGATTTGATCAGGGTTCGGATCATCTGGAGTTGGTACATCCCCGGTCTCAGTCTCAGTCTCAGTCTCAGATTTAAAATAGATTACTTCATCACCACGCTGCACGGCCCAGCCTTTGAAGACAAAGTCGCCGCTAGAATCGGGCTGATTGTTGACGTCTATTGACTCAAACGTCGTGGTGTTTTGACTTTGACTTCTTGTCGGGGCGTGCATTGCATACTTATCTGTGCCTATAGTCCTTGTGAGCTCAACACCACCTTGCACGCTACTCGACACCGCATTCACTAAAAATGTTCGAACAGCTGGGTTGAGACTGACCCGGTCGCTTGACGCTGTCACAAAACCAATCCGAGCTATTGATTCCCCACTCGCTGAATCAAGAATACCTCCCTGCGAAAGTGTCAACTGACCAGTGCTTCGGTCCCAACTCTCGACCTCTGTCCCGACGGTGAACCAGTCACCAGAAATAAGAGCTTTTTCACCTCGGCGATCCGCTGCATCAAACGCATCGAATAGCATTCCCTGCGCAGCAGATACTGTAACGGTGTTATTCAATAGATCTGGTGTGCTGACTTCATATCCATTACCAACACCAAGAGTCACGACACCGTTTTCAAGGTCCACGCCTGTGACACGAGCCCCCGGCAGAATGCCCTCACCCGTTACTACCGTATCCAAATCTACGCCTAGAAGCCCACCAACTCCTGCGTCAATGACGAGCTGACTATTCTGCGTTCGCGTCACACCAAATGCAGGCATGACCGAGTAGTTCAACTGGAATAGTTGATTTTCATGCTTACCCTCGCGGACTCGAACGTAGGTTCCTGATGGTAGATCTTGACGGGAATCACCATCAATGACACGCCGCAAAAGCCAATCAGAAAAACCGGCTGAGCCTCCGCCTAGCCGCATGACTTCATAAATACCATTTTCGCGCGATTCGTTAATGCGATCTGGCCCTGGATCTTGATCAATAGAAAACTGATCTTTCACAAGCAGCCGGTCTCCTACTCGAACATCGACGTACTCATCTCCCTGAAATAAGTAGGCTGGAAATGAACCAGGGCCAGATAATTCAGAAGGAAATTCACCAGGCACATTTCCTTGATATGAGTAGACGTCTGGCAATTTACTTGTGGATGCTGCCTTCACAACTTTTGCATTCAAACCCGCAATTGGCCCATCATAAACGTTGATGTCTCCACTCGCGTTTATGATTCTTACAGAGCCAGCGGCTTCCATAGGAGTCGCGACACCACTTTGCAACTCATCTAATATTCCAAGATTCAGATCAGATGATGTATCTACATCAATATTCATTGACCCGTTCGGCGCTGAAACGAAGAGGTCTTGTCCCGATACAATCCTCGCCTTTAAGGCAATTGGATTTATTGCTTCACCGCCACGATCAACACCCTCAGCAGTAAGTTGGATAGTACCGTTGGGAACTTGGAGCGATGTCACATCAATATCATTGGCTTCGACTAACGAGAAATCCCCGCCGTCACTGCCCCCACGAACCTGGTAGACGTCTGTTGAAATATCTACGTCACCTACAGCATTCACTACTAATTGCTTCGTCTCAATACGTGTATTTCCACCAACCCCATCCTCCGTATTAGTACTTTCTTGGCGTAAAAATATTGAATTGGGGCCACTTATCGTGCCCTGTAAGTTAATACTTCCATTTGTGGCGTGTAACGAAATATCGGTTTCACGTTCATCCAGAGGAGCTGCTTTGACAAGTAGTGAATTGAGAACGTTGATTGAGTTTGCCTCAATAGAAATTGCACCGAATTCTGTAACGAGTGGTGTCGTTTGATTAAACTGACTTGTTTTAATTGCTATATCGCCATCGGTGAAAATCCCTGCACTTACATTGAGTTTGCCATTCGGCACATCCAGAGAAATTTTGCCGCTGCTTCTTGGAACTGCTTCAATGTTTATGCCATCGACTTCAGCAATGTGAATGTCATAAGGAAATGCTCCTCTTGGGTTTTCCTGAGACTCGGCAGCTGTTACCCGAAGTGAATCAACGTCCGTTTGCAGCGACACACGGTTTTCCAACGTCCCGCCAGATAGTGGTGTCGGAATATCATTACCCATAGTCACCACTAACATAGTGGCGTCTATTGTCCCCGACTGCAGACCCGTTGCTGTTGACTCTGTTGTCAGCGTATAAGGAGCAAAGGCCCGATCAGACTTTGTTGAATTCATGAGGACCGTTACAGAATCTGCCGCAACGTCACCCTCGAAGATCATGTCTGTAGCGGCAGCTTCAATAAATACCCAGTCCGCTCTTCCACCACCTTGATTTTCATTCCCCAGTGTATTGGTCGGTCGGAGTAAAATTGACCCTCTTTCTTTGTCAGTCCAGTCACTACGACTCAGGTACATTTCATACTTATCTGCACTTATGTGCGCAGCGATATCAACATTTTCGACAACATTAAATGCATCAATAGCCTGCACTCTAACGACCGGTGGTGAGCGATACCCTGATCCCGAATCAGTAACGTCTATTCGCATTACTTCACCACTGGGACCAAGAACTGCAACAGCTTCAGCAGTACGCCCTTCACCCCGAGGAGTTGGTGGCATGACAAAAACTCGTGGAGCATTCTTATATCGATATCCGGCTTGAACAACTTCGATACGACTCACTGTTTCTGCTGAGGAATCAATGTGAGCCATCGCAGTTGCACTACTTGGAGCAATTGGCGGATCTACCGTTACATTCGGTGCAATTCGATAGCCTGAACCACCACTCAGTTGACGAAATCCCAAAATCCTGCCGTCTGACTCAACAACTGCCTCGAAGACGGCGGCTTCAATCGGTGGGGCTGCACCAGCCTCAATGACAAGATCATCGCTTGTGAATCCCGCAAGTTCTTCGGAGTTTGCTGCCCCAATAATTTTCAGGCCGTACCCTGGATCAACAATTGATCCACCACGAATTGAGGTGTTACGGGCGATAAAGTCTGCAACAGGTAGCGAAGCGCCAAATGGCATACTCGACGCTTCAAAAACTGGAATTCTTGTATCTCGAAGGACTTCAGCAGCAAAGCCAGGTAGCACATCACCTTTGTAATTAAACCCGGCCTCTTTCATCTTAATTTCGTACACACCGCCAGTGACAATGGCTCGCGCCTCCGCTCCCCCGACGCCTATAGTAACCGATGGTGTTTGTGTGTAACCAGAACCTGGGTGCGTGACTTCTGTATACGTTATTTGCCCATTACTGATGGCGGCCCGCCCCCGAGCTGGGTCCTGACCCATTGTCGCGAAGGCCTTAAGTTCCTGATCTACTTGCCCTGTCGTTTCACCGATTTCCAAATCAGTTGGATCGAGTTCTGAACGCTTCTCGTACGGCTCAAACCATGGGTTGAAGTACAACTTGAAAAATCGCACATCACCAGGATTAATGGCACTTAATACTGCTGGCTCGGTGATAAGACCAAGACCGTACTTGTCTTTATTGCGATTAAAATCAGAAAAACCACTTGGGTTCGAGGCATCAAAATACTGATCGGGGTTTACTTCATCGTCATACTTAGCCATACGCATCGCAAACTGCTGCGTGTATTCATCCACCCTAGCTTTGGCTGGACCAAAACGAACTACCGTCCCAATGGCCGCTGAAAGTGGCTTATCCACAACAATCGTATTGCTATCCTGAAACCAAGTAATTACTTTGGCTGACCCGCCCGGAAAGGCCGGATTCTCAACACGCAAGCCTTCTTTTATATGGGTCCACTTATCAAACTCAGCACCTAGAACAATCTTATTTTCTCCGGGAGAACCCGTGGCTTCAATATAAAAGTTATCAATGCCGTCAACTTTTTCAGGTACTACGCGAAAATAATTCTGACCATCTATTGAAGCGAGTGCGGTGACATAATTATCTAGTGGATCATTCAATAACGAAAGATAGTCAACGTCTCGAAACTTCCCTTTCGCCATTGGAAATCGCGCTGTTCCATCAGCATAGGCCTGAACTTCCTTAAGCGATGCCTTGAATACGTCGCCTTCCAAAGCCACAACAACCGGATCACCATCAGTTCCACCGTCGACCGGGAGTCCGTCGCCATCTTCATCAACTCCGAATTCGAGTGGCACCTCAGCAGTTAGACTCCCTATGAATTGAACGTCGGGGGCCAATTCATAATGCTTTCCAAAATTTTGCAAGTCGTCGTCCTCGGGGAGAACACCATCATTGAGGCTGTTGCCCTTCCAAGCGAGGGTACCGATAAGTGCCTCAGTTAGTGAAAGTCGCGCTTGCTCGATCTCTCCCGAATCCGGGATACCTGTTACCAGAAAACCATCCACTCTAAGACCGGGGTCATGTCCACCAGATACAACAACTTCGAAGTTCAATAAATCAGCGGCTATCTCCGCCTTCGTATTCCCGATTAAATTAAGTCCGAATCCACTTGCTTCGAGATCAACAGTTGCTCGCAGGTTTCCGCTAATATATTGTGTGCCTATTCGAATCGTGGTATTATTTGACGTGGTCTCAATAGGTTCAGTTACTAACTCAAATGCACTAACAACATCGAGTTTCGGATCGGATCGATATTCGTCTGGAATTCTCGAAGTAAAGGTTGGCAGGCCATCAATTCTTCGAATTGTTAGGTCGGGAACTTTTGAGTAGTTTTTTCCTTTGAAATCTACTTCAATTTTTTTAATGCCGTTACCGAACGTTTGGTCGGGTGTGACCGATGCCGTTTCACCATAGCCGATACGCGACACAGATAACTCAATCTCCGGTGCCGAAATGGCAATTACAGGTGCTGCTAGGTAACCTTCTGGTACAGGGACAGTGATCGTTTGGCCAGAAAGGGTATCACTGATTTTTGTAAACCTGTTAATGGACTCTACCGTCCGCAACTGTGGAGTTCCGAACTCGATAGGGAGAAACTCCATCTTGCCAACACCGATGCCCACGTAGCCATCCCCTGTTGCGTCAAGGATTAACTCGCTCACACCACCAGAAACCTGAGCAACTTCGACCTCTCCAACAATTACTTCGGCTGGCTGAATCGTGACCTGAGGAGGATCTGTCGGATCGTATCCGTAGCCTTCTCGGCCGGGCAGCACTGCCAGAGACTCAACAACATTACCATTCAAGACTGTTGTTGGGGCTACCGGCCGGGTTGTCGACGTATCGTCAAGCAATGTTCCACGGAACGTTGGCGTTGATTGCTCACCTCCCTGAGGATCGCTTTCCCGCGGCAGTCGTGGTGAATTCTCTGAATTCGATCTCCCCAAGATAAAATAATCTTTAGTCTCGGTTGGGGCATTTATATGTACATTCGTTGCCCGCAGATCGATGTCGCCCTGAGGATCCTGCACCCTGATTGGATTGTTTACGAATACGGACGAACCTTCAGACAGAAGATCGACGGTAATTGCACGCGTGAAGTCAGCACCTGCGACGAAGTACACCTCGTTGGTCACTGTTGGCTTTACATAAACGTGATATTCGAGGTCTTCAACTCGCACGGCATTTCTTGCCGTTCCGTCTTCCAGATTTTGCTTTGTAAGAGGGACATTGATGCCGTCGAGTCCTCTTAATGCAGGATTTGTTGCATTATTCCCATACAAACTTGAAAGGCTTGTTGTACTGCCTAATTCGAAAACTAGTGAGCTCGCATTCGAAACATGCCCTTCGAGATATGCCGGGCTGAAAGTTCCCCCCACTCCTAAAAATCGCCAATCAAGGTCTTTGACAATGTTCGTCTCAAACTCTTCCTCAAAAATGCCAAACTGACGCTGCGCTTCAACAGCCCCGAAATTATCGAAATCATCAAAGAAGAAGGTAAACGGATTGTCTTCATTGTTGTCACGAGCATTCTTGTGGTCTTTAAACACTGCTTCAAAGACCTCAGGCTGTCCATCACCACCGATCACCAGTTTTCCACTTGCAGTGCCAGGAATGATTCCAAGAGATGGTGCACCATCGGCACCACCATCTGTCACAGCACGCGGAACGGTCACATTAAGCCCGTTCGTTCGCATAGCGATTCCCTGAGCAAATGCCGTATCACTTTCATCGAGCGGTGATATCTGGTTTGAATACGCCGTCATATTCGGAAACGCACTACCCCCGACCCAGAGCGGGTCATGCGTATTCTGAGGAACATTGTTAACCGTATGCGTATAACCGAAGTAGTTTGCTGTCATCAGCGGTGGTGCCGTTGGCACAGCTGACCATTCACATTCAAGATAATGCCTATCACCAACACCACTATTCGGGTTCGTTTCGGTGACGACGGCAATTCTTCTGGGGAATACCTGGCCTGGTTTCAACCCAGTGATCGGCGCTTGCAACGTATTCCGAAATGAGATAGGCCCACCGCCGTACCCGGGACCACTCGTGATATAAAACGAGCCGCCTTCTGCAAAATCATCGAGGCCCACATAATCATTCGGTGTATTGCCTGAACCATCCCAGGCGCTGTATGTCCATGTCGTGAGTTCACCGTCCGCCTGCTTGTACGAAATCTCACCAAAAAAGTCTGATGACAGATAGCCTCTATCACCTGGGGTAATATTTAGTAGCACGTTAACATACGGGCCGATACTAATCGTCGGACGATTCAACGCCAGTCTTGTGGTTGTAAGATTAGCGGTTGAAGCTAGATCTTCACTTGGACGTGCAATAGTGTCATTGGTCTTTGTAGGAAAAAGCCACCAAGCATCAGCAACAATTGGTTCTTCATACTTATGCTCGGACCCATTCGTTACTATAAATTCTGAAAAACTAGTATTAGGATTTTCAATTGCCATGTAGTCAAGAAAACTACCGTTATCGGCAATCAATAGTTCATTCGGTGTGATATCGACCTGTTGAAGATAAACATCACTCCCTGCGTCCGATGCAATTAGAAGTTGACCTGGATGTGTGAAGTCTGGGCCAAATTGATCCTCTACTATGTCTGGACGTTGTACATCCGTCACTGATAGAGCAAGTCTCTGCTCTAGCTTTTCACACTCACGGACTTCTGATTTTTGGAACGAACGTTTTTTTAATGTCGGATGGAGTTTACTTGACAACATTTGTTGCACTGACGTCGATATAAGCCCCATCTTCCGTTTTCCAATTTTAGGAAAACGGGTGTTTCTAAATAAGGATGACACAATTGACATCTATTAATTCCTTTAATTCGGACTGATAACGGAAATCAGTTTTCTAGTTATTTTCAGAACTTTGATCTTTCAGTGGCTTTCCAGTGATGGCTGCATGCTGTTTCACTGAATCAACTCTCAACCTGCTACCCAAAAACCATAAAACCCCCGGATAACTATCTTCTCAAATCCTACCGATGAGGTACTACTCCGCAACAAATTGGTTGCTGTGATTTTGAAAAACAGAAACTATCGGCCTTCCTCGCAAGTACGAAAACCAGCGTATGGGCTGCAAAAACCAGCACTAATGATGCCCGGCTCCCCGCCCCCCCTCTCAGGAGGTGCTTTTTCGATTCCGGCCAAAGAGTCCGTGAACAGCCTTTCTCCCCAAAATGGAAATCCAAAGTCCTAAAGCAGTCAAAGACAACTTCTCTCCGATTCAGTCTTCGGCAATCTTTAACCACAACAAATCTCCAATTCATCACTTGAACGCAAACTTAGCCTAACCAAGAGGATCACCCTGACTTATCAGCCTGTTTATTTGGAACTTTTGGAAAATATTAATGCTGTACGCAAATAGCTGCGTTTTGTTCACAACTTTAACTTCAGCACATCCAATCATGTGATTCTGCATTGCTGGCACGATGCATCCCAACGGCCCCAAAAGCACATGGATACTACGTGGACAGAATCAGTTTGCTGACCTTGCTACAAACTATCCAAAATACGTAGCAAAGAAAATTCTTGCTTGACGAATGAGCCGGAACACCAGATTAGCCATAAGGCGCATGCTAGATGATTGCTGGACAGTTAAGTCAAACACACTCATCAGCTAGAGCCGTCACACCGACTTTCTGAGAATATCGGTCCCATAATATTCTGATGAATTTTTTTAACTGCTTCGTTTTTGAAACAGACTTGTAGTCACCACTACAGTCCACACAAACAAGTCACTCAAGTGATTGTTTACCCTCAATAAACTTTGAGTAACTGCCCATTTTCAATAGTTCCTGGGCTACTCCTGCACGTTGTATTTATCCCCAGACGATAAAAGTCAGTCCATTCGCTCTCGTCCACATTGGCAGGCAGGCGACGCATTCGGAACGCCTCGAATTGGTCACGAAATAAATGGCTTGGAGAACCCGTGAGGCTATTTCTTTCAGGAACGGGACAACGTCGGCAAACTCTAGCAGCCTGAAACAACACAGTGCCAATTCGAAAATGCTTGGGGTCACCTGGTAGAATTTCTGGTTCAAAAAAGCCAGAGGCAGATACTTTCATACTTTGATTGAAAGAAACAGGGCACGCGAGTGAATCCTCCCAGAATGCACCATGCAACATAGTGCTAGAGCCATCAATACTGCTTGCCCCCACTTCCCTCTCTCGCTCAACTGTAACCTCAAGGTTCATCCGAAAACGTCGTCTCGCTTCCTCCACGGTCCAGTTAAACCATTTCGCCACTTCACATAGACTTTCATTAGAAATGAGTGTCGGCCCAGCCGCATCTCGATCGTCTGGAAAGCCGCCATCAAAACGCTCTTGAAGTAAAACATCTGTAGAGAGAGCCTCTGAAAGCCATTCGCAGGGACCCTCGCGATTCGGAAGAAGTGGAAAAGTCTCTTCTCGAAGCGAAGAGTTCTCACCTGACAGATTTTTATCGATTGAGAGCGTTACAAAGTTCCCGGTATCGGATGATTCTATTTGGCTGTTCTCAATACCTTCAATTCCGAAGGTTGCTCGAATGCCATGAAACCGAGCATTTTTCTTGGCATTCGCGACCGAACCTTCGGCATCGACAAGCCGCCATCGGCGATCGTGCATGAGTGCACCGCTTGGCGATACAGTCGCTTCAGAAAGGCTCATGCCGTCAAGGCTTTTCACCGGATAGATCGTGATGCCGGAGAGATGTGGCATCAGAAAGAGTCCTTCCAAAAGATTCAAACTGTTGAACTACATACGGAAGTTAAAAGTCTGCCAGAACAACCTCAGGAACCACTGACCAACCGTGCGATTTCCGACTTCGATCCGAGCCATCCCCCGCATACCAGGAGTCAAAATATTTTCAGCGTCATCGACCTGCATCAGCACTTCATAACTTGTTGAGATAGGAACTTCTCGCCCCATTTCATCGGTTGTCGTCGGGACAGACCCACCCGCTTTTACGCTGAGTCTCTCAGACCCGACTTCAATATGAGTCTCTGCAATCTCATCAACAGCGCTTCGAAAGGTCTCAAACGGAAAGGCATCAAGCTTCAGATCGACCTGCTGTTCACTATGCACAAACTCAACTTCACTTTGGTCAACAATCATGACCGCCTCAAAATGATCGGGATCGCCAACCATGCACAACACCGTGCCCTCGGCAAAGGTCGCACCAATATTCTTCTTTGCCAGTGCGCTACCCGACCAGCCCGACAAGCGCCCACTTGGGTCTGGCCTCTCGTCAACTGTTTCAGCTGGCAACACAAGTCCTGAACGCGGAGCTTTAAGCACGAGCTCTCCTTGATACTTCCGCTTCTTGGCAAGCTGCTCTTCAACGCTCTTCAGAGACTCTTCAACTGTCCTAATTTCCATGCCTGCTGCAGAATCAGTAAATCGTTCCCGTTCAAGGCTGGCGAGTCTCGAACGGTACCCTGACTCTTGCCCTTCAAGCTCAGCAATCTGTAGCTCCAGATCAATATTTGAAAACGTGGCAAGCTCATCACCTTTGGCAACACGATCATTTGCCTCAACAAGAATGTCTTCGAGGCGTCCATCAACCGTGACGTAGACAGTCTCTTCGCCGCGAGGCCGAAGTTCGGCTGGACACCAGACACGCTGTGGTAGTGGTATAAAGCAGATTGCTGCAGCAATCATCGCAACTACAACGCCCGTAATTGTCATATTGAGACTCTTCACCTCATCTCTCCTCCCGGGAACCTTCAAAAACTTATAGATGCCAGTAATCGGACGAACAATCAATCCATAAATACCAAAGAGTGCCAGCATTCGACCGATGGCCTCCATGCGATACGGCTTCATGGCATTCCAAACAAACATGAAGATCGAGGTCATCAGGACCCACATATAAATTGTTGATGCAATACTATAAAGCGCAAATAAACCTTGATGCCGTTTTGGCAAAAATGGATCATCCTGCAACTTCACACCCAAGCACCACTTCTTTGCAAGACGACTCAGACTCGTACTTGATTTGGTTCTCAAGTTTGGAATCTCAAGCATGTCTGAAAGAATGTAGTACCCATCAAAACGCATAAGTGGATTGGCATTAAAAAGTATTGTCGACACACTGGACACAAACATCACGTTAAGGCACATCTGATTAAAGAGGCCTTCGTGTGAGTTCCACCAGAGAAACGTTGCCGTTGATGCCAAAATGAGCTCAATGTACATGCCCCCAGCGCCAATCATCATGCGTTTCCATTTGCTGGGTAACATCCAACTGTCTGACACATCACAGTACAAGCACGGTGTAAAGACGAGCAGCATGAAACCCATCTCGTGGCACTCTCCTCCGTAATACTTACAGGAGAGGCCATGGCCGAATTCATGAATGACTTTGGTAATACCGAGTGCTGCAGCCAAATAAAACCAGTTTCCGCTTGCAAAAAACTGGTGAAACTCAGGAAGCTTTGAGCGAAATGTTTCAAAATTCACAAGCACCAACATGAGTGCCGTGAGTATGTACACACCCGCAACCATCAGTGCAGGTGATGAGTAGAGCCACCCAAACCATGGATTGAGCTTGTTAAGAATCCAATCTGGGTCAATGCCGCGAAATCGCAACGCCATAATGCTTCGCAGCCAGTTTTTCCATTCCGACCACACTCGCTGCCGTCTACGTTCATTGAGCTGTGGCCCCTGACCAGCCCGATCACCAATAACAAGCCCACTGCGATGAAGCGTGGAAACAAAACGAGAAACCTCATCGACAGTTATTCGACGAGGAGGGAACCGGGCTTCAAAATTATCTTTGAGATCTTCGAGACTCGCCTCGCCATCAAGCATCTCAAGAAGGGCATACTCTTCCGGACGAAACCGATAGTACGACAAGCCAATAGGATCTTTAACTACATACCATGCCTGCCCCTGATACACCTGACGATTGGTTACCAAGTCACCACGGTATCGCAGACCCACAGGCCGCGATGTACTCGAGCGGAAGGCTTCAGCCATCGCCATGGTTCACCTCACTCGGCATCTGCCGTTGTCACTGTTCGATGGACGGGTGGTAATGACGCCTGTGTTGAATGAATCGTCATTGTTGCTGTCTGCCCAGCCCGCAGCAGCCACTCCACCGAATCTTTTGCCTGCCTGTTTTCAACCTCAGCCCATACACGAAAATCACCGCCGGGCTCAACAAGTGGGCTCACGAAGACAATTCTGCCTTGAAATGACTCTTCACGCTCATCGGCAAACATCACCGAAACTGTCACCGGCCGGTTATGCACCATACTTGGCTCATACTTGGATGAGTCTACGTAGCCTTCAACACGAAGCTTGTCAGTTCGAACAACTCTCGCCAACGGATCTCCAGGCTGCATCCACTCACCAAGATGCGGATAGACCTGAACAATCATGCCGTCAATCGGAGATGCAATCTGTCGTCGCCCAATCCGGTTGTCAGCCGCGAGAACTTCAACCTCTTTCGACTGTACATCGAGAGACGAAAGCTGCCTTTCCAGCTGTGCCTGTTCAATCTGAAGTTCACTCTTTTTCTGATTGAGCTGAAGCCTTGCTAGCTCTACTTGGGTCACGCTGCCCGGGATTCTACGATTCGATGCCACTGCCTTTTCAACTTCTGCTTCCGCAACTTTTTCAGCAGCCACTGAATACCGCACGTCGACGTCACTTTCTGCTTTTGCAATCGCTTGATCGTGCTCCGCCGTTGCTTTTTGTTTCTCAAAGCGAGGCTGAGAATCATCAATGCGAGCAATGGCGCCTCCGCGTCGAACCGTGTCTCCTTCTTTGATTGATAACTCTACTAAGACTCCGGCTTCACGTGCAGGCACTCGAGCTTCTTCAACAACTGAGACCAAACAGCGACGAAGTACCGGCTCTTCTGGCGTCGCTGCTGAAAGCGAGCCTGCCCCCAATAAGACAACACCGCACACAATTCCTGAAACAATTCTCATAATGTCCACCTAATGTACTGTGTCCTTACTCTTACCAAAGCCTGAAAAAGATTTGTGTCTGAAAGAATGCCATCACATCCATAAACCAGACGTACCCGAGGGCATGCTTCCCACAGTTCACTCTCGCCGTAACCGTGGCTCCAGCACCCAACTCTTCCTTCTCATGCCTTGTCGGATCAATCGTAATTCGAACAAGTACTGTATTGCCTTGCTCTCCTCGAACCTCTGCCTGTTCATGAATTTCTTCAACAATGCCATAGTGCCGAGTGCCTGGATCAGTTGCCAGAATGTAGTCTACTTCTAGCTTTTGACCTTCCTTTTCAGATCTCGAAAGTGCCTTATTAATATGCCCAAGCCTGTCATCAGCCATGTGAATCTCGAGCTCCCATTCGCCGGTCTTGTCAGCAATGCTCATGAGCACCTGCCCTCGTTCAACCGGGCGGAAGAGTAACCGGTCCCTAACCTGCCAAGTCACAATCACGCCATCAATAGGGCTGCGGACTTCCAAGTCTGTCTTTTTGTGTTCGTACAGCCGTTGCTGTTGTTCAAGGCTTTCGATTTCGCGACGCAGTTGTGCCGCACGGCCAGCCATCCTGTTTTTTTCATCGTTGGAAAGGCCTTTGTCTTCAAGCAACGATCGACGAGTCGCAACAAGCTGCTCTTCACTCGATGCCTTCCTGCCGAGAATATCTGTCATTGCTACTTCAAGGTCTGTGTTTCGAAGCTGAGCAAGAAGCTCTCCATCTTTCACCGCTGAACCATGCTTTAAATTGGTCTCAAGATGCTCGACAACGCCCTCAATATCAGCAAAGACGTCTCGCCTGTGAACAGGCTCAAGCGTGCCTTTGCCTTCGAGCCTTAGGTCTACACGAATGAGTGTTAAAGCAACAATGAATGCAATAAAAGCAACTGCAGCAAGCACCGTCTTTGGAAGATTTCGTGCCGTTGTAAGAACCTTCGATTTATTAAGAAGACTGGTCAACCGATGAAGTGGCATTGTTGTATGGTCAATAGCGTTTGAAATCGCTACTCGACCATGCTCAGCGACCAGCTCCACTCGAGCTCTTTTTCCACCCTCGAAGGTTGTTGAAGAAAACCACTCAACAACCAACACGCCAATAGGGTCTGGGGCCTCTTTCGGAGGTGACTCGGCCTTGGCAACGGCAACAGCATCAACCCCACCTGGCTTTACAACAGGTGTCGGTCTGGGTTTTTCAAGTGGCAGAATAGCCATAGCCGTTGAGTGCGACTCATCAATGTAGTTTTCAAGCTCCTCCTCGATCTGAGGTGGTAATTCTACTTCAGCATCCGGATGCCAGAGTGGATCACGAGCTTTGGCAACCACTCTCGCAAGCGATTCAATTGCCCGTACCGCAGAAGCCCGACGTTCGATTGACTCCTGTCCACTAACTGCCTCGAGACGTAACTTACGACCTTTTTTCACAAGAACGCTGACACGATCACAACCAATGATACGGCGAGCCTCATTTGCCAAAACAAATGCTGTTGCGACCGGGTCAAGTGATTCGTGCAACGCACGACTAAACCGATCAACCTGCTCCAATGCAGATTGCTGTGTATCGAGTGTTTTAATTTGTTTTCGGTCCAGATACGCACCTGCGACGACTGCAACCTGCTGCAAAAACTTCAGATAACCCCGTTCAACATCTGACTGATTCGGCTGATGAAATATCTCAATAAGCCCCTGACGATCTTCTCCACGATCAATTGGCACACCGACTACCAAAAGACTCGAGGGGTTTGAGCCACTCGGCTTGCCGTCTGGAGATGTAATCGCGGCCTGCGGTGGCACAAGAAGTCCAGAAGGTGAATTCATCAATGCGTGCACCATACCGCTATGGGCAGACTGAACTTCCTCGTTGTCTGAAAGCCCGGTGTCTTGCATTTTCAGATGCGCAATCGGCTCAACACGACCCTCTTTCCCCGTAAGCCAGACGAGACCAGCCACCGCACCCATGGCCTCAATGACTCGTTCGAGCAGACCACGGAAAAACTCGGCCTCCGCGGTGTCTGTTTTTGAAAGTTCTTCGATCTCACTAATGAGCGCACGAATCTGCTGCCGGGCCTCTTCAACCGACCGGGGATCGACAGTGCTCATGGGGCTTAGACTTTCTCGAGGCGAAGACAACCAGTGCACCGGTGTTCTGCACTTTTAAACAGAACACCGGTGCTACTTGGTCAAATAAATCACCGTTCCTAATCTGATTAGGCCTTCGTCGGTGGTGTAACAACACGTTTTTGAACATCCGTTTCAAGAACGCCGAAAGCCTGCTCGTGACGCTGAACAGCCATCATAAGTGCAGCCGCCAGACGCTTCGCTGTAAAGAAATTCACAATAATTCTCTGATTTAACTGAATTGTGTCGGGTGAATTTCCCACAACCTGTTTATTCAGACCAAAGTCAACAATTAGTTCTTCTGGTGTGCCGGTAACACGGCAGAAATTCGCATACGTTGCCGCAATGCTCGTTTCATCAACTGGAACAGGTTCTGGTGCAGGACGTGCTGCTTCTTTGCTTTCTTCAGCCATCAAAGTAACTCCGTAATTATTCGGGGGGGGTGCGGGTGCGTTCAGCAACCGCAAAGGAACAATACTGTGTCGGTAACGACATGATGTTGTACGTTCCCGACCACAGAAAAGTTTACTACCCTTCTGATTCGGGGGCTACCGAGAGGGTTGAATAAGCGTTTCTGGGGTATTTCTACATAATTTTATTAGAAAAAATCTCACCAGCCATGTCTCTTGAGCCAAGCCGATGAAACAAATCGCTTCATCAAGGCCTCCATCGCTCGAAGAGCATCTGGCTCCCAGCTCGCTTCTTGTGATTCTTCTTGCATCTGTACTCCCTGAAAAGTGAGCCGAACCGGCCAACCACGCCGCGTGGCCATCTGATCAAAACGCTCAGCCAGCCGAAGCGTCCAGGCCGCCC
>WLWG01000425.1_pt1 | contig 43060 bp, 72 predicted proteins | sample 6712871 | NCBI WGS metagenome assembly WLWG01 (sample SAMN12718693, study PRJNA515312) | sponge metagenome | isolation source: marine sponge | host: Mycale hentscheli | place: New Zealand: South Island, Marlborough, Capsize Point | collected 2003-05-01
TTGGTACATACTGAGCCAGTAAGCATCTAGACCTCCAACAAGCCAGGGATCTATATAAAGATCCTGTGACCGAAGCTGTGACCCAAGCTGTGACTCAAGCTGTGACCCAAGCTGTGACCAAAGCTGTGACCCAAGCTGTGACCGAAGCTGTGACCGAAGCTGTGACCAAAGCTGTGACCCAAGCTGTGACCCAAGCTTTGACCAAAGCTGTGACCCAAGCTGTGACTCAAGCTGTGACCCAAGCTTTGACCGAAGCTGTGACCCAAGCTGTGACCCAAGCTTTGACCGAAGCTGTGACCGAAGCTGTGACCCAAGCTGTGACTCAAGCTGTGACCGAAGCTCATCACCCGTTAAATTTTTCATTACGCCTCTAGCGAGCATACACATCATAGGCGAACTAAAAACTAGGACTGTTGGTTTTTCAAGGCCGACAGTTGCATAGAGATTTTCTACACTTTCTCTCGCAGAATTTTCATTAATGCGTTCGGTACTCAAGCCTATAGATCGCCACTTTTCTCGCACTATTGGAATTTGTTTTTCTTGTTCAGGTGTTAATTCTGTAATCATTCCTCAATCTCCTTTTGTTCTTGTATACGTTGATAGATCTCTTCACGGTGAATCTGAATGTCTTTTGGAGCATCGATACCGATCCTAACCTGATTACCTTTAACAGCTAGTACAGTGATAGTGATATCATCACCTATGATAAGTTTTTCTTGTATTCTTCTTGTGAGGGCTAGCATGGGGTCTCCTTAAAATGGAATATCGTCATCAAGATCTTCTGACGTCGGTTGTGCTCTTTGCTGCTGCCTTTCTGTTGGGCTGGAGGCACCTTTAGAGTCGAGCATCTGCATTTCCGATCCTGCAATCTCTGTAGTGTATTTATCCTGTCCTGATTGATCCTGCCATTTACGCGTGCGTAAAGATCCTTCAACATAAACCTTGGAACCTTTCCTTAAATATTCACCGGCAATTTCTGCTAGCTTGTTAAAGAATACAATTCTGTGCCACTCAGTACGCTCTTGTTGCTGACCGGTATTCTTATCCTTCCATGATTCAGAAGTTGCTACTGTTATATTAGTAACAGCGCCGCCAGAAGGCATATATTTTACTTCTGGGTCTTGCCCGCAATTACCGACTAAAATTACTTTGTTTATTCCTCTGGCCATATCCTCACCTAAAATGTTAACGCTGCATGCTTAATATCTACTTGAGCTAAAAAATCTTTTAGCTCGGTTCGATTGCTATCAATCTCTGGGAAATCTTTTCTATAAATCTTTTTGAGAAATAACGGCTCTTCATAGTTTCGGTCATCATAACTTCCGAAATACCACCACTGAATATCGTCAGACATCAAAAATGGTGCCATTACTTGGGCTCGGTACTCTTTGGGGAGTTCATCTTTGATTAAATACTCAATATGTTTTTTGCTATCAGGGCACTTGATTTCAACACCACCAATAACCTTTCCCTCTTCTTCGTATATAGCATCTGGGGAGATGGCAAAATTATCGTACTCATCATCAATTAACATTCCTGTTTCAAGGAGAGCTATCTCTAAATGCTTTTCAATAGCCTTTCTCGCAAGCGGTTCAACTTCTTTTCCTCTAGCGACGGCCTTAGAGTTAATCTCGTCAATTTGCGGCTCTGTCATTCGTTCAGAAATAAGCTTATAGGTTAGTGTCTGCTGCACTTTCGGCGTTCCTAGGGCGCTCCCAAGGGTAGTGCCTGTGACCTTGCCATGCCTTAGTTGGTGCCACTCAAAAGAGCCTTGTTCTATATCGATTTTTTTCATGCGGATAGCTGCTCCTTCATCTGGTCTTTAACTGAAACAAGCTTCGGCTTTAAATGTTTGGGAAGTGCCATAAACACTTTTTGTAGCTCATCCATAGACTTGCACGCGTTTAAATCATCAATATGATTGTCAATGTTCTCTGCTGTGTCCGGGATAGCTTCGCGAATCCTTAAAGCCATTTCTTGCTTACCAAATGAATTAACCATTGTCGCGAATATTTGGATGCTTTTACCGGCCCAGTCGTCATAGTTAGGTCCGTAGAGGCTTGCAATAGTTCTACAGTTGGTAATGTTCAACACCATGGGTGGGGCATTCTCAAAGCGTGCAACTGGAACCATTTCATCTTTGCCGTTCTGACTTTTAATCGGAGAGATCTCGATCTCAACAATCTTGGCAATCAGTTCCTCGCCATCATTTAAGTTATGCGATCCTAGCAATAATGTTTTATTTGGAAATAAGTTCTTCCAGTGTGTTGTTTTTGATGGCTCAAATATTAAGTTCATGTCTTCTCCTATAGGCACGCTCGTGCCCAGGGTTAAATTAAGCTGTGCTTTTCCATCAAGCTACGAAGCAAAGGCTCTCTAACGGCAGGTTTGTGCCCATAGTCTCTATCAACGTTACGCTTAGATCTGCGATACTTTTCCTCGTTGATTTTTTGCTTGATACCTTCCTCAGTTGTTGAGAACAAAACCCCTCTAGGTACATCAGCTCGATAAAAACCTTCAGATACTTTGGTAAAATAGAATTCCATTAGATATCCTCATCTATCTTGCATTTATGGATGTAAGCTGTGATCTGCTCTCTAACCATCTGCCCTAGGGCGGCGTCATCTTCTTCTAAAATAAGAATCGCCATAGCCTTAGCTCTACGGTTATCAAAATCATTAATGCGGCTCACAAGCTCTACGCGTTGTTCTTCACTCAAACCAAACCGTGAGTCATCGAAAGGGTATGTAATCCCATCAGGTCCGATTGCCTCCCAGAAGATATCGGGATCAAGTAGCGCTGTAACAAACCGCTTAGTTTTCTCATCGGCAAATTGATCAAAGTAAGGTCTCGCCATGATGTTGGTACGCTGGCTGTATAAGCCTTGATAAGGCTTCATCATGTCTTGATAAGTTTGCTTTATGATTTGTTTACTGTTCATTTTTACTTTCTCTTTCAAGCTTTTCGTTTATAGCTTCGGCTAGCCAGTCGACATCTCGATCATGTATATAGCTTCCGCCCCCCAAGGATCTAATACCCTTAAGCCTTTTTAATTGCTCCATGAAGTATGGAAAATTGGAACTGATACAGATACTGCCCACCTCATAAGTTACTTGAACTATCTCTTCTCTAGGAGTAGTAGCCCAACCGTGAAGTTGATTGATTGCGAGCTTAATAACCCCGTAAATACTTCCAACAATAACAACCTTGTAAATAAAGAATCCTGCAATTACCCAAAGAGCCATAGCAGGGAGGTCGGCAACCATTTCAACTAATATTTTTAACTCATCCATCTTATTAATCCTTGTTTAGTGGCAGTAATTAAAGCTGCCCGGTCTTATTTCAGATTCATATAACAGAGCTGTATCTAAAATCTTTCACGGTATGTATAATTTCCGCCTTGTCTCCATGAACGGAGGCTAAAAATAAGGAATCTGAAAATGGAATTTAACGCCTAAACACTGTTCACTTGATATTCAATTCCTTGACTGCATCTGCTGATGTGATGACTTCATTTAATACTTATAATAACCAATAGTTATTTTTTGTCAATAACCAATAGTTATTATTTTGAATTAATTTTTAAGTCATTCTTTTTAATATGATATTTTCATTTTTTTGGATAAAAAGAGGATAAAAAATGAGAATTGCGTTTTTAATGATTGGTTTTTTTTCTTTGGCTTCAATGGCAGAAGAAAATTATGATAATTGGGAAATAGTAGAAACTGAACTTAATGGCGATCCTTTGGTTTTTACATATACAACAAATGAATCGGGTTCTAAATTGGGCGCAATTTGCTTAAAAGAAAAAGGGTGCACGCCTTATGTATCTCATGGCTTTAGTTGTAAAGATGGCGGGGAATATCCTTTTTTGGTAAGTGTCGATGAAGGCATTGTAATGCAAAACCTAGAGTGCTTTGTAATGGATCAATATTATTTTTATTTAATGCCTCAGGCGTTTTTGAAATACATTATTACTGATAAGAACTTTGGTGTAGCATTTGGAAAAGAAAGTGGTAAGTTTGGAGCTTCTTATTTCTCTTTGACTGGATCTGCAAAAGCAATAATGGCTGCTCAGAAAATGCTTTCTACCCAGGATGAAGGTAAGAAACGCATGAAAAATCAAGGGGTTGATGAAGTATTATAAATTTCTAGGTGAGTGAGCCCAGGGAAGGCTTTTGAGAGGAGAAGGAATGTCAAATAGATATGGCAGTGATGTTAGTTATGAGGAACTCTTGGAGCGGTTATTGCACTTAAGTCCTGTGGAGCAGTTTCGTTTTTATGTGTCTCTGCGTGAGTCTAAATCGGCAAAAAAAGACAGTCTTTCTTCTTTTGAGAATGAATACCAAAGTTCGCGCAATGACATGGATTGAGAAGAGGTAATTGGGCCGACTCCCCTCATTAGCCAGTCAAGATTAGTGTTAAAAACATTGCAAATCTCTATAGCCGTTTCCATTCCTGGAAGGGCTCGACCATTTCTATATTTGTTCACCATTGGACCACTTACGCCAATCAGCCTACCTAAGTCGTCCTGAGCTTTTTTGTCCATTCCTACTAAGGCACTTGCCCTATTAAATCTTTTCGCAAATTCCGGGAATCTTGAGTCTTCTTTATTCATGCCCACCCTCTCTTTCAGTTAGAGATTATCTATCAAGTAAAAATAACTTTGGGTTATTGACAAAAAATAACTATGGGTTATTATTTGCCTATGCATGATGAAAATTTGATTACTAAAGCTATCGACCTTATTGGTCTTTCTAACCTCGCTAATGAGTGTGATGTTACCTATCAGTCGGTCCGTAAATGGGAGAAGCGTGGAAAACTACCCCGTACTGAGTGGACTGGTGAAACATCTTACTCTGATGTAATTGAGCGTCTTTCTAAAAAGCAGATTACTAAACGTCAGTTGCTAAGTTTGGCTCAAGCGGCCTAAGTAGCTGAGTGTGTTTTAAAAACTGGATGGTGGGTTGACTCAGCCCCCTGATGCATTGCGGTCATGATGTCCTGCCGTCCAGTCCTTAAAGCGTATTTTTTAAAAAGTGGATATTGGGTAAAGGGTTGAGTTTTGCTGATGTAATTACTCACTCTTAAGAAGTCCCCGTCTGATTAGCGGGTATGACTTCCCCTTTGCCTTTTATCCACTTCTTAAAACATATCCTAGTGGTTTCATATTCAGTTCCAGATCTGAGTATGGCCTTTTTACCTCTCTAGATGTTTGTAGTTGGAGAGGTCTTTTTAACCACCTATTGCTAGGTGTTTTTATTTAACCAGAAAAGCCACATACAACCAGATACAACAAATATGCATCAGAAAGAACTTGCCATTTTAAGTGACATAAAACGCCCGATAGAGCTTGCGCCCTTAGAGGTTGTCACGATGTACAGAGATGAGCGTGAGGCCATGAGGGGCCAGATGGGGACGATTAAGCAAGAGTACTTTGCTAACACCCTGGGGCTTGATAAGGGCCGTTTCTCACGCATTTTGGGAGGCTCGTTACATTTCCCTGATGAAAAGATAAAGGACTTCTGCCGCCTTACAGGACGTGCTGATTACATCCAGTACCTGGCCCATACGATTGGTTATCAGTTAGTGCCCTTAGATCCAGAGCAGGCATTGATTTTAAAGCAGCAAGAAGAAATAGAGCGGTTGAAGTTAATTGTTCAGGAGAATTCCTTATGAGTTTAATGCTAGTTATTTTTGGGGTTTGGTTTGTCTGTGGGTTTTTGGCTTATGGCATTACTTACGCTTATTTTCAAAGGAAATATTCACTCATTGCTTCTATGAGCAGAGATTCTGATAAAAGGCATGCCCTTTTTGTGGCTTGTTTCGGGCCTATAGGTCTTTTTGTTTCTTATTTTTACTCAGGCTTTGCTCGTTATGGCCTGCACTGGAAAGATTAAAGAGTCACTTAACGCTGGTTAGTTTGGATATTTTGTGCATGGAGGCGAAGTAAGAGGAAGGTGTATTGGCAAGTCCATTTTCAATTTTTCCTGTTGAGCTTTTACAGCTCAAATTAACTGAAACTGAATTGAGGGTTTTAATAGCTTTGTATTCATTTCGCGCAAAAAATACTGAAACTGTTTGGCCTTCTTTGCCCAATCTTGCCGATCGTGCGGGTATAAAAGATCACACTCGCGTGTCAAAAATTACCCGCCGTCTGGCTGAAAAAGGGTGTCTTGAAAAGAAAAAATCTGGTTACAAAGGAAACAATCTTTACCGGTTGATTGTTCCTGACATAGGGGTCGAATCTACCAATTTGGACGAAAGTGCCAACTTGGACGAATCTACCAATAGCACTTTGGACAAACCTACCAACACCACTTTGGACGAATCGTCCAAACTTAATAAACATACCAATGAACAAACCATAGAACATACCATAGCGAAGAAGGTTGATCCGATGAACCTCTCGCTTGCCACGTATCTTTTTCAACAGATTAAAAAAATCGCTAAATCCGCCAAAGAACCTAATTACGAAAAATGGGCGGACACTATTCGCCTGATGCGTCAAGAAGATCATCTTGAGTTATCTCGTATCCGAGCTGTATTTGATTGGGCCAACCAAGATGGATTTTGGAAAACTAATATTTTATCACCCACAAAGCTTAGAAAACATTTTGCTCAGCTTGAAGCAAAAATGAATCAGGAGGTTTCACATGGAACACATCAACAACATGCTAGTCAGTCCCGAAAAGATGCCGTCTCAGGATCGAGTCGAAGCGATTGGGCAATCTGAGGTCGAGCTTGTGAACTACGTATTCCACAAGATTTTATTAACCTGGGGTGAGACTAAGTTTTGGCAGCAATTTTCTGATGAACAAACGTTGTCAGATGTAAAGCGCGATCATGCTAACGATATTTTGGAGGCTCTTGGTAAGCGCTCTGGTCGTGAATCTCAAGATGAATTTATTTTCCGCTTGAAAAGTAAAGTTGACACAATATTTTCAGAAATACGAACTGTTCAAGACAATCAAAAACGTTGGGAATGGCCCAATCTCAGAAATATTTTAAGTTACATGGCTAACTATGTCTCTCAGCCTTGTCATACCCCTTTTGCTTATGACAGAGCGCTACCCAACAAAAGTAAAATTGCTAGAGATCGTGAGGCAGGCAGAAGAGAGTTGGATCGGTGCAAGAATTTGATGGGGTGCTCATGAAACAATTTGATTCTTTGAGTGTGGCGTTTAAAAAAATTAGTTATCAATTTCCTGACACTCCTGAAGGGCAGTTAATGTTAGCGATTGTTTACAAAGCTTTTCAAGATGCATTGCTTCATAAGCGAAACTGTGACGTTGGAAGGGGTAGTGAAAGCTATCGTAAAAGCGCTAAAGCAGAGGCATTGATTTATATTGACTCGATAATGCCCCATGCCGAGGCTTGCGGGGTTGATTCAGGATGGATATGCAGGGTCGTCCGTCAGTGTGGTGTTGAATTTAATACGCAATTTGATTACGAACCCAATTACTTACAGATGCGTGATCCTGATATGCGTAGATCTCGTGAAGCACTCAGAGGATAAAACAGCTAAAGCCTACGAGGAAGGTAGAAGCTCTAGGCGGCATGTTAAATCCAAAAAGGCTAACCCTTACAGCGATATGAATTTAAAACACTGGTGGTATGCAGGTTGGAACGACAAGGATATTGAGATATCTGCGAGTCGAATTTAATTGAGGAAGTAAGGTCATGGGGAGCGGTTTGATGGGTGAGGTTATTAATTCAGGCAAAAGAGTGTGTATTGAGGAGGCGGGTTCGATTCCTGTTATGTGGCGAAGTCTGGTGACTAGTGGGAGACGGTTAGATTCCGGTAGTTATCCCGCAGTTGTGGGTGGCCCGTGGCACTTAGCAATAGGTGCCTCGTCAATACGCATTAACAAAGAGACACCAAGCCATAGGTGATGGGAATAACTTTTAGCATGAGTAGCTCTATGAAAGAAAGCCATAAGCTTACTGAACAACAGAAAGTTAATATTGAAAAGAAGCTTATTCTTAGACAGGCATTATTATTGGCTTCTCGTGATGTGACGTACAAAGCTATAGCGTTAGATGAGGGCGTACAAGTGCAGACGATTTATTATTATGCAGATAAGTTTGGATTGAGATGAGCAACACAACAATCGTAAACAGCGAAAGTTCACTTGATAAGCATATCAAAGATATTACGGTTTTCTGGAATAAGGAAAAGTTTTTAACCGTTAAGGTGACAGGTGGTAAGCGCTCACTGGATCAGAACGCTATGAACTTCGAACTGTACACCCGGATAGGCGAAGCGTTATATGGTGGTGATACTGAGTTTGCTCGCCGTGAGTGCAAATTAAACATCGGATGTGACATTTTACGAAGAGATGATCATGAGTTCGCTTTATTTTATGGGCAGGCGTTTAGTGATTTACATTATTCACAGAAATTAATTGCAATCAAATTTGTGGATATTACTAAGCGTATGAATCGAAAACAGAATACGGAATATATTAGTAAGGTGATGGATGTTTATACATTGAAAGGGGTTGATTTTACTGAGGTGATGTAATGGATCCAGTATTGAATAATGTTATATGTTTTTTCTGCGGCATGTTAGTTATGTGGGTTTTTGTATTAGCCGATGATCATTCTGATGAGTAAAAAGAAACAATACAAAACCAAAGAAGAAAAGGAATTTTTGAGTAAAGTGGCCCAGCTCGGGTGTGTGGTTTGTAGAAATTTAGGGTTTGGGGATTCACCGGCAGAGATTCACCATATCCGCCATGGAATGGGCACAGCTATGCGTAACGATCATTTTCATATTTTGCCTTTATGCCCTGAGCACCATAGAAATGGTAAGTGTGGCGTGGCTTTTCATAGCGGGCAAGCTCAATGGGAAAAGAAGTACGGCAGTGAAATGACATTGTATCAACAAGTATTAGAAGAGATTAAAGTTTTAGAGGCTAGCACAATTTGAGGCGTAGCAGGACAGATGCTAACCAAAAGGAAGTGGCAAAGGCATTAAGAAAAGTGGGCTGTAGTGTGGCCATACTGAGCAATGCTGGTGATGGCTTCCCTGATATTGTTGTGGGGTATCGAGGAATAAATTATTTATTTGAACTTAAGGATGGCAATAAGCCTCCTTCCCAGCAAAAGCTTACTCCTGATCAGGTCAAGTTTCATGATGAGTGGTGCGGACAAATTAAAATTATTAGATCCATTGATGAAGCGATACAAGCTATAGGTAATTCATGCTAACAACAGGAAAGATCACAGAAGCCCTAGAAGACGCTAACAAGGGTTTGAACATCTACGTTGTGATAGATGGTAAGCGCAGGACTTTATACCCTCAGATCGTTTATACAGCGCCAGAGGGGCCAGGTGATAATGAGTGTATTTGTTTGTTTGTGGAGAGGGAGAAATGAAGTTTTCAAATGATGAGAATGCAGTACACAGAGTTAATACCTTCGATTGTTCTGGCGATCTGATATTTACTAGAAATGAGACCTCGTTTAAGGTTGATGCTGGATGGTATAAAGAAAATAAAGGCTGGCATTTTCAACACATTCATTTTCATGGACTTCATAAAAAAAATAAAATATTAAGATTTCTTGAAGGTGCTCGCGTTTTATGGAAGTTTGTTTAAATATCTGATTATTTATACAGTTGTATATAAATACAGACTGTATGTTTGTACAATAAATGAAAAACATGGGCGCAATTCTTACTGTATAGTCACCTTATTTCATCATAGAAGTGTTAGGTGAGTGTATGGCGTTTTATTATGTGACCGCTACGGGAACTTTAACGAGCGGTGACAATTTCCCACACGCAGAACGTGACGATGGAACCTGGACTACCGATGCTCTTTGTTATAATTCGGTTTCTGATGCAATGGTTAACGCCGGTTTATTTCCTGGAAATTCAGTTCTAACTGATGACGGCACATTTCTAGAAGTAACTATCGGTGGAATCAACACAGCGCACTGGGCCAATGATGTTATTTTAGACTCGCGCAATGAAGATCCATCGTTATCCACAATAAGTCTCACGTCTCTAACCAGTAATGGCCTTTACATCCAACCTAACACCGTTTCTTCTCCTGTAATTACTAATCTCACCCTTACTTTTAGTGGAACCTACACGTCTGATGCTTCGGCTGCGGCCAGTATGTTCTACGCGATAGGTACGAATGCAGGTGATGTCACGTTTAATAACTGTGTGATTGGTAACTTTGATATCGACATGCAGGACAATGCGACATTAGGCCAAGGTATTTTGGTGGGTAACGGTAGTATTCCGTCTTCTTCAGCCAATATAGGCTTGGGTCGATGGTGGCGTTTTATTGACTGTGAGTTTACGCAGATCAATGAGTTAACCGCCAGCAATACAGCCATGATGTTTGGTGCGGGTAGTGCTCGGTTTAGTTTTGAGGTAGGTCCTTTAGGTAAGGGTTCTTGGAAAGATTGTACAAAGCGTACTATTAACGATGCGCCTAGCTTTATTGTCCCTCAACGTGCAGCCTCAGGTGCTCCCTTTGTTGAGATGGTGGGTACGGCTTCTCAGTCCTATGAAGTCTGGGACATCGATATCATCATGGAGCCAGGGGATACCTTGGTTGAACCGTTTATCACTGAGACGGGCGGACAGACGGGCCACAACACACGCATTAGTTATACCGATATCCGTAGAGTTGTGATGTCGGGCAGTGCGAGTGCTAATGGTGTGCGCGGTATCTTCGCGTTTATGCGAGGTAATTACCAAGTAGATAATATTTACACTGAGGATTGTTCACGTGTTGCAGGTGCCTCGGGTGATGGTGGGATGTTTTATTCCTCAGATGTACCGGTTGATATAGGTCTTGGTTTGAATCCGTTTAGTTTAACGGGTGAGATGACCGACATGGAGGCGTATAGGATCAGTACACGATCAGGTGCGGCGGTGTTTGCGTCTAATGGCTCGGTGGGTATATTCCGTCGGATCAAGGCGTATGACTGTGTGAATAACGTCGGTGTTATTTATTCCGGTGGTTACGGTGATTGCATTGTTGAGTCATGTGAAGTGATTGGTGCAACAGCAGCTACGGCTGGTAGTGGTGTTGACGGGGTAGGGATGTTGGTGAGATTTAACGACCCTACAGATGCCGCGGTACAGAACAAAACCTCGGTCATTCGTAATGTCACGATCGCTGATTGTGTGAAGGGTGATAACGCAGATACCGGTGGATTGCATGTCTCTTCTGAGAATGTCGATTTAATCCCGGGTTACGAGCATGATGTTGAATTAATTAACGTTGTCTCTCAAAACGGCGTGTCAGGCGCTCCTGAATACGACATTAATGTCAGTTACTTAGGTGGCGTAGCTCAGACAATTAACTGCACGACTTATAGCTGTAACGCTTTAAACGGTATTTACAGTGATGTCGGTCAACCTACGGTAACAGTCACAGAGGACAACACGACTACAGATCGTCCTACGTTTGTTGATTCGGCGAATGATGACTATCGGATATCAGAGCCATCAGGTACAGGAGACAATCGAGATCTCCCCTATACAGACGCTAACGGCGTTCTATTCAACGATCCGCCTAACTTTGGTGCTTACTCGCTATTTGGTGGCGATGGCGCTTCGCGCAACATGAAGAACTTTCGTCAGCAACTTCAAAACGAGCGTGCTTTAAATGACTCACCGAATTACAAGACGAAAGGTGAGGGTATGGGTGGTGGACGTAATGCTAAAGGACCACTTAAGGGAATTTACTAATGAAACATAGAAGTCCAGCTATTCAGACAATGCCTTCAGGGAGTAAGAACCCAAAGAAGAAGCGCACAATGAATTACACACCTAAGAAGGTGAAGAATGCCTAAAGCGATGCCAGTAGCACGTAATGCAGATCGTAACCCTAATTTAGGAAAGACGCCGGCTATGAAGCCCATGCCACGCAGTAAGACGGTGAATATGCATGACTGCTGTATGAACAACAGTAAGCGAAGTACCAACATGAAACGTATGAGCTACTAATGCCTTTTAGCAAGATTACGAAAGGCAAAGACAAGGGTAAGTTTAAAAGCCCATCAGGTCGCGTTATGACCGGTTCACAAGTGAGAGCTTATTATGCGCGTCAAAATGAAAAAGGATCAGGTGGAAAAACACCTAAAGGCCGGAGAAAAGGCGGCTAAGGCTCAAAATGAGCCACAGGAGAAACCGAAAGCGGTACCTCCTCCCAAGATCGTATGACCAAAAGGAGTCACATGAGACATGAATTAGAACTTATCTTAGATACCTATGAAGCGATAGGCCAATCCCTGGTTGAGCTTGAAGGGTGTATTAAAGGCCTTCCCTTACCTCACCGTGCTGTTTTATACGAACACTACGCAAAGACCCTCGCATTGACAGCAGGCTTAGACGAAGAGGTTGATCGTTTAGGGAGGTTGCAGTGATCGGAGTTGGTCTTGAGATTTTGGAAACAGTCCGAAAAGTGCATGTGGCTGAATACGAAGCGTTTTGTCGGCCACGCACCCTTAGTAATAGTTATATTCCCAGTTGGGATGAGTATTTTTTTGCTCGCGCATTTGCATATGAGTTCGAGCACCCAAAGCCTTACCCTTTTTGGAAGAGAGGGTTAGCTCGCTGTATTTATTGCCTGATTGATCGATTGGAGAATCTGCAATGAATCAACTAACAACTCAAGACGATCAATATCTCAGTGTTAAATACACCTCAACCATTAAGAACATGGGAGAATTCCAGGCTAAGCATGGCTTAGGATTTAAAGACCTGGCGTTCATGTTTGATTGCTCCATCCTAGATGCAAAGGACATGTCATACGTAACAGATCCCGACGCACATACACTAAAAAGAATTCAAGACCTTGACGTTATCATTGATCGCTATAAATCAGTCAAAGATGTATTCACTGAGATCGATGCTCAACAAGCCTTAAAGACCATTCATGATCAAGCTAAAGAGATAGAACAGCTCAAAGCTCAGCTTAGTGTTTATGAGGCCTTCAAGAATTTAGATTTGGTCAAATCTCTTCGCAAAGAAGGTAACGATATTCCTACAGCAGATCGCTTAGAGAGCCTCAAGCATGCCCCTATGGGAGAGGTTTGATGACTTTTGGACGTCCCACTGATTTCACTGACGACTTATCTGACGCAATTTGCTCAAGGATAGCAGGCGGTGAGTCTATGCGGTCCATAAGCCGTGATGATGAGATGCCAGCAATGACCACACTATTTAGGTGGTTAAGAGAGAAAGATACGTTTAGGCAGCAATACGAGCTTGCAAAGGAAGAAAGCGGAGAGCTTTACGCTGATGACATCGTTGATGTAGCTGATAACCAAGTAGGTAATCCGTTACTAAAAGATGGCGAACCTGTCATGAAAGACGGCAAGCCAGTGATGGTGGTTGATGCGGCTTCAGTAGCGCATGCGAAGTTAAGAGTAGATGCACGCAAGTGGACAGCATCAAAGTTAAAGCCCAAGAAGTATGGTGATTCTACAAATGTAAACCTTACCAAGTCTTACAAAGATCTAGATGATGATGAGCTTATGGCTCGTCTAAAGCAGTTAGGAAAAGAACTTGAACAGAGCGTTGATGATTGAACAAGCTCAGTTAATGGAAGAGCAGATAAGGCGGAACAAAGATGCACGCTTGAGTCGTATCTTTGATTCGTTCTATGACTGGCAGCATCAGTTCAATGCGTTAACACAAGATCATACAGCGGTCATGTTGATGGCAGCTAACCAAGTAGGGAAGACGCGGACGGGTACGGCCTTAGATGCTTACCACATTACAGGTGATTACCCAGATGATTGGGAAGGGCATCGATTTGAGCATCCGGTCACTGTTTGGTTGTTGGGATACTCAGGCGAGAAGACAAGAGATCTTTTACAACATAAGTTATTTGGCCGTCTGGTTAACAAGCAGCTTGAAGGCGGGTTAGTTCCTCAAGCCCGCTTACACAAGGATGGTAAAGATTATAAAGCTATGAGCGGCACTACAGGCGCTGTGAGAGAGGTTAGGGTTGAGCATGCTTCAGGTGGATTGAGTACAGTACAGTTCTGGTCTTACTCGCAAGGACAGCATGCACTGATGGGTGATGTGGTTGATTGGTATCACATCGACGAAGAGCCAGAAGATCCAGAGATTTACCCACAGGTTATTACGAGAACACTGAACGGTGATAAGGGTAAAGGTGGTCGAGGGATCTTAACGTTTACGCCAGAGAATGGACGGACAGAGCTAGTAGTTCAGTTCATGGATGAGCCAAGTTCTAGTATGGCAATGGTAAGAGCGACGTGGGCTGATGCACCGCATTTAAACGATGCGATGAAGGAAGCGATTCTTTCTCAATATCCTCCTTATCAAAGAGATATGCGCTCTAAGGGTGAGCCGTTAATGGGATCGGGGTTGATCTTTCCGATTAACACAGATGACATCATGGTTGATCCCTTTGCAATACCTGAGCATTGGTTTGTGATTAATGGTATGGACTTTGGCTGGGATCACCCGCAAGCCCATGTACAGCTTGTATGGGATAGAGAATCAGATATTTACTATGTGGTCAATGCATGGAAGCGTGAACGCACACAGCCTTATGAGGCGTGGCATATCTTAAAGCCTTGGGCTCAGGATGTACCGATTGCATGGCCACAAGATGGCTTACAGCACAAACAGCAGTTAGGTAAAGAGGCTATTCAACAGAAGACGTTGTATGAAGCTGAGGGTTTTAACATGTTGAACGAATGGGCGACATGGGAGGACGGCGGTAATGGTGTGTGGGTTGGGATTATGGAGCTGACTAACTTGATGACAACGGGTCGGCTGAAGATCTTTTCTAATCTGCATGATTTGTTTATGGAGATACGTCAATACCATACCAAGACATTGGCCAATGGCAAGATTGAGATTGTGAAGGTCTTAGATGATCTGCTCGATGCTTTGAGGTATGCGTATATGATGAGGCGGTATGCGGTAAGGATCTTTGATTTAGGCATGCCAGCGTATCGAGAGCCCGTTAATCAGGTGCAAGGTGAGATTTATGACACGTAAAGTAACGGATAACTAAATGAATAACGAAAAGTTTGAAATCCGTGTGAACAACTGGCGCAAGTCTTTTGAAAAGATAGGCCAGGATATGGCCGGCACAACGAATGAGGATGGTAAGTATCCACAGATAGATTTCTCACCCCTGGTGTTAGCGTTTGAGCAGACGGTGAGTAAGTTGAGACAGAGTCGTAAGTCAGACCCATTGATTTTAGTGCCATCACAAAAGCCTATCGCTAAAGCAGTAGCAGAGGAGTCTAAGATTTATGTGCCTTAAGGAAACCGATGAGTAACTGTAGTAATTGTGTAAAAGAGAAAGAGCAGCCATTGACGTACACGCGTTGTGAGCGTTGTGATTGCTGGCGTCCCTTAACGCCGAAAGAATTAAAGCAAGTGGAGAAACGACGTGGTAAGTAGAGCGCAGTATGCTGAAGATCCAGGTATGCGGGTTGATCCTGCAACATTGGAACCTTATGTCGAGCCTAAAGAGGTTGAAGAAGATGCTTATGATCTCTTATCTTTATTGGATGATGGCAACATTGTTGACTTGATTCCTGATCCTACTCAGTGCGCTAGCGATATCCTTAACGACTATGAGTATGCCTATAACTCAATGAGTGATTGGCGCGAGCAATACAAAGAAGCGCTAAAACTGTCGAAGCTAGAGCCTAAAGCCAAGAAAAAGACATTTCCTTTTGAGGGTGCCAGTACGGCTATGCTGCCGTTCATTATGGAGGCTATGCTGGACTTTAATGCCCGTAGCGCCCCCGAGTTAGCCTTTTCTAAAAACATCGTAGGAGCCCGTGTATTCGGTGAGAGTAACGAGGCTAAAGAAGATCGTGCTAAACGCTTGGCTGAGTATGTTAACTACCAGTTAACTGAATTGATGCCGATGTGGCGAACGCAGCAAGACATGAACTTGCTAGCGCTGCCGTGTGTGGGTACGACGTATAAAGAGACGTACTTTGACTCTGATAAACAAGAGGTATGCTCAGATCTACTGCTAGGCGATGAGATTGTTTTTGATCAAGGTTATCGTTCTTTCCAGGAGTGTCCTGATAAATTCCGCAAGCTCGATTACACCAAGAATGAATTAATTCCTTTAATCCGTGGAGCGCAGCAATGGGACATGGATGAGGATGACATTGATGAAGAAGGCAAAGAGATCTTTATCAAGGCTTATACCTGGTTGGATCTTGATGATGACGGATTAGAAGAGCCTTATTGTGTCTATGTATGGCAGAAGCATTCAAAGCCTGTGTATATGCGTCCTTTGTTTGATGAGGATACAGTCACTTTCTACGAAGGGGCTGTGATTAAGGTAGAGATGATAAACATCTTAACGCCGTATCACTTTATGCCTGATCCTGCCGGCGGTCCTATGGGGTTGGGGTGGGGGATTCTACTCGGGTCAATGTTTAAGGCGATTAACACGAATCTACGTCAGCAGATTGATGCTGGGACACTGGCTACGACCGCGGCTAACTCAGGGTTTATCAATGCAGATACGACGAGCCCTCGGGGTAATGCGGTTCAGTCTGGTCCAATTAAAGTCAAGATGGGTCAGTTCACACTGATTCATAATCGAGGCAGCGGGAACTTAGCACAAAATATTGTCCAGGCTCCTTTTGCAGGCCCTAACACTGTGATGTTCCAGCTATTGGAGTACTTGTCGAAAACAGCAAGAAGCATGGTAGTGGCCAGCACAGACGCTCAGGCGTCCTCTAACGAAGCAGCCAGTCTTTATTTAGCCCGATTACAGCAAGATCTCAAGCGCCCTAACGTAATTATGATGCGTGTTCATGAGTGCGCTAAGCATGAGATGGCGATTATTTTTGAGCTTAATTACAAGCACTTCAGTGATGAGAAATATAACCGCATTATTGACAGTGATGCACAGTACAGCATGCAGAGTGATTTTAATCCTGATGACTGTGATGTCCGGTTAACGGCTGATCCTTCTCAAGGTTCGGATATGGAACGTGCTGCACGCGCTAATGCCACGCTTCAAGAAGCGAAAGAGCAGCCTTCACAAGTGATCAATTACCGTCAAGCCTGTATAGATTGGTTGACGGCTATAGGCACACCTCAAGAGAAGATTGAATTGTTAGCCCCTGAGCCGCCAGAAGTAGATCCTACACAACAGATTTTTGCCGCCCAACAAGCGATGGAAGCGGAGTTTAGAAACCGTGAAATGCAAACCCGTGAAGGCAGACTTGCCCTAGATCAAGCTAAGCAGGCGTTAGATGTCACTAAGGCGATGGCTGAGCAAGGCTTGAATGTAGATAAAGTCGAGTCTGAGATAGCGAAGAACTATGCGCAGACTTTAGAGTTACTAGCAAAAGCTGGCTTAGAAGCAACGACAGCCAATGTTAAGAATTTAGAAAATATGTTTATTGACCAAAAGGAGTCATCCAATGGCGGAAGCGCTGAAGTATCCCCAAGTCTCCCAATCCCAAGTGGAGTTATGGGAGCAGCACCCAGTAACCAAGGCTTTTCTTGATTGCTTGAAATGGTATGAAACAGATCTGCGGGAAACCCCGTCAGAGAATTTAACCGATTCAAGTAATTCAGACCTTACCTTTGCGAACATTCATAGTGTCATGGGTCAAACCCAGGCAGCTGTTGATTGCCAGAACTATAACGGCATGTTGTTGCGTTACAACCTCTTGAAAGAAGAGAAAGAGGAGGCCGCATGAATCCTGAAGACCTAAACAGTGTACGTGAGACATTTAAAGACCTTGATCCTAAAGCAGCGGGTTATCGTGTCCTTATCCAGCCTATTGATGCTACTCAGGGGATGGAATCTGTAGAGACAGATAAGTTTGAGACATTGAATCGAATTGCCAGGGAAAAAGGAACTGAAGTGGCAACCAAATCCGACAACCAACAAGAGCGTGAATCCAAAGGCTCTGATGTTGGGGTTGTGATTGATGTGGGGCCTTTTGCCTATAAGGCTGAGCATATGATGGGTGATTGGTGTAAGGCGGGTGATGTCGTGTTATTTAAACGGTATGAAGGGCATCAGTTTGAATGGCCTCCTGGGTCAGGTGTTCGTTATCACTTAGTAAACGATGAAGATATTTTTGGTATTGCTGGGCAGTCAGCACACGTTGAGTTAGCAGAGGTGAAATCATGAGTGAAGTTGATGATTTATTAGATGATTTAGAAGGTCAATACAACGAGGGCCGTGAGCCTGTTGAGATTGAGGGTGAAGTAGAGGAAGTTGAAGCGCATCCTGAAGTAGAGGAGGGTTCGCCGCCTAGCTTTATGTCTTATGAAGATTGGGTAGCCGAAGGCCGTGATCCAGATGATTACATGGGCAAGAAGGCCTATGAAGCACGTCATGATCAATGGGATAAAGAAAAGACAATGAAGCGTGAACTTCGTGAAGTGAAGGACACGATGAAGACGGTCGTTGATTCTATTGGTGAATGGAAGGAGACTGAAACGAATAAGATTCGCAGTGATCTTGAGACTCGGCTTGCTCAAGCAAAAGAGGATGAAGATATAGACGGTGCATTAGCGGTGCAGGAACAGTTGACCACGTTAGATAATAAGCCTGCACCTCGACAACAGACGTTAAATCCTTTGATTGCTGACTTCTTTGAAGATAACCCTGTGCTAGACAAAGGCTCTAATAGCTTTGACGTAGAGGCATTGGATGATATGCAGCGTATTTATAATAATAAGTTAGCTCAATTAGATGACGGTACAGGTCAATTTACAGACGGCCAGATTAAGAAGTGTTTAAAGGCGTCATTGACAGAGGTGAAGAGTTTAAATGCACACTTGTTTGAGAGCCAAAGGAATCAACGGCGTACAGCCCCGACCAAGCCTAAGCGTCCCTCTTCTAAAAAGACGGGCCGTGAGCAGCTAGCAGGCGTTAAGGTTGAGCGTTCTAATCCTCGAGATACGGATGCATTAAATGATATACATGATTTGATTGCCAAAAAAGATCCGAAAGCAGCGGAACAATTTGCGCAAGCAATGGGAGGTGAGTAATGAGTAAGGACAGCCACAAGAATACCCGTGAGCCTATGGGTAAGGTTGAGAATAAGTCGCGGCCTTCTATATTTCGCAAGCGTCAAATGGAAGATTCTTTTTACCATGAGAAATACGGTGCTGAATATAAATTGATGTGGATACTCGATGAAGGCGGTCAATTAGATAGATGGATTGATGCGGGTGCTGAACCAGTCGAGCGTGAAAGCCGTAACTCTAAGAAGTTCGAAGGGTTAACTAATCGTCATGACTCGCCCTATATGCGTGTTGTGGGAGGTGTAGATGCGGGCGGTAACACGGTCTATCAATACCTCTTAATGATTGCTCATGAGCTTTATGATGAGATTAAGACACAGCCTTTACGTCAGCGTCAGAAAGAGATCCGTCAAGCGATGGGATTGGATGCTGAAGCGGGTGAAGATATAGAAGTTCAAGCGTTAGATGCCATGCAAGGTAATAAAGCGGGCTTGAAAACGTATGCAGCAAATAACTTAGACGGTAGTGCAGGCTTTAATCAGGTGAGAAGTACTTGATTAATTGGTAAACTAGTGTTTAAATATACAGTATTGGCCAGAAGCGGTCTCGTAGTTCTGTAAGCAAAAATTGTTTACAGGTTTGTGAGAAGACCTCGAAAGGTAGGTTTTTCTAAATGTTTTTTAATTTAGGAGGCCTATCATGGCGAATACAGACTCTCCTTTTGGTGCCGTACCTATCGGTACTTCAGATGGTGCTGATTATCATGGCAAACTCCGCGAAGTTGAGTTCCTAGCCAGTGATGCCACAGCATGTTTTATTAATGATTTTGTCACACTGACCGGAACAGCGGGTGCTGACGGGTTTACGCCTGTTGTTACTCAAGCTGCTGCGGGTGATTCCTTAATTGGTACGCTTGTCTCCCTTGTCCCCACTTTCGAGGACGAAGGTTCCCTTACGTTAAATTATCGCACTGCGTCTTCAGCCCGTAAGGGTTATGTCGCATTTGGTAGCGATGTTCTTTACACGATGCAAGAAGACTCAGACGGTGGTGCGTTAACGGCTGCTGATGCGGGTCAGAACGTGGATATTGTTGTTGCGGCAGGTGACACCATCACCGGCTATTCCGCGATGGAGATAGATAGCTCATCCGCAGTAGGTACTACCGCACAATTACGTTTACGTCGTCTTGATGGTCCTCCTGATAACGAGCTTGGCGATTATGCCAAATGGGTCGTGAATATCAACGAGAACCAAGACGATCACGGCGCGGGGGTATAAGCGATGAGTAATCCAGCAGCGTTAGTAACGCAGGGCTCAGAAGCCCGACTACTGCAAGAAGGTATCAATGCGATAGCCACCATTGAGTATGAAGACTACCCAATGGAAAAAGATGCCATTTTCGATCAGTACGACTCAGAGAAAGCCTACGAGCTTGATGTATCACTCAGTGGTACAGGTTTAGCCAAGATCAAGCCTGAAGGTACTGCCATTTCATACGATGGTGAGAAGCAAGACTTTGCAACAACCTATATCAACACGGTTTATGCATTGGGCACCATTATCACAATGGAAGCACAAATGAATAACTTGTACCGAGATCTTATCTCGAGTGCGGGTCGCTTATTGAAGCGTTCACTTGTGCATACCGATGAGCAAATTGCAGCGGATATCATTAACAATGGTTATGACGCACTGTTCCCTGGTGGTGATGGCCAACCTCTGTTCTCAACAGCGCACGTGTTAGGTAAAGGCGGGACGTTCTCGAATGTCTTTTCAGCTTTTGTCGCTTTATCACAGACAGCGGTTGAGGATGCATTGATTGCGATTGAGGACTACCGCGATGGTGCGGGTTTATTGATTGATGCCAAGGGGATGTCTTTACATATCCCGCGTCAGCTACGTTTTACGGCTGATCGCATTTTAGCGTCACGCTTTGAGCCTGGTACTGCAAACAACGCGGTTAACCCTGTAGCGCAAATCTTCCCAGATGGTTATCACGTTAACCACCGTTTCACAGACCCCGATGCGTGGTTCATTAAGACCGATGTTGATGATGGTTTTAAAGAATTCAATCGCATGGATTATGTCTTTGATACAGATAACGACTTTGGTACGTCGAACTACCGACACAAAGGTATGTTCTACAAGTCGTATGGGTGGACTGATCCACGTTGTGCGTTTGGTAGCAATACATAAACAGTGCCCCTTCGGGGGCATATTTTAGGAGTCGTTATGCGTCCTGTTGTTTTAGAGATTGAAGACGGTGGTACGGTAAGCCCTTGGCAGGTTTGTGATTGGGAAATTGCACCCTTTGCGCAGGGTTTGTTTGTTGAAGTGCCTGCCGGCTCGACCTTAACCGGCGGTGTTGTTCAATACACGATGATCAATCCGAATATTGAGGTGACTGTTCCTCCTACGCCTACAGCTGAACAGATTGTCGATGATCCGGTTTTAACGGGTTTAAGTGCTAGCGCATTGGGTGGAAATCCGGTTCCTGTGTATGCCGTTCGGTTATTAGCCACTTCAGTAGCGGGTGGTTCTGTGTTTCTTCGCATACTGCAAGGCGATAAAGTTTAATGAGGTGTTATCAATGGGTAGACAGTACAGAAGTTACAACACCTTTTCAGAATGGGATTCAAACACCATTGATGATATCTCTGGGTTTAAGGTAAAGCTATCCGACACCGCTAAGCGCTGGGACGGTTTTATTGGTCAGCCTCGAATGATCGAACCTCGACAGCCGCAAGATTTTCCTGTTGTTCCCACACCTCAACATGTTTTCAAAGAAGTACGTTCTGAGCAAGTACAAGCAGAGGGTGCTGTGACGCCGCCGGAGATCATCTGATGGCTGGAACGCCGAGAAACACATCTAATTACTATGGATCTATAAACCTTCTTACAACGCGTGAAGGAGAGGTGCCTCAGTACCTTATTAATGGGCAGCCTGTTTCGGGGACTATTAATACGCTTATTGTCAGTGATGTTCAGGATCTTTTAGATAATGGAACTTTAAACGGCAATGATATAGAGATGAATGCCGCTTACCGGATTGAAGTAAAGAATCCTGTAATTTCTCAGCCCGTCGATATATCTCCTTATAGGCTTCGCATGGAGCCGGGTTCTATTCTGGTTGGCGATAGTTCTGATTTATCAGGCCTTACTACAAATAATCTTAATGGTTTAATTGTTCATAACAAAGTAGACCTTCCTACTAACAATCTTATTGTTACGGTTGATGGCGGCATTTTATTGGATAACACAGGCGGGCCAGTCTTTGTGTTAGATGTTGCGTTTGGCATATTGTTTGCCCAAGAAATTTTAACGCGTAACGCCACTACGTTTATAGAGGTTGATAATGGTCTTGTGTTTACAGGCTCCAGTATTACACCGGGTTCTTTTATAAGTGGCTCTGTTACCAACTTAGCCTCTATTAACAGCGATATGGCAGCGTTCACCTTTAGAGGGTTAGCACCTACGGTGACGGGTTCTGGCATTTCGGTAGCGGCTGGATTAACAATTGATCGTATGGAGGTCGATGATATTGCGACGGGTATTGTAGGTGCTGATTTTATTGATCTTGACGCTACAGCCACAATTACACGCCTTTTCCTACAAAACTCTAATGTTTCGAGCCTGAGTGGGGATGGGATGAAATTAGCGGGAACCATTACAGATTTGGAGTGGACAAGCGTTTCTGTTAATGGCGCTCAAAGCGGTGTCTTGATCAGTGGTGCAGTAGGTCAGATAAGAGCAAACGGCGTTGATATAACGGCAGCGAATGGAGATGCTTTAGGACTTACCTCTTCTAGTATCGATTCTTCTTCCTTCACGCAATTTTCATTAATCAGCGACTTGGGTTATGGGTTGAGCGGCGATGCATCCAGCGCAAATATCAACAATCTTGCAACATTTGCTAATGGCGTTATCGGGGGCAGTTTAGGCGAACTTAATGGAATTGATTTTCAAGATGTGCGTTATGTATTTGTATCAAATGATGATAACGCCGGGAATGCCCTGCAAAACTCTCGTATAGATGCAGATACATTTTTACAGGTTGATGAAGAAGTCACCATTAATACGGCGAACGTTTTCGAGCAGATCCTCGGAGGTAATTGGCAAAGCGATATTGCTAACAGATTCACAGTAAATAGTGATGGGCAAATCACTTATGTGGGTATTCGGGATGTAGATGTCAAGATCACCGGAACATTAAGTATTGAAGCTGCAGCTGGAACGGATGCGCTAGCGGCGCGTGTAGCCGTTAATGGTACTACTTTAGCTAAATCTCAAGCCGAAACAGAGAATGGACAAGCGACGCAAGTTTTGTCTCAGGCGCTTACAACCATTGAGCCTAATGATGTTATAGAGCTTTACGTTGCAAACATTGATGACACAACCAATGTCGATGTAACGATTGCCAATCTTATTGTTGAATCTAGGCCTTGATATGACAACGTCGGGAAAGTACACATACAGCTTAACGCTTAACCAAATCCTGGAAGAGTCTTTTGACATACTCCAAGTGGTGGGTGATGGCGAGACGTTGTCAGGTGAAATGCGCTCTCGAGGACGTCAGTCGTTTAACTTATTGATTAAAGAATACCAGCAGTTAGGACTTTTGCTATGGACGTATACCGAAGGCTCATTATTTTTACAAGTAGGTCAGAGTAGTTATGACTTTGCTACGGCGAATGTCACGAACAGCTATTTAGAAACAACCTTATCAGTAGCGGCAGTAGCTACCGACACATCAGTAACGCTCACAGACATTACAGATCGATCTATTGGCGACAATATCGGCATTATTTTACAAGACAATAACCTTCAATGGACAACGATTGCAGGCTTTCCAGGTGGGAATGTTGTTGACTTAAATGATGCGCTGACCGATGACGCTTTAATAGGTGCGACGGTGTACTCCTATACATCGGTTAACCCGTTCATTCCTGTTTCTCGGGTGTTGGATGTGCGCAGACGTGAGGGCACCGATTACGAAATTCCTATTATTTTCGAATCGCGTAAAGATTACTTTAATTTACCGAATAAGAATCAATTAGGCACACCGATACAGGCTTATTACCAGCGTGGTCGTGATAACGGCACGATGTATTTATGGAGTGCGCCCTCAAGCTCTTTGCCAGTGATTAATTTCACCTATGAGCGTGAACTTCAGATTATGGATAAACCTGAAGACACCTTTGATTTTCCAGAGGAATGGCATTACGCCATTATTACGAATTTAGCGGTGAAGTTAATTCCAAAATACGGTGCGAGCGCTGAATTAGCCGCCTGGATTAAAAGCGAAGCGGCTGAAGCCTTATCGTTAGCCTCTAACTTTAATTCGGCTGTATACCCTGTTGAATTTGATATGCAGGAGTACGGCTAATGGCAGTATTTCCTTTGGGTGGTAACAGTAAGGATTTTGATTCTAAGCGTTCACGTGAAACATTGGTAAATTTGTTAGCGGAGGCTTCTAATGATGGTACTTACCGAACAGTACGCCGGATTGAGGGCATTCTTCAAGCGGCTACGTTTGAATCTGGCATTCCACGCTCAAATATTATTATTAATGGAGAATATGCTTATTTAGTCGCGGGTACGCAAGCCTATCGCGTGCGTGAAGACTTTGCGGTTGAAGATTTGGGTACAGTTGGGGGTCTAGGGCGCGCCCAGTTAGCCCAAAATAGTGCCCCTGGTGGCAATCAGATTTGCATACTTAATGGTTCTGGTGGTGGGTTTATTTACACGGTAGGTGGTGCTTTAGAGCCTATTACTGATCCTGATTTTTTCCCTACTACGTCTGTCACCGTGTTAAATGAAAGGTTTTGGTTTTCCCGTGATGGGACTAATGAGTTTTTTGGCAGTGAAGTTTCTGATGGCTTGAGTTACAACCCTTTGACGTTTGGAACGGCAGAAGAAAGCCCTGATATTGTTGTGCGTGTTATTGCTAAGAAGTCAGCTTTATGGGTGGTTGGTTCTCGAACCACGCAATATTATCAAGCGTTTAATGATCCTACCTTTCCTTTACGTGCAGTCAAGGGCGTTACTAAGGAGAGAGGCATTGGTGCCCCTGATTCATTAGCAGAGATCGGAGAGTTTTTTGCTTATCTTGCTGATGATGGGACGATACGTTTATTTACTGGCGTAGAAATGCAGAAGATCTCGAGCTTAGAGATTGAATTAAGGATAAAGGGTAATGGTACTTTAACGTACCCGGGTTTTAGAGATCCTACCGATGCTGTTGGTTTTTTTATCGATGGACCTATTCATAAAGTCTACGTGTTGAGTTTTTTGCGTGATGGGTATACCTGGTGTTATGACCTTACAACAGGCTTTGATCACGAAAGAGCGAGCGAAGGAAGGTCTTATTGGACCATTAACAGTGCGCAGATTTTTAATAATCAAGTTATTGCTGGTGATGCATTTACCGGCCGCTTAGCGGTATTAGACCCTGATGAAAAGCAAGAATACGGTTCTATTCAGCGGACTACATTAAGAACGCCTTCTCAAACCTCCGAAAAAAACATCACGATTCCTTTGATTGAAATTGATATGGAGGTAGGTCAATCAGAAGATCCTGATTTAACCCCTCAAATGATTGTACGTTACTCGAAAGATGGCGGTTATAACTATGTCAATAAAGGTTTTGTTGATTTAGGTGCCCCTGGTGATTATCGAAAGCGTGTGCCTTTACGACGTTTTGGTCGTTTGGTTCGTAGTAAAGATTTTATTTTAGAGTTAGAGACCACTGATCCTGTGCGTGTGCAGTACTACGGTGCCGCGTGGTATCCGAGGATAGCGATGTGACGATTGAAACCTTAGATACCGATCAGCAATGTTTTTTCTCTAACGGTAAGCCCACACCTTATTTTGAAAATCTATGGTTTGAACTTGTTGAAAGTTTGGGTGGTGAAGGTACAGAAACCATCATTGATACGTTAGTGGTGTTGGCAAATTACCCTGAAGAACTTGCATCGGTACAAGTGACGGTGAAGAAATTACAAAAACAGTTAGATGCGGTGCAGTTAATGATAGATGACGTGCCTTTAGGGTCCCAGGTTGCGCAATTAAGAAAGACGGTGAATGCGCTAGCGGTACAGCTTGAGCGGCCTGTAAGTTTAAAAGCCGTGTACGACCGAATTGGTAATTTAGAGAAGCAAGTGACAATGCCCGTAAATTTAAAGCCGGTGTATGACCGGCTAGCAGCGATAGAGGCGCAATTGTAATGGCAACGAGTGTTATTTTTACAGATGCTGTACAGGAATCATTGCCTGCAGTTGATACGACCGTTTATACGTGCCCTGATAGTGCTACTGCACAGATTATTTTTGGTAACTGTGCGAATTCAACGGGCGGTGCGATTACCTTAAAAGCCAATATTGTGCAGTCGGGAGGTAGCGTAGCGACGACTAATGAATATATCCCTTCTGGTACGAGTGTGACGGCGGGGAATACTGATCCATTGGCTGAGATTGTCGGAGTGATTTTACAGCCTGGTGATTTTGTCAGTGCAGCGGCAAGTGCTACGCCTGGTTTGAATTTCAAGATAGGGATTAAAGAGGTTTATTCATAATGGATAATTTACCTGAAGGCAATCATTTATCTATAAATGCGCGGACTGATACCGGTATGTCATCCGAGGCTTTTCGTGAAGGTATTTTGGCCTTTGAGACGGTTTTAGGTGAATGTCCACAGGTTGATTTTGAGACAACCCATTATTTTGCTAATGGCGTTTATGCCCGTGAGATGAAAATGAATGAGGGTGAGATTTGCGTCGGCAAGATCCATCGACATGCACATTTAAATATGTTGTCGAAAGGTAAAGTGAAGGTGTTGTGTGAGTTCGGTGCGGCGGTTTATGAAGCGCCTTATACGTTTGTGTCGGAAGAATGGACAAAGCGAATTATTTACGCATTAGAAGACAGTGTATGGACAACGATTCATCGAACGGACACCGAAGATCTTGAAGCTATTGAACGCGAGCATATTGCGGAGGGTTACTCATGAGTTGGTGGAATGTGGGAGTAGCTGCTGTTGGAGTGGCGGGCTCGATATCAGGCTCTAACAAGCAAGCTAAAGCGGCGAAAGAGGCCGGCGCGGCAGCGGAAAGTCAGGGTAAGAATCAACTTAAGATTGCGCGTGAGGCAGAGAAGCTTAATCGAGAGCGTTATCGCCAAGGTCAGTACTACTTAAACCCCTACATGGAGCGTGAACTACAAGCGTCTAATCAATTGTTATTTGAATTGGGATTAACGCCCTATGAAGGCACGCCTGATCGTTATGGGACTAAAGGGAATTTAAACTCTGATCCAAAACTTAACGATATGTTTCAGGTTCGCAATATTCAACCTGAAAGACGGCGGGCGTATATGGAGAGTGAAGGCTATCAGGATGCGATGTCAGCGTATGACGCGATCGAACAAGAAGGGATTGATGCGGTTAATCAGGGTGCGGCGAATTCGGGAAATCTTTATAGCGGTAGCCGAGGGGAAGCGCTAAGAGATGTGGGTGGTGATGTGCAGTTAGCGCGTGCTGGTACCGAAATGCAGTTCTACAACAATTATTTGAACATGTTGCAAGGGCTGGCAACACCTCAAAGTACAACCAATTTGTCTTCATTAGGGCTTAATCAGGCAGCAACGATAGGCACTCAAAACATCGCCGCTCAGCAGAATGCCAGCAATACTATTTTGGATGGTGTGTACGCCTCTACGGCTGCACAGAACGCGGCAACTGCGGATAAGTACGGAGGTGTAGCGGATATAGCAAGTGCTTATATCGGAAGTCTGGGGCGTGAAGAGCCTGGAGTACCTATTGATTACAACAAAGCCGTTGATACAGGGGGCACTATTACCCCTGCTTATATTTAGGTGATTTATGCCAGAACTTTATACACCTTTTATTCGAGAGTCCGTACAGAATTTAAGTAATGCGTTTATGCGTCGTGATGATCGTGCGCAACAATCGCAAGAGCGTCAATTATTTGGGGATGCCTACATGGGTGATCCTAATGCTCAGGCTCGGTTAGCTCAAGTAAGGCCTGATTTAGCGATGAAGTTAGATCAGATGAATCAACAGCGTGAGCAGAATCAATTAGCGCAACAATCGGAACAAGCTGAAAGGGAAAGGGGTATTCAGTTAGAGCGACAAGAGGCCTTAACAGGAATTATGGAAACCGCCGGCAAGATGGGTTCGTTTGAAGAGGCTAGACAGTACGCTGATCAAGCTGCAGCTCAGTATGGCGGTGCTTTGGGTGAGATAGCCCCTTTTACTGAGGAGGCCTATGAAGCGGCTAAGAATGCGTTTGGTGGTACATCTACGGACGCCCTTAATCTTGAAAAACTAGAATTAGAAGTACAGCAAGCTCGTAAAAATTTAAACGACAACGGAACATCCGCGAAAGAACTCTTAGAGGTTGAGAACTTATTAAGTCAAATTCGTAAACGCGAGCAGGATCTAGCGTCTAGCATAGAAAAAGATAAGGAAAAACAAAAAGATATAGAGGCTAAAGAGGCCGCTGAGACTAGTGAAGCTCAAAGCGCCATTAAGGATATAGATGGCCTTTTAACCTCAGATCTTGATAAAATATACGGAGCTGGCGAAGCTTTCTATCCTGATAAATTATTAGGACAAGAATCTAAGGATATGGTTGCCGTGCGTGACCGTATTGGGGGGTTGCTTCAGTTAGCGGCTGCTGGCAAGCTTAAGGGACAAGGCCAGGTTTCAGAAGGTGAGCGTCAGATTTTACGCGAAGCCGCTTCTATTCTTACCAATGAAACAATAAGTCCTGCTCAAGCTAAAAAAGAATTACAGCGGGCCCGTAAGACGTTTTCAGATACCTTGACTCGCAAGGGGAAAGAGGTTCCTTCTTCGGGTAAAGATACGCAAAGTCGAAAAAAGTTAGTTAACGATCTGGTGAGTAAATATGGCCAGTCGTGAACGTCTAGAAACCGCATTAATTAATGCCGATAAAGCCGGGGATAATGAAGCTGCTCGCGTACTGGCTCAAGAATTACAAGCACTTGACGACACTACTTTGTTGGATGAGTTCGCAGGTGTGGGCGAAACGGCATTATCTATTGGTAGTGGTTTTGCTGCTGAAGTTGGCGGAGGTGTGGCTGGTGCCTTAACGGCTATTCCGGAAGCAGCGTTTAATCTAGGTGCGCAAGCCTTTGAAGGTGAACCTTTAAGTTCGCCCTCTCTTCCTAGATCCATTCAAGTACAAGAATCTATTTCAGATTTTCTTCAATATGATCCTCGAACAACGGCCGGAAAGCGTAATCTAGAAGCTATTGCGGGCAGTGAAGTAATGCAAGGTATTGCTAAAGCTTCACAAGCTGTAGAGCAAAAAATCCTTGATATGGGTGTTGATACGGATTCCGGGCCTGTTAAGACAGCCCTGGCTGTTGCTTTTCCAACTATGGCGTTTGAATTAATAGGTGCTGGTATTCCTGGTCGTGTCGGTAAAGGGGTCGGTCGTGTAGCTGACCAAGAGGCCGCTAAGGCTGATGCATTAGGTGCAGAGATTGAAGCGGCTAGAGAGCCATTACGTTCTGATACGCCTGTGTCTGATGAAGGCCTTGAGCAAGTCTCACAAGCATTACAAGAACAAACGCCTGAGCAAGTTACGGAGCTTGTAAGGGCTGATCCTGAATTTTATAAAGCCTCCGAACAGCTTGGTATTAATACCGAGCCATTGGCATCATTTGCGTCTCAAAATCCTCAATTCAGAGCTGTAGAGCAAGGTCTTGCGTCTATTCCTGCCAGTCTTCTAGATACGCAATCTAAGGCTTATATAACGGATGTTTCTCAAGCGGCTGATAATCTTATTGAGCGCTATGGGGGGACAGTCGATAAAGCCGAACTGTCATTGCGTTTTCGTGATGAAAGCATTCGTGCCATTGATGATATTTATCAAGCCGAAAGCGATCTTTATGATGTTATTGATCAATCTCTTCCAAAAAGTACGCGTGTAAATCCTCAAAACATTTTAGGGTTTTTAGATAAAAAAATACGTGATGCGGGAGGGATGAAGAAGTTCAAAACCCAAAATCCTCGGCTGGCTAAGATGTATCGCCAGCTTCGTCCAAAAACAACTAGAGATAATGCTCCTGATCTTATAGGGATGGGTACAACCGGTAGAACCACCACAGAACTGCCTACCTACGATGTATTGAATGACATACGTAAAGAAATTGGCCAGCAATTGGGAAGGCGTGGAGATACTTCTTTTAGAAGTACTGAAACAGGCCTGTTAAAAATTTTATATAGCAATTTAAAACAAGATCAAAATGCCGTTGCGGCCTCAAATAATCTAGCAGACTCTATTAGATCTTCAGACGCCCTTACTATTCAGCGCAAACAGATTGAGGATAATTTAAGCACTTTGTTGGGCAAGGATCTTAGTAAAGATTTAATGCCGACCATAGAGGGTGCTGTAAAAGGGCTGGCTAAAGGGCGTGTAGAGAATTGGCGTAGAACAATTGAAGCTGTGCCTGAAAATTATAGATCCGAAGTTGTTGTAAGCGCTCTCAATGATGTTTTCAAAGGAACGGGGGCGCATGACAAGGCTTTCAACCCAACAAAGTTTGTTAATTTTATGGAGAATTTAAATCGTTCTCCTGAAACTAAAAATCTACTTTATCGAGAGCTTCCAGAAGGCGGTCGAAGATCGCTGGATAATTTATACACCATTTCGAAAGGCATTTCTTTAGCGTTAGGCGATCGCATTCCTACCGGGCGTATTGCAGCATTCTTTGATAATCAAGACGGCGTTTTACGAAAACTCATGGAAGGAGGGGTCAATATTGCGGCCACAAAGATGGCTGGCCCATTGGGGGGTATAGCCACCAGTGAATTATTAAAACAGTCTACAGACGCTGCTAAAGCTACAGCCAATATGTTGGCATCTCCCACTTTTCAAAAATTAATTAGAAACGCAGTTACTGAAGGGACTATTGAGGGAGGCGAGATATCAAGAAAGGTAGAGAGATTAGAAAAACAACTAGAAAAGACAAAACGTTACAGAGAGTGGTCAGATACGTTAAGCGACAGTGCTGAAGCCAAATTATCAAGTATCGGGTTTGTAAATTATTTATTGAGTGAGGAAGAATAATGGCCGGTCGAGTAATAAATCCTAATCAACGGTTTCATGATCCTGTGTCAGGAGAGATTCTGGCTAATGGGTCGGTGACTTTCTATGAGAACAGAACCTCTACTTTAACGACTATTTATAGTGATAGAAATCAAACCGTTATACAGACGAATCCTTATACATTAAGCGCTAATGGCGAGATTAGTGGAGATGTTTGGTATACCGGGCTGCGTACGATTGAGCTTAAGAATGAACTCGGTGATACGGTCGATACGGATGATGATGTTGGCACCTTAGATTTGGATACGGGCCTAGTCGAAGGGCTAACAGCTTTAAATATGATTGCTGACCTTACACTGCAGATTGGTAATTATATCCAAACGGTTGGGTATTCTACGGCGGGCGATGGGGGCGACAATCTCTATGAGATCGTAGCAGGTGGTACGGGTACAGCTGATGGCGGTTCCTTTATAGATTTAGATAACGGACTACAGGCTAGAGCCCTTTTCCCGCAAAGTATTATCGATCCGAAACAATGGGGTGTTGATGCCACGGGCGCAACAGATGCTACCGCTGAGTTTTTGGCAGTATCAGCCTTTATGACGTCAGGATTTACGTATCGGGTTTCGGATGGGACTTACTTATTTGATGAAAATGCCGCGGTCCCAACGAACTTTTATTCTAACTCCTTAATTCGTTGTATTGGTTTATCTAATATTGAGATTAAGTTAAGCAAGGGTGCAAAGTTTAATCTTAATAACCAGATAGGGGCTACCGACGATATCACGGGTAGTTTTATAGAAATTCGTGGCCCTGGTGAGAGTATTAAGATTTCAGGCGGTAGCGTTGAGCAGATCAATACGTTTTCCAACAATGGTGCGGGCAACTTAGTGTCGATTTGGGGTTATCCTGATTTTGCCTCCTTTACAACACCGGTAACGTTCTTTGACACGGGTCAGGGTCGTAATTTCACAGTGGGATTATTACGAGACGTTACAATCGAGGATATGGAGCTTAAAGGGGGACCTCAAGCGGGTATTAATATCGCAGGTGTTGATGGTGGCCTTCTTAGAAATATCACGGTAAGAAACACTGAGAAAGATGCGATTGCGGTGAATGCATGTCGTAATGTCATCGTAGAGTCTCCGAATATCCAAGATAATGGTGATGATGCGGTATCGTTTAATAATTACTATGATCCTGCGATTGTAGCAACCAGTGGTAACGGCCCTTACTTCCAACCTGGGCTTACTGATTTTGCCAATGATGGATGTAAGTTAATTGGCCTAAGGGATAAGACGGCTGTTGGTGATGGTAATGGTGTGCGTGTTCTAGGGTCGATTAATGTGCAGATTGACGATGTGGTTACGGAGGGTCGTGAGCGTCCGTTTTTAATGTTTGCCACAGACCCGGCAGCGGCTATGGGTTTAAATTTTATTGCCTCTCAGGGTATTACCTTTTCTAACATATTAGGGCTTGATTGTTTGATTGAGGGTGGTCAGATCAATGGTTTTGATGCTGTAGGACGCCGTGAGTATTTTGGGTGTTCTATTGAGAATTGCACCTCTTTTTTAAATGCAGCGGCGGTTACGGGTTATCAATCGAATACGGCTGATAATTACCGGATGTCTAACTTTTATGTCTTTGGTCAAGATATTGAATTCACGGATAATTTTGATCTTCAAATTGATGATATAACGGCCTTTAACGCCAATCTTGTGATCACTTCGACAGTCTCAGTGACGACGCCTGAAAGTGATGCGTTAGATGTTGCGATTAACGGCACTAATATTAAAGCTATATGCAATGGTGCGGCTACTAGCGGCGGTTTAGCATTATTTAGCAATGTTAAGAATGTTAAAATCAATGGGCTTACGAGCAAAAATGCGCCTGAGAACGCTGGCCTAGATACGAGAGATTGCTTTGATATAACGGTTGATGGCATTAACATTACTGATCCTAATCGAAACGGGAGTGCAAATACTCGTGCGCTCTTTTTTGAAAATTCTACCTTTGTAACTTACAAAAACTTTACGGTAACGACCGACGGCAATTTAGTTGATGAGGTTCTATCAGTTTCAGGCTCCGGCACGACTGATCGATGTAAAGTGTATAACGGTGAGTATTACCATCAGGGTACGTTAACAACGGCTCCCGTCGCCGGTACATTAACTGGGGTTAGTGCTCAGTTTGATTGGTGGCATAACAACGGCGGGGGCACTGAGTTTTTTGAAGTATATGCCAATAACTGGACTGAAGGTGTTTCGATTCTCGGTTTAGAAGATGGTATTACAGCACCTACTGCCATAGTAGGACAAGCGCAAATGTTTGTTGATTCGGCAGATGGTGATTTAAAGATTACATTCGGAGATGGAACGACTAAGACTATCGTAACTGATACATGAAGGATAAATTAAAATGGAAATAATGAGGTATATTATGACCAAAAAAAAGCAATCGTTCATCTATGCTGTAGGTTTATTGGTGGTGACGTTAATGGTCTCTACGGATTCCTGGGTATGGGCCCATGATCACGGGAAAGAATGGCAAGTTAAAAATCGTGCAACAAACAAAGTTCTTGAGTCAGAAATTGAAGGTTTAAAGCTAGTACGAGGTATTGATTTACTAAAAGGGTCGATAGAGCGTTCAAAGCAGCACAGACGAGATATACTTATTAAGTATGGTGAAGACCACATATTTTATCTAGAGATTATGGATGAGCTTGAATTAAAGCAGCGGCGCTTAGATGAGCATCTTAGAGAGCTGGAAAAAATAAGTGCTTTAACCTTTGAGCATACTAAAGAGCGTCTGAGAATCGCTCAGAAGTACGATGATTAAATGGCTGGCTTTATTACCACTGCCTTTGTTGGCGCATGAGTTCTGTCTCTATGAGCCTTACAGGGCGGTAGAAGAGAATTTAGAAAGAGACTTAGGGTGTGAGGTCGTGATCTCTACAACAGGGCGTATACAGAATTTCAGAGGGCTCTCACCAGAGGGTAAGATCTTGTTTTACAAAGATGTTGAACAGTATCTTGCTGAATGTGTAAAGACATTAGATTTAACCTGGACGCCACCGACAGAAAGAGAGAATGGAGACCCTTTAGAGGGTATTCAATTCTACAGTGTAACGACCACAAAGCCCGATGGTGAGACGGTTATTGATTACCCTGAACAACCTTCCTTTTCGATAAAAACCACTCAGAAGGGCACGTATACGTTCTCAGTACAGGCGGTTGATTTTGATGATAAACCCAGTAAGATGACGGAGCCTATCTATTTTGACATGTAAGGATGCATATGAGACTTCTCTTAGTATTATTATTAACCGGTTGTGCTGCTAATTCAGGTGTTATCCCCATGGGTGGTGATACTTACATGGTGTCAAGACAAGCTGCTTCGTTTATGACCGGTATGGGTACGTTAAAGGCTGATGCCATGAAAGAAGCCTATGGCCAGTGTAGACCGGAAGGAAAGAGGGTTGAGGTTATCGAGGTGATTGATGCCAAACCGCCTTTTATATTGGGCAATTTCCCGAAGACAGAGATACGGTTTAAGTGTGTTTAATCAAAAATTTGATCTCCACATTTACTACACCTTTTCCCTGATGGAAAATCGCCCTTATAAATAGTGAAGTAGTCGTGGGTACAATATTTTTGCTTTGTTAATAAACGTCCCATGCTTTCTCTATCATGCATAGTATCGTCTTCATCAAAATCAAAGCTATCTAGTTGAATTTCAATATCTTTATCAAACATATTAACTCCATGCATCTTCATCATTACCGGTTGCTTTCCACAGATTAAAGCGGGCCATTGAGTCTTCGTCTATTACTAGATAAGTAGCATGCTGTATGGCTGAGAAACGCGCCCACGCCTCTTTAAATTCTTGAGAATCTATAGGCACTATACTATATCCCTCTAAGGCTTCGTTGATGATGTCTATGGCTTTATGAGAGCCCTCATTAAACCCTTTATGACGCTCGTTCAGAGGATGGGGTCTTGTTAGGTCAATCTTTATCTTCTCTATCAATTCAGATTTATTCATCCTCTATCCCTCTTGTTGCACATAATAAACATTCTCGATACCGGGATTGGGTGTATTTGATATCTGGTCTAAAGCTAATCCAGAGCCTTTATAAAAGGCTAATTCTGCCACTGGAAGATTAGCCTGATAGATAATCAAAGGCTTTCTTTTATCATAGTGGTATTCACAAGCCACTGGGAAGCGCACTCTCTCTTTAAGGCCTGGATAGGTTCCGGCCTTCATCTTTACCATACCGTGTACTACAGCGCGCCTTACAGTGCCTACTCGATAGCTTATCCCAGAGGCTTTCTCCCAATCAGGCTCCCTTCCAATCTCGTAACTAGTTTTGTTTAATATGGGTAGTAGGGCATCTTGCATCATCATCCATGAGAATAGAAGCGTGCCATCACCTCCTGATTCTCTGACTATCGAGTAATCTCTTTCGCCATCCTTCATATTAGGATCATAGGTAATATGAGAGTGGTCTGCATCAGGCCACCACCTCTCTATAAGCTCAATAGGGTTGTAGGTTATTTTTTCAAACATGTTCTATCCCTCTTGTGTAGGTGGTTTAGGTAAAGGCATCCAGTGGGTTACATCATCGATAGGATCGCCCGGGTCGTCAAGACCTATCCAAATATTGGTTGCAGGAATAAACACAAGCTCAGCCACATCATTTCCGTTACTAGCTAGATAGCCTTTTTGATCTTCAGGCAATCTATCTTCAACACTAATCCATCCCTATCCTCTATACTTATTTCATCAAATCGACACTCAAAGTTAAGCATTAAATTAACACACAAGTCTTGCGTGCTTCTTTCAAATACGCTGCTGTTAATTACTTTTTTTGCATGTAAAACCACTTCACGAACTGATCTGAACTCAGAATCAGGGTGGAAGTCGTACCATCTTTTTGCATAGCTTATTGCCATCGATTCAGTCATAACAGGTCAATCCAAGTTGATTCAGATTCGTCATATCAATCCAGTTCATAAATTTCTTCCATCTCTACCCCCTCTATAAAACATGTAGTGGTTAGCCGCCGCAATCAGATGATAGTGGTAAGCTCTGCCCCAAAAGGCGGCTTGATATTCAGCTTCTATACTGGCTATATCAGCTATACATGGCTCGCAGTAGGTTTCAGTTCCTTGAGGAAGCAGGTTTGATTTTATTTCTGCTTTTCTCTTTCTTTTATTCAGTACATATTTTTTGTGACAGCAGGGACATATGCGCTTCATACCTCTATCTCCTATGTTAAGTAGTAAAAAGGACAGCGATTTACAATTCATTTGCTAAGTCAAATTGATGCGTAACTATCATGTTCTCAACATAGTCCTTAGTTGCACCAATATAACGAAGCGTTGTGTATTGCTCTCGGTGATTTAATAAAGCCTGAACATAGGCAATATCCTCACCATTCTTATAAGCATGATATCCCCACGTCTTACGCATACTATGGGTATTGAAATTAAAACCTAAATCAAGCGCCTTAGCAGCTCGCTTAAAAATAATGCTCAACCATTGGATGCAGACTGGCTGGTTTAAATGGTAGGCCCTAGCACTGACGGACTGGAACAAATATGTAGGCTTCCAGCCTGGTTTGCTAGGGTAGAAATTGCCGTTTGCATAAAAGGCCTCTAGGCGTTGTACGGCCTCCCTAACGGTTTTCGTGATAGGTATATCTTTCCTCATACCACTCTTTCTTTCTTTAATGGTGATCTTCTCAGCGCCCTCAAATTGATCAAAACGTAGATCCAGTAAATCCCCAGCCCTAAGAGCGATATTGCACCCTATTAAAAAGCACTCAGCATCACGTACGGTGACATTGTCATTCAACCATCGATAAATTCGCTTCACATCTTCGATATTTCTTACGGGTTCTACTTCCACATTTACTACCTCTAACTTGTTTTGATTTTAAAGAATTAAACTTACTAACTATAAGATTCTGACAAATATTTAACTAAAGTTTTTTTGATACCATGTTTGGCTTAATTTCCATCACCGCTTGTATCAAATCTTCTCGGTCTTCTTCGCTACCCAAATATAAAACGACTGGAAAGGTGTCCTCTAAAATTGGTACTTCCATCATTACTGGCTCATGAAGTGGATCTAATTCCAAATGACAGCGACCACATATACATACACCTTCAGGCATTTTGCAGGTTTGTTCACTCATCTATCTCACCTTTATTGGGTCATTTAGGGGGCTGTTAATCAGCTTCCAGCGCACCATCAATTAATGCTGGGAAAACACCCATTCTTCTCTCGATAAAACAAGCCATATTTTGCACGGCTGCGACTGGGTCGACTTCATTCAAGTTCCATCCATATAGGTCGTTATAGGTAACGCTCTCAGCGTCGATGTAAGAGTCTTTGTATCCCTCATCTGAGCTGATTAAGTCATCCCAGCTTTTAAACAAATTGCCCTTTTCTGAAATATAGATCTGTGGATAGTCGTGATCAGGCCTGCATGTGAGAATACCCAAAACCATACAATCACAAATGTCACGTCTATTTAATCCTTTGATTTCCATTGCTGCCCGTAGTGGCTGCTGCTCTAAAAAAGGCCTATTCGTGTCGCAATTGTGCGCAGTAAATCCCATTATCATGTCTGCTAGGCTGGGGTTTTCCTGGTCAATTTTTTCTTGGTTAAAGTCTTTAATGTTGCTCATTACCTACCTCTGCTAAGTCTGTGGCCCGGTCATGGGGGCTAGTCGTCTTCAAGCACCTGCATAAGCTTTGGGTATACTTCCATTCGCAATTTCTGACGTACGCCGTCAACACCAAGTAATTTCTTAACGTCGGTTTTAGTCTCGGTCTCCATTGCTCCAATAATGGAATTACATATGCGTTTCTGTATTTCTGGCCTCACGGCTTCTATAACTTCGTCCCAGTCAACCGACTTCCAGATCTGCTCAAGAGCCTCGCCAGGGATAGACTTACGATCACCCCAAGGAATGCCACCTTGCAGCAAAGTAGTAGTTTTAATTTCCTTAAGAATTTTGCTTTCGATAGCCTGTTTAAATTGCTTGTCAAAATCACTCATAATTGTTACTCCGAGAGGTCTGGGATGTGGGGGTTGTTGCTTCCACTTTTAGTTGAGTCATGCTAACCCTCCCGAACGCGCACAGGTCTAAAGTCAACCGGCCTTTCTAATTTTGAAAGCCTATCTTGTAGCTTTTTTATGTGGTGAGACTGCGCTGCTACCAGCTTGTGATAGTCATCAACTTGATAAAATTCAGCTAACTTTCTACTTAGTTCATTAAACTTTGGAAGATTCTCTTTAGTCATTTAGGCATGCTCCGAGAAGTGGAAGAAGTCGGACTTTTTTTGTCGCTTAAAAGAGGGTTTTTTCTAATAAAATCAAATAGATAACTTATTGACCTTTCTACACTGGCAGTGTTGAGTTTTAACAGAAAAGCTTTTACTATCAAGGCCTTAGAAATATAAGACAAAAACAAAACAAGAAAAAACAATAACCACTTTTTGGGGCTATAGCTCAGCTGGGAGAGCGTCGCGCTGGCAGTGCGAAGGTCAACGGTTCGATCCCGTTTAGCTCCACCAAGAATCACAAAGCCGGGTAAATTCTCCGGTGATGTGTGCGCTAATGGAGCCCCGCAAGGGGCTTTGTTTTCAAACATATATTCCTTCTTTACATTACTTAGATTTACTGCGTTCTTTTACTGCTTGTTCAAGGCATTCTAGGTGAGTGTTTCCAATGAAGCGCCTATCAATCCAGTTTGTCCAAAAACCTACGCAATCAATACTCACTAGATGACTAAATGCTTCAGGATCAATGCCATTAAATGTAACAGTGTCGCCTTCTTCGGCAGTCAAAATGTCAATCTGGTGAAGCATATTTAAAACCTCATGCAATTATTTAAGTCGGCTTCTGGTTGCGCTCAAGATAGCGAAGCTTCAAGTCAACAGCCTCGACCAAAGCAATAAATGAATCCCTCTCTGATTTATTCGGGTATCCAATACGGTCGGCATAATTAACGACTGCCTCAAGAGTGAAGTGACGTTCATCTTTTTCAAAAAACTTATCTGCTCGCGCGCCGCATTTTTCACATAAATGGCAATCATCCATAGCCTCAGATTTTTTGCAGCATGCGCAAATCATGATTCTTCCTCCAGCCAATCGATTATTAGCTTTTCATAGGTTTTTCCAATTCCATGAAATCGTTTAAAGTCTCCACCAAGATCTCTGAATTCAACCAATTGCTCTTTCTTTGTGATACCCGCATCAACAAAACAGTTGCGAAGCTCAACCGGGAAATGGGAATCCCAGCGCAACCGCTTCAATCGTTCCATCTGCTGTTCGTACATGGTTGGCATATCTAAAACTCCCCACCTAATAGCTCACTGTTTAATTGCATATGCATTTCTTCATAAGGAAGATCATGCCCATCTTGATAGATAGCTGTTGTACTTTCTTTGGAATGCCCCATGGCTTCCTGGATTTGTTTACGGTCGTAGCCTGCTTCACGGTATTTAGCCGATGCCAAGGACTTAACCTCGTATAGCGTGGACGGTGTCTTGCCTTCAGGCAGGTTTTTATCTAAACCTAGAGCAACGACTACCTCTGTAAACTGATCGCTTACACGGGTCACAGTGAGCTGGCAGACATGGTCTTTAGAGCCGCCCATACGTTTCATCTTAGGCATATGGGATGCGAGATAAGGACAGCTTTCATTAACTAACGCTAACTCTCGACCACGCTTCACCAGTTTTTGCAGAAAGGGATTATTGCGGTAGTTCCATTTAAGTCTTGGGGCATTAAACTCACCGCGTAACTTTTCAGACTTGCTGATAATCGTTTGAAGGTAATCACCGTCTATGTTTTCTTTAAGCTTTAATGAAACGACATCGCTAGGACGCCACATAGTATTTAACATGATGCCCATAGTGATCTGAAGGCCATACAGCTTCATGCTTCCAGCACGTTTATAGATACGCCAGAAGGTATCGATATCCAAACGCATAGCCGTAGGCGTAGGCTCACTCTTAAGATAAAGCCTAGGTCTGTCATCAGCAGTCGTAAACGGGTTGTAATCGAATTGTGAACAAAGACCCTCACCCATAAGATAATTAAAGAGCTTACGAAAGGCCGCAAAACGAGACTTCTGTTGATAGTGGGTTAACTCATCCCACCATTCTTTAATCTGATTGCGTGTTAACTGAGAAACAGAATAAGCGGCAAACTCTCGTGCAAACTTAAACATTTCATACTTACGATTTCGCCAGCTTTCTTTCTCTAATAGCTTAGGGTTATTTTGCTCAGCCCAGGCAACATACCGCTCAATCCAAAACTGCCAGGACTGGGTAGAAGGGGGCTTTTTAGTAATAACGTCGTCTCGGTGTGCGTTCGCCTGATTAGCAATAGCATTAGCTTGTTCAGGTGTCAGAATACCTTTAAGTCTTTTGAATGTGCCGTCTACACGGCGATAACGGAATCGTCCCGGCTTTCCGGTGATGGGATACAGATTGTCAGACAATACAATACCATCCACCGAGCGGGGCTGTTTAGGCCTGCCCATGGTTAAACTCTCCAAATTGTGTGCGCGTGGCGGAGTATAACCAGTCATTTCAAAAGCTCCAAGGCTTGGTCATTAAATGTACTTTTGGGCATCTTGCTTACGGAATTCAACACCCGGCCACTGGCAAGCCACCAGTCCTCATCAACATAAGGAACACCGTTAAGTACTTTGCCTTCAAAAACGCCGTCAATAATCAAAGGCACAAGTTTTTCATTAGTCGGGCGGCTACCTTCTACAAAGTATTTTTTAGAGAATGTACCGCCTATCATTAATGCCATGGGTTAAGCCTCTAACAGCTCAGGGTTTTCAAAACGATTGCCCATGATGTGCATGCTTTTACGATGCCATTCATTCATCATATAGGGCTCATAGTTGGTTGAGCTTCCACTTCTTCCCACTGGTTGCGCTTTACCGTCGTCTAAGCCAAATAAGCCGTATTGTTCAAAGTACGATATTAGGTAAACCCCGTAGCGATGCTTAACAATATCCCCTTCATAAATCTCTTTACCGTGCTTATCCTCAAGACCTGTGTATTGCATTAAATGCAAATCAATGGCAGTTCCTTCTTTATCAAAGCCCTGGCACTTAACTAATCCCGTATAATCATTTCGTTGGAGAATTGGTGTTAGTGTCATACCTTGAGTAGGATGCCACGCTCTAAATTTTATTTCTCCCATATCTATCTCCTGTTATAGGGTGGTGTAGGCCCCACGCTACTGGGGCTACTGGTACTTGGTGATTGATTATCCTCCGTCCCACCGGAGGCCCGCCAGCTAGGGTCTTCATTTTATGCATTGGCCTTAAGTGCCTGTTAGCTCCAGGTTTGAATATGCCCACTTTGCGCTTCTGCTTTCAGCGCCGCTATACCATAAAGTCTGCTTATGAAGGGGTGCTGGATACGGCTTTCGCGATTAACCCTATGCTGCAAGGCAGGATTCGAACCTGCGTAACCCGAATACGTCGGGTGAATACCAGACTGTTCCACTTGCCCAGCACCTCCACATAAATAGACTTAAATCTGTATTGAAGAGAGCAATCTAGTAATCGCGACTAAGGACATCACTTCCTTGCCGGTCACACAACCCGCCTTGCTGGACGATGTATCCGTGAGCTGTTTGTCAATTACTCTCATCAATACACACTTATATAAAAGCCCTAAACAGCAGGGCTATAGTTTAATCCTGCGCTCTGCGATAACCTTCAGGCGTGTATTCACGCTGACGATTAATACGATAAAGCCCTTCGGGAACACTAATAGGAGAATGCGTGTCAAATGACCGTAAATGAATAATCGGTGTTTCCTTTTTTACATGCAGATAAGCTACGAATTCATCATTTGATGATTGAAAAAAATCTACATTATTAGGAGCCATGACATGATTGTGTCCCGTTTCCGAGTGGGCGACGATATGATCATTTTCAGATTTAACTTTAGTAAGTTCCGAAGGCAAGCTATCTATTTTGGTGATTAAAAAATCACCCTGTGCACATTGATTGTTAACTCTTTTCATAATACTCTCCTATGTTCTAAATTCAGGAGCATAGTCATTAGCACTTAAGCCGTATGTCCATGCGTTTGCGTCTAATGCTGTTTGCATTTCTGGAGGGACCGGTAAAGCAAACTCTCTTCCAGTCCCGCATAACACTCTTAAAAATCTCTCCTTCCCAATGTCTGGAATATCAACCTCGACAAGTTCTCCTATTTGCGGATCACTGTCTTTGTGTATTGTAACGGCGTTCAACTTATTTAAAATGTTATGCCATCCTAAGATTTCACAGGCCGCTCTACGTTGCTCTACATTTTCATGAGTAAGGGCGATATCAGCGGTTAATTTCTCCGGCGACTCGATCCACTCATCGGGGATTAATGTTCCATGCCAAGAATGAATACCCCATCCATCAGTGAATTCTATAGATTTACCATCTTCGCAATGTAATAAACCGCGTTCATCAAGTTTAATCTTTGAAGGCCTATCAGAAACAAATGCTAACCCCTCAAACGGGAAGCACCAACCACAATTTATGGAGTAATTTTGATAGGCATAAAAATGGCTTTTGTTTGCATAGTTGACGCCTATATCCTCTCCAAATTGGTACATACTGAGCCAGTAAGCATCTAGACCTCCAACAAGCCAGGGATCTATATAAAGATCCTGTGACCGAAGCTGTGACCCAAGCTGTGACCCAAGCTGTGACCCAAGCTGTGACTCAAGCTGTGACCCAAGCTGTGACCAAAGCTGTGACCCAAGCTGTGACCGAAGCTGTGACCAAAGCTGTGACCCAAGCTGTGACCCAAGCTGTGACCGAAGCTGTGACCGAAGCTGTGACCCAAGCTGTGACCCAAGCTGTGACTCAAGCTGTGACCCAAGCTGTGACCAAAGCTGTGACCCAAGCTGTGACCGAAGCTGTG
>WLWG01000426.1_pt1 | contig 43045 bp, 60 predicted proteins | sample 6712871 | NCBI WGS metagenome assembly WLWG01 (sample SAMN12718693, study PRJNA515312) | sponge metagenome | isolation source: marine sponge | host: Mycale hentscheli | place: New Zealand: South Island, Marlborough, Capsize Point | collected 2003-05-01
TGCAGGTCTTTTTGTTTTCTGCTGATGCTCTACACCATTGTCTAACGTAAGAATCTGCATCCATAGTCATTGCATAGTGAGCATGGTTATGCAGTGTCCCTATCAGTGCTATCATTCCCAGCAACAGAAGGGAGGTCAGCGTTCCTGGATTCGTTATGAAAGTTATAAAATATTTTTTCATAAAAAAAAGGGGATGCCGTCGCACCCCCAGTATAACATCTAGATGTTTATGTGTCTATATTGAATATCAGAAGTTGTACTTGACGCCCAACTTAGCTCCATAACCACGGTCAAGATCTTCATCACCTGAACCAATGAAGGATACTTCACCATATGCACCCAGTGCATCAGTCAAACCGAGACCCAAACCTGCCTTACCGGAAGGAACGGTGTCGCTCTCAGCGCCATCAGGAGAAACAACGCTAGCGCCTCCCTGGACGTAGTATGATGCGTTCTCGCCAAGTGCGCCTTCGTACCCTACGTGAAGATCTGTCGTGGTTGAATTGTAATCAGAACCCGTCCAACCAGCATTAGCTTCTACATTGACGTAGGGACCTGCAAGGGCAGCGCCAGCGGATGCGAACAGAGCAGCGGAGGCTGCGAATACAGATTTAAACATTTTTGTTACCTTTAGTTACTTGCGGAATGGATACCCGCAGATGAATAGGGACTCGACTGTCCCGTGTTAAGTATACCTTTTGTTATATTATGACAAAAGGTTAAGTATTTATACTACCTGAATTTGAAATATTTGTCAAGTAGTGTGGATAACCATACTATTGTTGAGTAGGATCGCTTACTTTACCCAGATAAGGATCAAAGTCTGTTATGATTTTAACATCCATTGTCGCTCCCATCTGAGTCCACCAATTCATTATACCATCATGATTAACTTTATGAAAAGCATCAACGTGTTCAGGATGGATAGAAGATCCTAGTTGAAGTCGATAAAGAAGTAGAGGAATGGAATAGGTATTACCCGAATTGTAGATGAGATCATCTGCAACAGGACGGGGTTTGACACCATTATCCAAACGATATTTGTCTGGACCTTTAACATGGTGTTTGATCAACTTCTCAGCATGATGCCTGGTAATCATGTAGCAGGCGGTTGAGAAGTCGTTTACAAACCTACGATGCAACTTAATATGCACATCACCAGTTTGAATGATTGCTACCTGCACAACATCCCAATCGTATGGGAGATGAGCAACAAAGTCACTCCAAGAGAAGTTCCAAAAGTGAACTGTATCCAGATTGCAATCATCTTCCATGATTATAGCATAGGAACTGTCAGAAGTATCGTACCAATGCTTGATTGCCTTCAAATGAGATGTGATACATCCAACTTCACCAGAAGACATCATGTCAGGATACCGACCCTTAAGAATTCCACTCAAGTCATCATCGCGACCATCGTATGCAGATACACGTTCATAGTTGGTTACACCCCAGTGATTAAACTGCTCTTCCATGTAACCCTTACGATTCTCATCTGCATCCATGTTTAGATAATAAACTGGACCAAAATTGGCAAGTTTATATGCAGACTTATTTTTATCTACTACTGATGAACTATGCATGGCGTTCAATTACCTTCTCTACGCTAGGGATGTAATGATTACGGAGAACTTCTTTCCACTCAAACTTTTTAGAGTATTCAATAATCTCTTCTCTATGGTTGACAGAATATTCTCTATTCTTAATTATAGCATCTTCCACAAAGTCGATATCATTGATCTTGTCTTCAGGAATGACAGTGATAAACTCTTTATCAAGATCAAGGTTTGCCTTGCCCCATTCACAAACAACGACACCCAGACCAGATGCTAATGCTTCCATACAGACAAGAGGGTGTGCCTCACCATCTGATAGAAGAACAAGATTACCATAGTCAGTTAGATCATCATAAAGAGTCTCCTTAGACCACTCACCAAGATAATTCTTATCAGTATCAAACCTATTGTCTGCTAGGTTACCAGCAAACCAAAGACTATCAATACTCTGGAATAAATGCTGACGCTTACGATAATCAATCTTTGCAAGATACAAACTACGATCTGGATATTCAGGATCCGTGGACTTCCTGAAACGATCCAGATTCACGCCATTAGGGGTCACATAAGTATTCTCTTTAGGAACATCAAACATAATGTTGTAGACCTTCTGGATCCCCTCAGAGAGACAGAATACATTAGGTTTGAGTTTTTGGAATTCCTGAGCAACGTTGATATATCCATTAAACATCTCACGTCGTTCTAGATATCCAAAGTGACTTGTGATCGCTGCTGGATACTGAATGAAGGGCATAATAGGAATAAACTCATCATAATGAACATGAACAAAATCAGGAACAAAAGCATTGATTCCATTAATGATCTGACGTTGATCCTTAGTGTTCACAATTTGAACTTCATGTCCCAACTCTTCCAGTGCGTTCTTTGTGTCCCATACAAGAATCTCTACTGCTCCCCAACCTGTCGGAGGAATCGGCATGATTCCAGGACCTACTAATGTAATCTTCATTTTAATTTCGCTGGGTAATCTGTACAAATACCATAGCAATTAGTGACTCTAAGTTTGTCCCAGTCTGGTTCATTCCACTCTGGCATAACAATAACACTTTTGCTTGTATATGGTTTACCTGGATAAGTCCAGATAAAATGCTTACTCGTTAAAGTAAAATCATCTTCTTGATGCCAAAAATAATTATATCCGCTTGTGCCATCAGTAAAAGCGAACATGGTGGTAATGTCTTTACAATGGATCCAAAGATGTTGTGATCTTGCTGCTAACCACCACCAAGTTACCGCATGTTGAGGGTCATCATGTCCCAACCACAGACGTTCTGTTTTAGGATCATACCTAACATCGATTTCAACATCATATCCCTGTTCGATGCATTTGTCAATTTGATCTGGACTATTCTCCGTAGAAGAATCTGGACCATTGATATTGGCACGATGTGCAATTAATTTCATTTTAACCTCTAATACAAGCAGCATCCATAGGACAAGGAGCAAGATCCGACTGACTAAACCTACGCAAGAATGCACCCATTTTAAATGCTTCTGGAGAAGGTTCCCAAATTCCCTCACAGACATTATCAACATCATCAAAGGCATTTAGTGCCCATGTGAGATACTTTGGTCCAAAGAACTGAATAGTATCAGGGAATCTGGGATGGTGTCCAGGAAGATAAAACTTATATTTGTCACAAGTATTGAGATCAGGAAACCTCATCAGGACAGTATCATACCTAGCAAGGACAATAAAGTCGTAACTGGTATTAGTCTCTTCCGCGTAAGACTTTACAATATTAGCAACTGACTTAATAGAAAACAACTGGGACATCACATTACTATAGTTCTTGTGATTCCAGTGTGGACCATCGGGATGCTTACCAGTGAATCTCTCATCAACGTACTTAAGTGCATTAGGAGGTAATTCAAAAGTTCTTGGATCTTCTATACCCATAATGATTGGGGCATAGTTGTCAGCAATAATTTTAGGAGCATCCTTTGGAATAGGACACTTTGCAATCTTTGACCAGGAAGAGTAATCATACTCTCCTTCTGTCTCCTCTTGCCACCACATATGTCCAAAGACATCGGTGTCATACCTATCAAGAATTACTTGTTTATAAGTATCAATAATTTGCTGGTTATCAACAAATCTAGGTTGACCAAAAAACGCTAATGCTACTTTCATCAGACTTCACCCTCGTAATGCTCCAAGAAATAATTCAGATCTTCAGGAGTTCCAATACCCCACATACCAGACTTATCGATCTCTTTAATCCTAATTTTTTTACCATCACCAATTGCTTCATTGAAGACTGGGCAAACATAGTACTCATTATTGACCCGAACATCTTTCTCGATCATCTGCTCAGCATACTTAACATAATCAGATCCCCTCTTCCAGTAGTAGATACCAACAGTGGCATGTTCTGAAATTGGTTTCTTCTCAGCAACCTCAGCAACGTATCCGTCATCTCCCAACTTGGCATAAGACCACTTAGGATGAGTTGCTGGGAAGGTAACAATACCACCATCTACCTCACCATTCTGGAAGGCATAAAGAGTCTCATTAGAATCCCACTCAACAAACTGGTCAGAGTTTGCCATTACTAACGGTTCGTCGTTGTTGATGAATTGTTTCGCAAGTAAAGTGGTACAAGCTGCACCTTCTGTGATGCCTTCGACCTGTACAATATTGCACCCAGGAGCAATAAGAGGAAGCAGGTAATTGAGATTATACTTATCATAGTGTTCCTTTTGTACAATGAATGTGTAGTTTGCTTTAATATTGAGATTCTCAGTGACCACTTGGATCATTGGTTTTCCTTTAACTTCAATAAGAGGTTTAGGGAAGGTATATCCTTGACTAGCAAATCTACTACCAGCACCTGCCATAGGAATTAATACATTCATCGTCTTACTCTCCCATGCAACTTTTTTCTTAGTGCCATTTAAAATCTTTTTAATTCGGTCAATCTTACTTTGATTGAGATCTTTGCGATCTTCTACGGGAACAAGGTGACACTTACTATCTAATGCACCTTGACGACCAATATGACTATCCTCAATAATAACAGTATTGTTTGGAATAGCACCAAGTGCGGTCATACACTTCCAATACATTGCTGGAAATGGTTTATTACGTACAACGTCTTCATTAGACACGTACATATCTACAAACTCAAGCAATCCCAAACGTAAGAGAATAATCTTCACCGTATTGCGAATGCTATTAGAAGCAACTGCAATCTTATAACCAGAATTTACCAACTGTTGGAAGTATCCCATCAGTTCATAGTCTTTAGCAACACACTCATTAAAGATCTTAAGGGTTGCTTCTTGCTTGTCTCTCCAGATCTTATCGTACTGATCTACAGGAAGACCTTTATTCTTCGTCAGAAGTTCTAGTTTTGCTTTAGTAGGAAGACCATCATAGATACTGACATGTTCCTCCCGACTGATTGCATATTCAGAACCAAGTGCTTGGTTCAGGGCATCGTAATGATAATCTTTACTGTCGATAAGGACGCCATCCAAATCAAAGATAACAAGTTTAGTTGTCATTATTTTTTATCTCTCCAAAGAACATAGTGCCAGGGATTCTTAGTGATAGGAAGTTTGTGTCTCTTTTGAGCATTGAACCCAACGATACATTCGGGATTGATCTCTGCACCCATCTCACAAATCTCAACGAAGTTTTCAAATACGTCGAGATATTTATCCATCAGTTCAGAAGACCCAAAAGCAAAGTGGTCATTGATTCCATGCTCAACATGTGCCCACTCATTAAGGACATTTACGGTATTTAAATCGTAATTGTCAAGTGACCCAATTGGGTTATAAAAGTATTCATCAGTTCGTAATCGAACAACACAATCATACTTAAAACCATTTTCTTCCTCGTATTTTTTCTTGAGGTTGTTTGCTTCACTCACACTATAGAACATGGAGATAATATTGTTCACAGGATGAGGGAACCTTGGGTCAGGATGAATATCCTCTGCATCAAAATCCTTAGGTTCTTCAAAGACAAGACCCTTAGGTTGCCACTTATCGACCATAAAGTCTTTAAGATCTGCTTCCCAGCGTCCACGATCTTTATACTGATCCCAGAAGTATGAACCTATCCATGCTTCATCATACCATATATGTGCAAATACATCTATCTCTGCATCAGGATTTGCATCCCAAAACATAGACCGATGATTTTCATAACATTCTTTCAGGTGCCTGGGTTGACCTGAATAGATCATAGCGACCTTAGACATGATACTTACTATTATCTTTTGCTAGGTGGACAATTTTTGCATCGAACGTACAATGCTGCTCAAACAATTCAGGGAATGCAAGCGATGGAGATGCTACAAACACTTCATCTCTACGTTCCAGATAGAACTTATTAAGATGACTCTCGTCATGCCAGGTGGCAATCACGTTGTCTGCTTCATCTTCAGTGGTTCTCTTATCAAGTTCTTCAATCATCTCCATGACATATGGCATTTTACCACCCCATAGACAACCCTGCACATAAACAGATAAATCATCATCTTCTGATACACATGCTCTAGAAAGTGGAGTAACATCAAATGCTCCAGGAAGAGTATCGTGTGGAGGGAAGTTTAAGTAATGACATGGATGATGAACACCAATGTACTTCTTAGTATCATCAAACAGATCTTCTGAATTTACCGTATCAACTACACGCATATCAGCATCAAGGAAGAGTAACCAATCACAGTCCTTGATATCATCAAAGCATCTACAAATCATCTTGAAGCGATACAAAGTGATGTATGGCCATTCCAGATGCTCTTGCTTGTAGATGACCGCATTGTCAGGTGCTTCAGGAATCTCACCATCAGTAAAGATGGCATACTTCTTCTCAACTCCAGGAAGAAGGTACTTCTCACAACTCTCATACCAAGTTGGCAGGAAGTTTAGATACTTCTCCGTGCCAATAAAAATTACAGCGACTTTCATTAGATCACAATCCATCCTTCACAATAAATGTCGTCCGTATCCAGATGTTGATTATCTGGACCAAACCACTTACTAGGAGCGATAACCTTCTCGCTCTTTGCTAACCAGGCACCCCACCAAGAGAATGATGAGTTAGCAATGACATGTGCTTCACAGAGACTCATCAAGCACATGTCAGTATAATTTATATTACCTTCGGCAACTAAGAATCGATCATCATCAAACAAACTCTGTTCTTTACACCAATCAGGATCATCACTAAAAATAACAACGTTCCTATCTTCATCGAAGTGAGACAATGCCTCTTCATAGTAATCTAATCCAAGATTATTATGATGATGAGCAAGATCCAAATAATCCGTTCTCCTAATATGAAGGGATACAGGATTTTCAAAAGAAGTAATCATAGACCTACATGGTCTAAGAAATTGAGATTTAAACGTAAAGTCTTCACGAATTGCATCTTCAATTTCTTTAAAGTACTTCTCTGTTTGGAAGTAACCATCAATGTTTACCCACTTAGGGCAATTGTTATAAAGGTCCTCATCAAATCCAAATGTCTTCTCACTAACAGTCGGACGCTCACCATCTACATATTGAACGTTTAAATTTTGAACAGTATCCATAGTAAATGGATATAAAAGTTGATGATGTCTCCACTCATCCATCTTCTTATAGTCTTCTGCAGGGGGAGGCATCATCCAGTTATGTCCATTCTTAGCAGCAATACCACGGAGTGCTGCATACTGAAACATCTGATTACCAAGTCTACCCAGTAGACCCAACCTATTAAATCCGATCATAATTCTCTTTAAACCATTCGTAAGTTTTAGTCAATCCCTCTACAATATCAACTTTAGGTTTCCATCCAAGATCAAAAAGTTTATCTACATTCATGACCTTCCTAGGAGTTCCATTTGGTTTAGTTGTATCCCATTTGATGTCACCATTGTATCCGACAACTTCAGCAATAACTTCTGTCAACTCTTTAATGGATATATCATATCCCGTACCGATGTTGATGATCTCAGAATCACTATAGTTTTCCATGCAAGCATAGCACGCTTCTGCCATGTCATCAATGTATAAAAATTCTCTCAAGGGAGAACCATCTCCCCAACACCAGAAATCAGTATCACCATTTAATTTTGCCTCATGCATCCTACGCATGATTCCAGGAATAACATGACTCGATAAAGGATCAAAGTTATCCTTCACCCCATACAAATTAGTTGGTTGAAGTGAAATAGCGTCAAACTCATATTGCTGACGATATGCTTGGCACATCTTAATTCCAGCAATCTTTGCAATGGCATATGCATCATTTGTTGGTTCCAGAGGACCAGTCATCAACTGATCTTCTGTAATAGGAATCAGAGAATGCTTAGGATAGATACAAGATGAACCCAAGAATACAAGTTTTTTACAATCATATTCATAAGCAGAATTAATGATATTAGATTGAATCATTAGATTCTTATAGATGAAATCCGCAGGCAAAGTTTTATTTGCCATAATTCCACCAACTTTTGCTGCAGCAACAAAAACATACTCTGGTTCTATAGAACCAAAATATGCTTGAGTCTCTGCTTGATCTGTGAAGTCAACTTCTTTGCGAGTTCCTTCAATGACAAATTTATGTCCCTTACTCTTCAAGCACCTCACAATTGCTGATCCAACTAGTCCATTGGAACCAGCAACTAAAATTCTAGAATCACTGTCCATAGATACACATGTCCTCAACGAGTTCATTAAATGAAATTTTAGGTTCCCAACCTAGTTGCTCTTTTGCTTTTGTTGCATCTCCCAAAAGAGACTCAACTTCTGCTGGGCGGAAGTATTTATCGTCCACTCTGATGACCACCCTACCAGTGCTCTTATCAATTCCAATCTCTTCCAAACCCTCACCTTGCCATTCAATATCCATACCAAAGTAATCTGCAGACTTCTCTACAAACTCCCTAACAGAATATTGGTGCCCAGTTGCAATAACATAATCCTCTGGAGAGTCCTGTTGAAGCATCAACCACATCGCTTCAGTGTAGTCTTTAGCATGTCCCCAGTCACGCTTTGCATTAAGATTGCCCAAGTAAAGAGTATCCTGAAGACCACAACTAATCTTAGATAGTCCCCTGGTAATCTTTCTAGTTACAAAGGTCTCTCCTCTACGAGGAGATTCATGATTGAATAGGATACCACTACATGCATACATTCCATATGATTCACGATAGTTTTTAATAATCCAATATCCATACAACTTTGCTACTCCATAAGGAGATCTTGGATGAAAGGGTGTAGTTTCCGTTTGGGGAACCTCCTGAACCTCACCATATAGTTCACTTGTAGATGCTTGATAGATACGAACTCTATCTTCCATCCCCAGAATACGAACTGCCTCAAGAATACGCAGAGTTCCTAGTCCATCAACATTGCCAGTATACTCAGGCATCTCAAAAGATACCTTAACATGACTCTGAGCACCTAAATTATAAATCTCATCTGGTTGAGACTTTTGAATTACATGAACCAAATTACTGGCATCTGTGAGATCACCATAGTGAAGTTTCATCTGAGGATGATCAAAAATATGATCGATGCGATGTGTGTTAATTAAGGATGCTCTACGAACAATCCCATGTACCATATATCCTTTCTCGATGAGCAACTCCGCAAGATAAGACCCATCCTGCCCAGTAATGCCCGTTATAAGTGCTGTCTTCATAAGTTGGGTATTATAGGTTTTCAGTATAGCACACTTGACAAATAAATACTACTACGTCATAGGTAGCACGAATGAAAAATATTCAAGTCAAAAGACATGATGGGAATTATTTTTACAAAGCAACTGATGTTTTTTCTGAAGGAATCGCATCTAACATTGCTGTAGAAGCATACGAATGGATATCAAATAACAGGAAGGAGATTACTTCTGAAGTATATCCACCAGAAGCATCTATCGGATCATACAAATTACTAAAAGATACTACATTTTGGTCAGTATTTTACGAAGAAATAAAAAAACATATCGCAAAATATTGCGAAGTTGCAGGAATAGATTCATCTTTAATGTCTATAGATGAATCTTGGATGACTAAAGTTGATGATATTGAAATTCCAGAAAAGCATTCTAGAGATTCTCTTCGTAGGAGACTTGAGCAGAATAACACTTTTGGTAATATGCACTCCCATGAACATAATCAAATTGGAATTGTTTACTATGCAAAAAACCCAGATCCAAAGTTTGGAACTTTAGTAAAACTCAGCGAGAACAAGATATTTAAAAATGATGGTGAAGTAAATAGTTTACTCATCTTCAATCCACAACTATACCACACTGCAGTATACCCAAGTCTAGAAGATATCCAAAACAATGGGGAAAGAATCACTGTAGTTTTAGATTGTATTATGGAAGAATCCAATCAGGAGGATTGAACGGAATATTGATATACCAATCAAATATTATATTGTATTGAACTCTAGAATCAAGTCTCTTCTCTGGATATAAATGTTGACTCTCATAGGTTGATCCGTCATAGATGATCAACCTATTATTTTTTGCTGGAATCTTTTTAATAGTTTCTTGGAATATAGTTGTACCAAACATTGGGTCTGGACTAAGCAAATTATATACACATCTAAGCATCTTCTTATTACCAATTTGCTTATCACCAACCAAAGAGGGAGAATCACATGCGTAAATATCTTCTTCGGTTAACTCGTCATAGTCTGAGATATAATGTCTCGCTTCATCTTCAGTTAAAGGGATAGTATCGTGGTATAGAGAGTCAACTCTTTCAGACCAACAAGAGAATGGTGTAATAGATGCGGAAGGATATTCCGAACAATACTTTTCAACTCTTGATTTTACTTCCATACAAAAAACATTCCAACATTCTTCAGAATAGGGATAATACTTAGCGTCTGATAATGCCAACCCATGACAATCAATAATCGAATTAGTAATATCCATAAAATCACTACCCAAAAGATTATTGTCAAAATGTTTTTGACAACTCTTCATCAAAGAATTTATGATTTTTTTATCAAAAATATCATCTTCTATATAAACACTATTCATACAAGTTCCTCACGTATCGCGGAGAATGTAGAGGGGTTTCTTTTCTAAACGGAATTCTATTTTTAGGACACATTGAACAGACAGGTTCGGCAGATCTAATAAAAAATTCCAAGACATCTAACTGTGTATCCGTAGGTAGTAATGGTTTATATTTGAGATATGGATCCCATTTAGAACTTAACTCATCACCATATTTACGCTTTTGAATTGGTAAATATGCCAAGGATGAACACTTGTATATTTTACCATTCTCTAGAGTAAAATTCTGTTGCCCTGTGGGACAATGATCCCAACTAGATTTATAATCATCACTGCAGATTGGTTCTATAGTTTTACCATACCCATCATATGGTTTCAACCACTCTTCAGTCATATCATAAATTCTATACTTTATTCTAGATTCTTCTATACTTTTTATTGCTTTATCAAACAATCGAAGATAATTCTTTTCTTGAGAATGCTTCGTTATTGTCATGATACAATCGGTATCTATCATCGCTTCTGATAGACCTTCAATTCTATCAAACAATAAACCGTTACTAACAATCTCATATTCTTGATCATCCTGAATATTCCACACATCTTTTGTCATGTAGATAATATTCACAATGTCTTTATTGAGAAGTGGTTCTCCTCCCAACATAGACAACTCTGAAGGACGTATCTTTTTATTCCACAAAAGATACCAATCTCTCAGAGTTTCAAGGTTTATATTCTGTTTATATCCATCATTGGTATAGTGACCACATCCTTGACAGGTAAAATTACAAGAATGTGTTATATGCCATTCAAGATGTGGTACGGGTATCACTTTGGATTACCAAACTGGACTGAAGGTTCAAATTTATTTTCACCCATATTGCTAGAGTACCATCCAGTAGCAATAACCTTTGTAGAACCAGGTGGATTACCACGATGAAGATGAGTAAAAGAACCTGGCCAAATAGCAACCTTGCCCCGCTTCGGACGTAACTTTATTCCTTGATAAAGGAACTCTGTCTCTCCACCTTCTTCAACATCATTAAGATATACTGTCCAAGCAAGTTGTCTTGCAGTACAATCCCAGGTTGAATCTTCACAATGGAAGTGATGATATCCCTCTGTTGGTTCAGTCTTTTGAAGAAGAACACAACTACTATGATATCCAAAGTTTGCAAGATATGGATACTTCTCCATATACTGAGACAAACAATAATCTACACCTTGCTGAAGGTAGTTTGCTTCACCAGGAGAGAATGCATGTAGTGCAACTTGCTTATCTTGTTGATGCACATAGTTTCTACCAGAAACAAATGAACAAGTATCAAAATAGTCTATTGCCCATTGGCAGAATTTTTCATCAAAAACATTATCCCAAACACCAATAAATTGATTGATGTCAACTAGTTGAGGATTTTGATCTGCCATTTTACATTAAACTTAAATAGTGTGTTACTTTTTTTTAGTTGGAAATAACAAACCAACCACACGGAAGGGGTAATTGACTCCACCACCTAGTTTATGAACTAGGAAACTTCACGCACAACCTCTGAAGTATCAAGATCAGATGCCAATGATTCCATTAGGATATCGTAGTCATCAAGAGGGTCACCAGAGAACACAACACCTGTGTTTTCATAATAACGACGAACCTTTTTGAAAAGTTTTGGGTTCTTAACATCAAGGAAAATTTCTCCTGTAGCAGCAGCACGAAGAGTGTTGATGTCTTTCTTGAACTTTGCAGTGATTGTCATTTGTCTATAAGGTTGACAATGCCATTTTAAAGGTTTGACGGAGATTCGTCAAGTGGGGGATGCGAGGATCGAACTCGCCTTAGGCGAATTATGAGTTCGCTGCATTCACCAGATTGCTAATCCCCCAAGTAGGACTACCGAGAATTGAACTCGGTTCACTCCGTTATAAGCAGAGGGCATTAACCAATATGCGATAGTCCCTCAAAAGTAGTTCATGATGATTATAGCACGTAGATCCTGATCGGTACAGGAAGTACTACAATGATCTTCATTTGGATTGAAGAATAGTGCTCTATTCTCAATTGATTCTACATGAGTGTCAGTAAATCCAGTATATCCATCACAACTATTCAAATACAAGATACATCCTTTATGTTCAAAAGGAAAGTCTTTATGCATACCATGCCATTCTAAAGATTGAGTCCTTGGATGAATTGCTGCACGCAATCTCATAATTGCTTTTGGACGTATCAAATTTATAAAATCTGATAGTATTCCTATACATTCGCTACAAGGAGCATGGTTCTCATAAAAAGTATGAGTGAAATAAAAACCATCACTACCTTGCTCAGAAATTCCTTTAGATAGATACCAAGGAATATCATAAAGTATCTTATCTTGAATCTTATTAAAATATTCTCCACTTAAAAAATTATCTACAACTTTCATGTCGCTTCATTATGTTCTGTGTAGATTCGCGTAAGTTCGTCTTTGGAGGCATGATATTCTTCAGCAGGAAGCATAACTGCCGCTCGACCATGTTCATTAATTATTCCAAGTTTCTCCCCATTTTCAACTCGATTAATCAGTTCGTCCCACCTATCTTGAAACTCTTCAACTGTAAAAATTTCCATCGATTAGTATTCTCCAAAGTTATTTTAATTTAGGTCCGTACATCCAGGTAACTAGAGAAGTTCTTTTTCCATGAGTAACAGGTGTAACTCGGTGAGGAACCCTGCTATCAAATACAATAATAGTCCCCTTCTCTTTAGGTGCCATAATATAATTTCCATGGTAATCAATGAACTCAAGATCACCACCAATGTATGTAGAAGGTTCACTAACTAAAAGACTTGCACTTAACTTTCGAGTAAATTCTTGCTCATAGGATGTTCCATAATCACTGTGCCAAGTATAGTGTCCTCCTGGTTCATAAATGGACACTTGAATACTTTCTAAGAATGAGAGATCATATTCCCAACACAGTTTATTAGCCAATCCTATGTAGTGAGACATTATGCTACATGCCCAATGAGCTTCATCCCACCAGACAAGTTTAGAATTACGGATCTTATGATCGGTTCTATCGTCTCTTCCTCCACCGACTCCTGCATCTTCAATCTCTAATTTGAATTTTTCCATCTCATCAAGTTCCTCAACCATGAGGTCAACTAACTTAGATGGAATTACTTCTCTATAGAATATTGCAGGATTATCAGTGACAATATGTGTTCCCTGCTTTACAGGTTCTCCACGATTAAACTGATCGATGTACATAATTAAATCAATTACCTATTGGTAAATCGGGGTGACAGGATTTGAACCTGCGGCCCTTCGCTCCCAAAGCGAATGCGCTACCAAGCTGCGCTACACCCCGTTACCTGATCATTATATCAGAGTTAATTTTTGATGTCAACGTCACTAAGCAACATCTTCTTCATGTCCAATCTATAAATTAATTTTTAACCAAGGTAATAGTGGAGGAATTACTCCAATGAGTCGAAGTAAACCCTCAGCAAAAAGTGCGAGAACAACCCAACCAACACACATTGAGATAATTGTAGCGTTACGATTATGCTTTCGTATGGCATCATCAATCATCTCCTGTGCCTGTTTTCTGGTTACATAGTTTGGTGGTGGTGTTTTTTTAAAAAGATCAATCATTATCTTCACTCAATTTACCAAGATCTTCCATTGATTTTTTCTTTGCTGAATACACACCATCAATATATCCAGAACGATATTCCCAAGTAGTTCCACCATCTTTTCCTTTTGATGGGTTGATACATTCCTCGTTACCTAGTTTATTACAAACAAGACCAGCAAGGTCTAGTTCACTCTTGTCGTAAGATGCAGCAGTGCCTCTAAAGACATGCTTGCCGTTGATCCAAGTAGCACCACATTTAGGACATTCTTTTCTCTCAAGTTTGAGATCCGACAGTTCCTTATCGTTGGTCATTTTTTAATTCCTTTATTAGTTTGTTATAGTCTTCCGTGTCTTTTAAAAGTCTCCTTCTCAGTTTCCTCTCAATGAAGAACATCCGAATTCTGACTGTAGCAAATCTAAATTGTAGATCCAGATAAGCAAAGACTCTCAACGTACCTCCAACTCCACCGTATGCAATCATTAATAGAATAACTAATATTGCAATATAAAATCCAATAATAGAAGACATGTATGTAGTAGATGGATTTATTGTAGCACAGTGCTACGTTTTCCTGTAAATTCTATATATGAAAGTGTGTGGTGTCAAGAAGTTGTGTGTTCATATCGATACTAATATCTATATAAATTATTAAAATTGCTACCTAATATCAAAATCTAATTTACGAATTTTACGCTTACGTCTATTCTCTTGCCATGCTCTATCTTCTTTAGATAGTGCTTCATTTTTTTTATTTTCCCATATTCCTTCTACAATAACAACTTGAGATAAGTCCGTGGCACCTACCGTGTCATCTACGACTTTCATCATGTTTGAACATCCGCAGCATTGCACTTTATTAGTGCTACGCAACTCTCTGTTACATACTTTACATCTTACTAACATTGTCTTTTCCTATAAATGCTTGATGACGGGATCGAACCGCCGACCGCCTCGGTGTAAACGAGATGCTCTACCGCTGAGCTAATCAAGCAAGACTCCCCTTCCTGGGATCGAACCAGGGACTTAACGATTAACAGTCGTTCGTTCTACCGCTGAACTAAAGAGGATTATGTCCAAAGTATAACACTATCTATTGTTGGGGTCAAGACCCAATTCTTTAAGATATTCTGTCCACCAGTCAGGGTCTCGCTTACACTTCCAATCGGGAACTGGTAAGTTATGAAGCGAATACCACTGATTAATCGCTTCATCGATAGTCTGTGCGATCTGTAAATTCCTCTTCCTCTTCGTCAACATCTGCATATGCATTTGCCACGAAGGGTCCTCGTTTTCGTAGAGGTTCTTTTCCGACATAAGAGTTTTCTGTATTAACAGCAGATACCCATACGGCAAGTTTCATTACTATAAAAATTAATCCAAGTGGTGCCAAACATGCCGCTAAAATTAGTGACTGTCTCATACACACCCAATTCGATTTGTTTATTATTTAGAGAAGATTGTCCATTGATACAACATTATCAAAAGAAAGACATACCATAGGAGTAGACAGATTACTAAAAATATGATGTGGTGTCTTACCCCAATAAAAATGAAGTCTGTTATTCATCATTACTTCATTAACGACCCCATTAGTGGAATCTTGAACAAGTAGTTGAATAGTCTCTTGATTTTGTGGATTTATATCGATTCCCCAGAGACCTCTAATGATCATATCATCATCATAGACAGGATCTGATTTCGTATTCCAATCTACACACTCACCTGGTGGTAAGAGTTGAATACTACATCTCTCCCTAAGTCCTACCTTTAAACAAAGATCAAAAAGCGTAGGCATGTAAACTGTATTCTGAGTATAAAAAATATCATACTCTGGATTTACATATACTGCCTGATCATAGATACGCTCAAGTTCTGCAAGATCTGTCTTTGGATGATATTTTCCAAAGAGAGGAGCAATCTTAGATCCATCATCAGAATCAACATAGACTAGACGATGTTTTGCTTGGCGATATTCATCGCGACATGCTTGGTAATTAATTGCAAGAAGATTAAGATCGTTGTTAACTTCTTCTTTAGTAAAAAATCCACTCATAATCATCTTATAGACATATTCTTTGTCTGGAAGTGGGTATAGCATAATAGAGAATAGCAGGATCGAACCGCTCGCCTCCTGCTTGCAAAGCAGGCGCTCTACCAAATGAGCTAATTCCCCAAGGCGATTCAGGTAGGACTCGAACCTACGACCGACTGCTTAGAAGGCAGTTGCTCTATCCAGCTGAGCTACTGAACCATATAGTTATTATATCAGGTGGTCTCCTGCTCGTCAACCAACTCTTTGCCAGTTGCTTTCTCAATTTGTTTTTGATTCTTCTTGGCAAGTTCTTTAATGTGCTGTACGGGGGATCCGATATAGTTAGCGAATCCCTCAAGGTCATTATGACCCCAATCGTTAAGTGCGTCTGTAGGTACGTTGCTCATCTTCAGTCTTTGTAAAATTGATTGTAACCAGTTCCAGAATGCCAACCACCAGGTCCTTCGTGAAAGTTCTCAGATCCACCAGGAGGATCGAGTTGAAGAGTAGTTGGACTACCAGTTCGTGTAGAGATTTGATACATCATCTCATGGATGTCTTCAGACTCCACACTAGGAGACGATGCTTGTTCTTGTTCTTTATACTCTGCTTCTATTGCCATGTAGTCCTTTTGATTATCCGTATAAGTTGGAGCAGGACCAAACCAAGGATCATCTACAAGATATGCAGGGGCAGGAACTCCAATGTAATCTGGTTCCTGCAACTGTTCATAAGGAATCTCCTCATCATCAATAGAGCACTTTACTTCCCAAGATCCACCTACACCACCGTCCATGTTGACAACAATGTCATCAGAAATTGATCTCACAGGGATAAAAATTTCTTTAATAGAATCTAGTGCTTTTTTAATCATGACAGAACCAGTTGCTTAGCGTATTCGTAGGCATAAGTCTCCCTATAACCTTTGATGCCCCATCCCAACCAGTAGTAAGCAGGAACCATGTACTGTGAGATAGTTTGTCCACGACCCTCAAACTCAGGAAGGACACGTTGGAAGATAGGTTCGTTAATCATCCAACGAGTCTGACCAGATAAACTGCTCGGATCACATTGATATTTAGCACAGAAAGTGCCAAGACCCTTGTAGCGTCCAATACTAGTCCACTGGATTAAACCATATCCACCAGACAAGCAGTTCTCATAAGAAACACGAGCACCACCCTCACAGATGTTAGGGATGAACTTACTCTCTTGCTTGATGTTGCCCATCAGTGTAGCAAGAGCATTCTTATCAGTAATTTTTGTTCGTTCTTGTAGTTCTTTTAGAACATACTGCTCTTCGACAGAACAATCAGGACAGTTCCAAGTGGCAGGAATCACGGGAAGTCCCACTTCCATGGTTGTGGGTGTGTACTTTGGTGCGGAACCTCCTGCAATTGCCATCAACGCAGCAATAGCGAAGATCTTCATAGGATTACTCAAATCAACATCACGAGTGTATCAAGACTGCTTCGGTTTGTCAATAGCAGAGACTACAGGTGGTTCATTATCTCTTGTAGTGAACTGAATTGGTGCTTGTTCAATGCGAATAGTTTGAGCAGGTGCAGTTTGTGCTGCCTTCTCAATCAATCTTTCCATCTGTTCTTTTGTGATGCCACCACCAGTACTACCACCACTTTCTCCTGCTTTCTTTGCTGCCTGGACGCCAAAAGTAGCTAAAACCCCCGTGAAGACACTGGCTATAAAAGTCGGATCCAACTTTTGTTCTGGTATACCCAGAGCAGGTGGAAGTTTGATGTACGCCAGCGTGAGTATTCCGCCGCTCCAAACAAGGATACCAAGTCTAACAAAAGTAGACAGAATAGCAAGTTGTTCTTCTTTATCATCTGCCGCTTCTTTAATTTTACCTAGAAGACCTTTCTTCTTAGGTTCTTCTTTCTTTACTTCTTCGGGCATGGATAGAAAGCTGAGGCAGTTATATTTATTATCCCAATATGTCAACAGTAATACTTGTTTTGTTTATTTGATTATACTTAATGCAGAGATCATAACTCGAAGCGTGTTCCCACTTGTGATATGTGGTTTTAAGTTTCTCGGTATAAACATTGCCGTTGACGCTTCTCATTTCATCTGCGACAACTGCTTTGATTAATAGGTCCCTAGTTAAGTTAGTCATACAAAATGCTAGGTGTCCAACAAGCAAACCAGAATATAGGATACAGTCTTATGACTTGTCAAGGTATTGCTCTTGGGTGGATTTAATTATTTAGGTATCAATACCTCTCTATGGACATGATCTCAATGTCAGGTGATCCATCATCTTCAAACCATTCCTGGAATTCATCAGCAAGAGCGAGAGCGTCTTGAACCTGACGTTGAGAGGTGTCACTGCTCTTAACCATGGTTTCAATGCGATTGACTGCCCATTCATTGACCATCTTCACGATTTCTTCAGTCGTCTTCTCTGCCATAGTAATCTTTTCGGTAGTACCTGCTGAGAATGTTGCTATTGTAGAAGAGTGGAGTCCCATCGTCAAGGGCTTCGGTGAGGACTTTGTTACCGAATAACTGTCGGGTTTCTTCAAAATTAGTTTTGCCCTTCGTTTTATGAAGACTGATAATAGATCTGCTAAAGTTTTGCTTACCCAGTTTGATAATGTCTTCCTTAAGTTCAGGACAGGACCCATAATACTTCTTCCAATCAGATTCTTGTTTTACTTTGCGTTTTTTTCCTTTTGGTGTTCTAAACGACCAAAAATACTTTCTTCCAATGTAGCGTCTACCGTTGATGAGATTGGTAATTTCATAAACAAAACCAAAGTAGTCGCAAACATCGCTACTATCAAAAGCTCGTTCCATGTAAATCCAAGGATTTTCATAATCGACCATTCACTCATTCCATTTTACCGTATTTAGATAAAAAAAGACCCCCTTTCGGAGGTCTCTTAACAATCTATTCAGTTCAGCAGTCTTCCAGGATTGCTTGAACGTCCTCCGTAGTGAGGTTAACCATGACTACTTCTGCTTCTTCCAAAGTCTCCACATGACCTTCGACGTAGAGATACTTTAGAACGAGATCATAGTTGGTCTCTTCACCCATTCTAGAAGCGACTCCGCCTGCTTTGTCAGCAACCTTACGTGCTGCCTTACCGACCGCACCCTTAACACTACGCTTTGCCTGAGAGATTCTGTTCTTGATGCCCTGCTTCACTCTGTTCTTGGCATCAGTTGCCTTATCCTTAACATTCTTAGCAGCAGCGTATCCTGAGACTGCAGCAGATGCTGCCTTCTGCTTGACTGCCTTTTTAGCAGAACTTGCAGCGTCCTTTGCTTTCTTACCTGCTGCCATACCAGCACCTACAGCAGCGTATCCTGCTGTCTTAGCAGCACTACCTACCTTGTTAGCAGTTGCCTTTGCCTTGTCACCTGCTTCCGATGCCTTTGCTTTTGCCTTTGCTTTGATTGCTGCCTTTGCCTTGTCTCTTACAGACTTGTAACCAGTCATGGTCTGATTGTAAGATAGATCTTGACCCTTCTTACCCTTCAGTTTGGTTCCCGTTGCCTTCAGAGCACCCATGGCGACCTTAGACTTTGCCTTATTAACTTTATTGGATGCAGTATCCTTTACCTTCTGAACTGCACCTTTTACCTTTTCCTTTCTCTCTTTTGCTCTAGCAATTTTTTGAGCACTCTTCATGCGAGCAAGTCTAGATGCTGCCGCCATTCTAGAACCAGATCCAGAAGTTACCTTAGCACCACCATCAGAACGAGTAGCATCAGAAGTGACTCTTGCTTCAATCAATTCTTCATATGCTTCGACAATCTGATCTTCAGTCAGACCTTCGTCAAGTAATTCAAGAACAACTTCTTCCAAAAGGTTTTCATCAACAAGAGCATCAAGTTCTGCTTCATACTCTTCATCAATCAATTCAAGTTCTTCAGTTCCTTCAAACAGGTTCTGAGGAGCAGACTTATAGATGCTACTATATTCCTCTTTGATCGTTCTAAAATCCATGACGGGAAATAATTACTTTGATAGTATTATTTATTATTTTCCCGCCTCCACTGCTGGTACAGGGCATTCAAAGCCCAAGAAGCAGATAGACTATCGGGACCATTTTCCAATAGTTCTAACTGCCTCTTAGTGAGATCATTTGTTCTCTTGTATTCTTCTCTCCAATTAGAGTTGGAATCCTGAGAAGGTATCTTTTTTGACATCTTGCTTAATACCACTTACAACATAAGATTCTACTTCAGTCTCTTGAGGAGCAACCTGAAGACCCTTAGAGGAGATCCAGTGCTGTGTCCAAGGAAGAGGATTGTTCTTAGCAGCAATATCGTAAACTGGTTTGAGACCAATCGCCTTCATACGACGATTAGCAATCCACTCAACATACTGCTGAAGAAGTTTATCATTCAGACCAATCATTGATCCATCTTTGAACAGATAGTCTGCCCACTTCTTCTCTTCATTCACCGCACGATCAAACATAGAGTAAACATACTCTTGCTCTTCTGCAACAATCTGCTGCATTTCTTTGTCATCACCATCACGCCACTTGTTCAGAATGTTTTGAGTGATTGCAAGATGCTGGTTCTCATCTCTGGCGATAAGAGAGATAATTTTAGCGGATCCTTCCATAAGTTTAAGTTCGCCAAACGCAAAGCTGCAAGCGAAACTAACATAGAATCTAATACCCTCTAAAATGTTAACGTTAGCAACTGCCCTATAGAGTTTACGCTTCAACTCACGGCGCTCAAAGGTTCCTGCATAATGACCCTCTCTAGCAAGATCCCACATGGTGCTGTTGTCATACTGATGTGCTGAGTTAATAAAGTCATCATATGACTGTGTAACGCTTGCAGCACGTTCTAGAATGCGTTTATCGGTGACAATTTTATCAAATACCTCAGAAGGATCTGAATAGATGTTCTTGATAATGTATGTGTAAGAACGACTATGGATCATCTCCATAAATCCCCATACTTCCATACAAGCCTCTAGTTCGGGTAGACTGCAATAAGGTATAAAAGCCATCCCAGGACCACGCCCTTGTATGGAGTCAAGCATAATCTGATACTTGAGGTTACTTGTATAGATATGCTTTTGTTCTGGACGAAGTGTTTGATAATCTCCACGATCCTTCTGCAAAGAAACTTCTTCTGGTCTCCAGAAGTACCCAAGTTGTTGAGTTGTAAGTTTGTCAAATACTGGATATTTGTATGAATCATACCTCTGAACCCCCAAGGGTTTACCGAAGAACATCGGTTGTTTTTTAGTATTAACTTGCTCAGTATTGAAGACCGTCATGCCTTCAAGATGTTTTGTTACATTTGATGAGTTCATCGATTTTGATTCAACAAAGTCGTATTGACGCATTTCTTCTTTACTCCAAGTAAATTAATTTATAAGATCTAGATTTTACAGGACTCACAATCCTCCTCGTCAGCAGTTTCTAGTTCAGCCAGTAACGATTCTAACTTTTCTGGTTTGTCATCAGATACCTCATCGGTCTTCAGATCATAAGTGTTCTGATAGTACGATGTCTTCCATCCATACTTGTAAGTCTTGAGAAGATCACCTGCCATAACAGAGACAGGAATCTCACTATCAGGATAGTTCTCTGGATTATAACTCCAATTACCACTAATTGCTTGATCAAAGAACTTTTGCATTACAGACACAACGTTAATATAACCAGTGTTATTTGGCATGTCCCAGAGAAGAGTGTAATTGTTCTTCAGCGTCGAATAAGATGGAACAATCTGCTTAAGGGGTCCCTTTTTACTCTTCTTAATGGACAAGTATCCTCTAGGTGGTTCAATTCCATTTGTTGCGTTTGACACAACGGAACTGCTCTCTGAAGGCATTTGTGCGGACAGTGTTGAGTGCCTAAGACCGAACTCATTGATAGATGATCTAAGACCCTCCCAATCATGCACTAACTCCTGACTACAGATTTCATCAACATCGTTCTTATATGTATCAATTGGAAGAATTCCATCGGCGTACTTAGTACGCGAAAATGCACTACATGCACCCTTCTCTTTTGCAATCTGATTAGAAGACTTCAGCAAGTAATACTGGAAGGATTCTGACAGTCCATGAACAGCATCCCATGCTTCCTGAGAAGCATAATTATAACCAAGTTTAGCAAGATAGTGTGCCAAACCAATAAATCCTACTCCAAGCGATCTACGTGCCTTTGTAGCAAGTTCTGCTGCAAGAATAGGATACTTCTGATAATCAATCAGTTCTTCAAGTCCACGAACAGAAAGATCACAAAGTTCCTCAAGTTCATGATCAGACTTAACTTTACCAACATTAACTGCAGACAAAATACACAGAGCAATCTCACCTTGTCCATCGATGTGCTGGAGTGGGTCAGTAGGCAGAGTGATCTCTTGACAGAGATTACTCATATTCACTTTGTCCTTGAAGGAGGAGTGAGAATTACAATGGTCAATATTCATAATGTAAATACGACCAGTCTCTGCTCTCTCCTTCAGGAGATCCATAATGAGTTTTTGAGCACCAATAATTTTGCGCGGAATAGATCCATCAGATTCATAACTTGTATACAAATCATCAAACTCATCAGTGCCAAAAGCATCATACAGACCTGGCACATCGTGAGGTGAGAATAGGGAGATGTCTCCATCTTTGATGAACCGTTCATAGAACAGTTTACTAATTTGAATGCTGTAGTCTAATTTACGGACACGGTTATCTTCCGTACCCTTGTTATTTTTTAAGACGATGATGTCTTCGATTTCTTGGTGCCAGATTGGGAAGTGTACTGTGGCTGAACCTCCACGAATCCCATTTTGAGTGCAACATCGTACAGTTGATTCAAACTTTTTAAGGAACGGGACAACACCTGTGTGTTGTACTTCACCATCTCTGATTTTAGCGTTGATGCCACGGATTCTGCCTGCGTTGATACCGATTCCCGCCCTTTGTGCAACATATCTGCCGATAGCCATATCAGAGCTAAAGATGCTATCGAGGGTGTCATCAACATCAACAAGAACACAGCTAGCAAATTGTCGAAGTGGAGTTCGCACCCCTGCCATGATAGGTGTGGGAATGTTGATTTTGTGCTTGCTGATTGCGTCGTAGTATCTTCGGACATAATTGAGTCTCGTTTCTTTGGAGTAATCCTGGAAGATCGTCAGAGCGATCATCACGTACATAAATTGTGGTGACTCATAAACCTTTCCAGTGCTGCGATCTTGCACAAGGTACTTGTCAACGACCTGACGTAGACCTGCATAAGTGAACAGGAAGTCACGATCATGATCAATATAAGAATTAACTTTTTCAAGTTCATCCTCACTATACTTATCTAGGACTTCTGAATCGTAGATACTACGATTGACACATTCTTTAATGTGGAAAAGAAGATTTGGGAGATCACGCATCTTACCATACACAGACTTGCGTACAGAGAAGAGCAGAAGACGTGCCGCTACAAACTGATAATTGGGGTGATCTAGATCAATAAGATCACTTGCAGAGCGAATCAAAATTTCTTGGATTTCACCAGTGGTAATACCATCATAAAACTGGATGCCAGACTGAATCTCAACTTGACTCGCAGAGACCCCTGCAAGACCTTCACAAGCGGCGTCAACCATCTTATGCATCTTCTCTAGGTCAATCGGTTCAATCTGCCCAGAACGCTTAACTACCTTAATACCGTTGCTCATATCTTTTTCCAGTTTGTAAACTTTAGTTTTGCTTGTAATCCACTACATACGTTTGATTCTACCAGACTTTGTACGTCAAGTCCAGAGTTAACCATATCATTTATGTCCTTCAGATCAATGTGATCTGGCCAAATGACTACAGAGTCACCTACATCAATTGTCTTGGCGATACGGTTGGTAATTTCTCGATTGCGTGGTTCGTTATCATAGATCCACACAGGATTGCTAACCCCCCACTTAGTAATATCAGCATCAGCTCCGCACATAGCAATCGCATTGCAAAGGAACGTGCTGTCAAATGGTCCTTCTGTAATGTAGATTGGAGCATCTGTTCTGATGTTATCCAACCCATAGATTTTTGGTGCATCATCATTAAGCATCACGGTAATGTATTTAACCTTGCTGGGACCTAGTGCTCTTCCCTGATAACCGACCAATTCATCCTTATAGATCAATGGGATAATAATCCTTGGTTCGTCGTGTGTAAGGTCATCAAAGGTGTGGACCATAGTGTTAGTCCACTCTTTAAAGCATTCAGCATAATAGAATTTATCTGGATCAATATTTCTATCCTCTAGATATTTCTTGGCATCCTGATTTATGGTTGCTTTTGGCAATTCAATCTTCACCTTCTTTTTAAAGACTGGTTTATCGAATTTAAATTCAGGTTCTTTGACAACAGCACCACGCTTACCAGTATGTCCATCTTTAAACTTCTCCATGACATACTCTTTATGAAGAGCGTTGTCAACCTTCTTTAAGAAGTTACTGAAGGACAAACTAATACCACAATTGTGGCACTTATAGTTCGTATTATTTTTGATGCCGTATAAGTATCCACGCGACTTATTCTTACTCTTCTCAGAGTCGCCACAAATAGGACACCTAAAATTGTAAAGATCAGGTTTGACTCTCTTGAACTTATGAAGTCTATTGGAGATCAGATTGATATACCTAATGTCAACAAAATCCATAGGAAGAACGTTCTAGACGCCAATATTAACACTCCCAGAATTTGCTGTCAACTTCAATTTCCCACAGGCAGACAGTCATCATACTGGTCCACATAAAAATTGAATTGGATAATTTTTGTATATGATACGTAGATTTTGTGTTCTTCTTCATGGTTCGTGGTTAAACCATGATTATTTATTTTTCAATACCAACCTTAGTTGATATTGGTGTTAATACCTCTATCGCTGGTGGAACCACTTGTAATACTGCCACAAGGGTCGCGAGGACTGCTCCTGCACCGATAACAAACTTTGCGTTAACATCCACTTTCTTTTGAATGGTACTGATCCTCTCATGCAGAACCTCATTATCTCTATCATGTCTTACTTTTAGTTCTTCAAGCATACCGATAATAAGTTTATCAGAACGTTCGGATTCATCCAAACGATTTTCATGGCGCTCCAAGATAACAGCAATCTTATTACTGTTGTCAGAGATTGTTCCTACTGCTCTTTCGAGCTTGTCAAGCATCTCTTTCGAGAGGTCTTCATAAATATCGAGTTTTGATTCTAATACTGCTAATCTACCAAGACCGAATGGCATCCTACTTCTTCCAATTCTTACGGGTGTTTCTTTGGAAAATATATCTTTTTTTGTTCTTTTTTCTTACAGGAGGATTATCACCTGCTTCGGAAGATCCAGCAATCTGACCATTACCCATCGCCATGGTAGGTCCACCCTCTTCCTTAAGAGTTCTTACCATCCGAATTACTTTATCAAGAGGATTCATTTTTGTAAACCTTTTGCAATTCTGCTAAACAGTCGATATCAATATGAATATCGTGCATATAAGTTTTGGGATATTCAGGAAGACGGTTCAAAAACACAATAAACGTCTTCATAATATCCCAAAGATCTCTTTCAATTTTATAAAACAACATCGGTGTTGCCGCTTCCCCAAAAATATTATAAAGAACTATAAAATGATTTATAAGGAGATGAGTCTTCAACTGACCCGTATTCCTATATCTCTTCAATAATCTTTTGATATATTTAAAGTGATTTAAATCTTTATCAAAATCCTCTTTTGTTACCGCCTGAGGATTCTCGTAGTTCTTTATAGCGAATAAAAGGAAGTTATCCTCGTTCAATTCATTAAATTGCATACTATACTATATCCAACTATCAGAATGGGTTGGAATCATATACAGGAGCGTTACCAGTTGTGATGCCAGACATCGCAACAAGAACTTCCTTCTTGACTCTCAACTCTCCATGCTGGTCAACATAGGTCGTAACACCAACCCAACCACCATGATCTACAGCGTACTTAGATGTAGTTGTACCTTCAACTCCACCAGCAGCAACACCATATACAACCTTGTCTTCTGTGCCAGAAGCACCTTCACTGTAGGTGACATCTCCAATAGAATAGACGGGACACTGAGAAACAGTGAATGAGGTAGCAGCAAGTGCTACACCACTAAGTCCTGCAGTAGATCCAATCGTTAATTGTGTTGTGCTTGCAATGCTAACAATTACAGCATCGCCAAAATAAGTACCACTGCGATCACCGAATCTGATCACATCACCTTCCTGAGCACTACCCGATGCGCCAAAGGCGGTATTGGATCCCGTGCAGATACCAGTTGCGTAGTTCAGGGTGACTGTTCCTGCAGATGTTACGTTATCACTATTTCCCCAGAGTGCCATGTCTTACTGTCCGTAAAATTCAGTTACCTTTTTTTATTTATAAAAACAATCCCGTACAAAGGGAGAGGTTGAACTCTCCCTATATCATCACTCTTCTCTATTCTTAATCGCTTTGGTGACAACTTCAAGTAGTTGGTCGTCCATATCAGTCTTGGTCAACTTAACTGCTTTAGCAAGAATAACAAGACAGATCTCAACCATCTTCTCACCGAGTTCTTCATTCTCAGGAATTTTATTAATAGCATCAGTAATAATTTTTGACGCTAATGGAAGGAGAAATGCTAACATAATTTACCTCAATCTTCTATACATTATATATAGCAGACTTTAGATTTATTTAATCAGATTCACCAGCCCTTGGTCTATATGGGTTTGGTTGAGGTGCTCTATTCTTAGCAAGTCTTGCTTTGATCTTATCTACAGGAGTTTGTCCTTGATAACCTTTAGCACCCTTCTCTTTAGTCTTACCTTGGGGTTGGATTCCCTTCCCCCTAGATGACATCAGACCCTTACCAGCAAGATCCTTGCGGACCTTTGACATAGCAGATCCAGGTTTGATAGTGCCACCCCTCTCAGATGGTTTACCAGTCTGAGGATCCTTGCCAGTCTCTTTAGCGTAACGAGTACGTTCATCAATCTCAACTTCTTCGCCACGAATCTCTCTTTTAAGAGATTCACGTTCTTCAGAGTCTCTCTTCTTCTGCTTCAATGCCGCTTGACGATTAACATCAACTTCATTACGAGCAGTTTGTGCTTGCATTCTTTCAGTATCCTGCTGCTTTGCTGAGAGAGCAGACGCACTATCTACTGCCTCAGCCTGCTGCTTTTTTGTGGCAATCTTCTTCTGTTGCCACTTATCGAGGATATGATCGTGACGAGTTCCCTTGGAACGCTCACCTTCTCTGAACTTTTTGAAGTCATCAACACGCTTATCTTTCTTTGCAGTCTCAACATCTTTTGCTGACTTCTGCTTAGCAAGTCTCTCCTTATTCAAGCGATCAATTTTCTCGTAAGGTTTTTCTTCTGAGATCTCCTCAACTTCAAGAACTTTTCCGCCCAATTTAGCGATACCTTCTTTGAGTTCAGGATTAATAACAATTTTGTTCTTTACTCCCTTATCACTAATCTTTTTTTGCTTCTCTTCTCCAGCAACTTCAACCATAGTCTCTTCTTCAAGACCAAGATCTACTTTCCAGTTAGAGAACTCTTCTTTTTTAGTCTTGGAGATTGCCTTACCAATTGCCTTACGGCGCTTCATGATGTACTTATCAGAAGAATCATTCTCTTTGCCGTTGTTATTTACATCACCATCTTCCTGACCTACTGGATCAAGTTTGCCAGGTTTCTTTTTAGATTTTTCAGGATCACCTTCATAAGGATTACCATGACTGGTTCCAGTCACAGACTGTATCTGTGGATTGACTCTGAGTTCTGCTTGCTTCTTACGATCAGCAAAGCGACGATACTCTTTACCATATCCTTTCTTAGGTGTGACAAGGACCATTTCCTTCTCACCCTTCTTCTTCTCATCTAACTCTACACCGCCATCTACTTCAACTTCCTCTTTAGTATCACCCTTAAAGAGCATTGCTTTAGCGGCATCTTTTACAGGTGCAGAAGCACTAGAGTTTGAGACGGATTGAGAGAACGCTCTCTCCAAGGGAATACCATCTCTTCTTGCTTTATATCTTGTGTCGTAAGCAAGTTGCCTTGCCGCTTTCTTCACATTATCATCGTTCCCACCACCATCAGACTTTTTCTCATCACTTTTATCTGATCCGCCTGAAGAACCAGAAGACTTATCCAACTGAGGTTTAATTTGCGCTTCCATCTCAACCAAATAAACTTGATGAAGATCAGACACAACATGCTTAAGGTTTGCCATTACTCTAGTGCTTCTTTCTTACCTTGTATTTATTTATGAAATTCTTAATTTTCTTAGTATCGGTAAGTCCCATCACATACTCTCTATGGGCATCAGTACCAACTAATCTTTGATCTGCAGGAACTCCAGAGACTTCTGTCCATTCAATTACATCATGAATCCATGCTTTAAACATGTCATCTTTTTCAGTAACACAAATAAGGTGATTGGTTCCACGACGCACAATCTTACCAATTTGTTCAGTCTTTAAATTTTTGACAACAGAACCTTCACAAAATATTTTACCAGAGATATACATATCTCTTAGTTCTTCAGTAGTTACACTATTCTTTTTCTTCGCTGGTCTTACCTGTGTAGAAACAGGTCGCTGATTATTTTGCGTTCTTTTCTGTGCTGGATCTTGACCACCAACAACTTGATTTTGATTATAAAACTTTAATCTACCACCAACATTCTTGGCAATAAATTCACCAGTCTTTTTGTCATGATATCCCCCATGACCATCAGGCACCAAACCGAGTCTCCTGCCTGTAATAGAGGCAAGAGACTTAGACTCTTTCATGAACTTAGAAAAGTCTTTCATATGTGTCACACTATACTAATATTTATATAAACGTCAAGTTAATCTTTTAAGATCTTCTTGAATTTTAAGCATCACATAATCATCAAGAGTTTTAACTCCCGCTCTCTTGAAAATTGCTTTTACAAGGTCCTTATCTAAAGGAAGACTTACTCTAGATTTATAATCCATTGCGGTCTGTATTATTTTTTATATTTAGTCTTCTTTAGAATTAATTTCTTCCTCAAGTTGTTCGTCAATATCATTAATTACATTACGAAGTTCTATAATTCGTGGAGGAACACATTTGAGATCATAGGTATACCTCTTTTGTTCTTCAAACAATGTTTGTCTAACTGCAGCAGCAGTCCTTACATCTAGATTAATAGTAATCATTCACAGGTCTCCCTCTACACGATTTTCAGAACGCTCAATGCTGAATGAACCTTCAGGATAACGAGCACTAAGTTTTTCAAAGTTCATCTGAATAACTTCTTCAATGCTGATATCAAGTGCCATACATGCTTGAGAAAGATACCACATAATGTCACCGAGTTCACGCTTCATGTGGAAAACATTTTCTTCATTGTAAGGTTTACCTTGGAAGACAATCTTCTTAACAACTTCAGTGAACTCACCTGCTTCAGCAGACAGACCAAAAGCAGCAGTCATCATTTGAGTCACATTGGCACCGTTTGCCTCAAGTTCGCTAAGACGAGCAGACAACACAGGATAGTCAAGACTAGGAGGACTAGTGGTTTCCTTCACAAATTCAACATACTTCTGAGTATCGACAGTCATAATTTTAAATTAATTTAGTTCTATTTTACAGGTTTTTTTCTTGGTTGTCTAGGCTTACGTGGTTTGCGAGGTTGCTTTGGTTTTGCCTTTGCTCTTACCGCATCTCTACGTTTCTGTTCAACTTCATGTTCTGTTTTTCCTCTGGTATTGCCATAAGGAATTACTTCCAATGCTTCTTCAGTCTTAAAGGTTCTCCAAGGATCAATAATTACAGACCCCTCAGAAAATTCACAATAAACTTCATCCCCAGTATTTTGATCATCCCAATACCTGTATGTTGTACTAATACTATGTGCTAGTAAGAATACTGCTGGACCTTTAGACCAAGTATCACCAGTATACTTGTCAACATAATTAACACTATGCCCCATCTCTTGAATATAATGTCCAATCAATAAACTATAACTTCCATCAATGTAAGGGACCTTTGGTTTGTATGCTTTACCATGAATGACAATTGGAAGTTTAACTACTTCAGCAATCTTTATAAGAAATTTTGCAAGATTTTTTGCTTGTGCTTCCCTTGATCCCATAATAGACTCAAAGAGATCATATCCAAGATCAAGTTTTTTTGACAGGTATCTAAGAGCAATATTATCTCTAGGATGACATGCTCCACCATCACCCATGCCTGCCCTCATGTATGCAGGACTAATGATTCTAGTAGTTCCTTTTGTCAATGCATCAGTTACAACATCAACATCAATGTTACCTTGCTTTTCTGCAACATCTTGAATCATATTTACAAAAGAAAGTTTGCTGCTAATAAAGGTATTATAAAAAACCTTCACGCATTCTATTTCTTCATAAGTTCCAATTACAACCCTATCTAAAAACTTAGAACTCTTCTCAGAGTCTCTACTAAACTTAGTACACTTTGAATAAACTTTTAAAAGGTAATCAATGTCTGGTGTTTTATTGGTACATCCATTCTGAGTACCAATCATGATCATCTCGGGATTAACAAAGTCTTGCTTTACAGTACCCATAGCAATTAAATATGGGTTGTAGATAAAAGTACAATTTGCAACTAAAGGGAGAAGTTGTTCTCGTATGGTTCCAGGTAGAACAGTAGAAATAAGAACTACAAGTTGATTTGGAGAAGCAAACTTATTAACCTCAGTGAGAACTTCTTTTACAGTTGTGTAATCAAAATCTTTTGGTTCTAACTGAATTGAAGGTTTATCCCCACCATACTCTTCATCGTGTGGTGTAGGGACAGCGATAAAAACTATCGAAGATTTTTTGACCACTTCTTCAATAGAGTTATAATACTTTCGACAACCATTATCAAGTGTCTTGGGGATATCTTTACCACCAGCAATGTCATATGCATGAACTTGAGCAGCGGATTCTGCAAGTGCTTCAGACACTGGACCACCCAATTTGCCCGTACCAATAATACCTAATTGCATTGTCTCTCCAAATCTAATGTTACACAGTGGAATCCACCACTTAAAGTTCTTTGTTGTCTCATAGGAAGCATAGCACATTCTATTCCATATGTCTCTAAGACTTGTCGAGTTGGATGCTGATGTTCTTCCAAGGCAACTAAATCTGGAGAGATGCTGAACAAATTCATATTGCACCATTCAGATGCATTATTATATCCAGGATAGTATCCAGTATAAACTGGTTCTGGTGCTTTAATAATATCCCATTTGTTAAATGGTTCTGGCAACTGAGACCTACTCTTAACTCTCTCTGGATTAACCATCAACAAACCATCTCTCAAAAATGCTACCGTAGTATCAATATGAACATAAGAATACACATCTTTTAGTATCCTTACTGTTGCTCTTTCACCCAACATATTTTGAAGGAGTTCTGCTCCTAGAACATTGCCACTATTAGAGACCAAATATAATATCTCTTGATTAGCACGAATACAATTTGCAGCATCAAACGCTGGAGTGATTTCGTTTAGTGCAAGAATGTCTGGATTACCAATACAATCCATATTGTACAAGTCATCATGATATGAACAAGGAACTTCTGCAGCATTAACATGATGAGAGAATGATCTCCAATTACCTATTCTAGATCTAAGCGGTTGTGGAGTTGCTATAGCAATATCTCCATGAACAATAACACTATCTCTTGGACAGTAATTGTAATACTTTGTTGGTTCTCTTTTTGGTCTTACAACTTCAACTCTTTCGGATCTTAAAAAATCACAAAATACTTCAAGATCTTCATTTGCCTCATCTATAACCTGCTGTGGATATGGACCATGTATAATATTAGACACATCAGTCTCACCAGCATAATTTATAGTCCTAAGACTTTTATCCATTTCTGGAACTATAGCATAGTCAGGAACACCAACTATAACCTTCTTCAACCTATCCCATTCATTAGTAGCGTACATATTATCCAGAAGTAGAGATTATCATTTTGTTATCATTTTTTTTACCGTAAGTAAAAAACTCATCCAAAGTAAAAGACCTATGCTTTTTCATCCACCAATAGTAGTAAGCATGTTTAGATCTTTCATGATGAGTTCTAGAAATATTAAGACCAAATTCTGTGCTTGGAGAATTAATATTTGTTGTTATCAAAGGTATGCAATATGTTCTGCCCGTGTGTGCAATAAAGTAGTCTACGGTAGTAGCACAACCTTTAAATTTTTTAGAAGATAAAATCATATCAAATCTATACTTTCCATTGTAAGTGTGAAGATCTAATATTTTTTCAACATAGTCTCTTGTCATCAAAACTGGTCCAAAGTAAGTATGTCGAAGTTTTGGATGTAAAAAGAATGGTAAGAATTCATCAGATTCATATCCAAGTTGAATGCAGTCCCAATCAAAAGGAACTCTACTCATCAAATAGTTCCAATCAAAATTCCAATATTCAAATAAAGTCAAATCATAATCATCCTCCATCATTAGCAAATACGGATCCGTAGTTGTTTCCAACCACTTTTTCATAAATTCAAGATGAGTAATTGAATTACCAAGAGCATATGCGGGAATACCTGTAACTTTACCAACCACATATTGTGGTGCCCACTCATCAAGTCTCGATGCCAAAAACTTAGATGCAGATATTCTAGTATGAGGCAGTTTCATATAATCAAACTGCTTCTCCATATATTCTCTACGATCTACCCTATTATCTAAATTAACATAATGAATATGAGGAAATCCCTTTAATTTCTTATGCAAGTTCATTTTGTAATTTCAACCAGATCAAATAATGTTCTCGTGGGTATTATCTTTATCATTCCGTAGTCATTTGGTTTTCCATAAGTAAACAGTTCTTCAAAAGAATGTTTATTATGCTGCCCTTCGATCTCAAGATCTGAATCACTTCTCCACCACTGATAATACGCCAGTCTACATGCTTTTGATAGGACATATTTTTTAGTTCCTTTCTTCACAAAATCAGTATGAGTTGGGAATAAAGGCATACAATATGTTTTACCACAGTGTCCAATAAAATAATCTGGAGTTCCAGATCTAAATCCAAAATTTTGATCTGCTATTCTATTAACTAGTTTATACTTCCCATCAACACAATGAAGTCTCAATAACTTCCTAACGTATCGTCTATTTAAGACTGCAACAGAAAAATTATGTCCAGGAATAATGGGATGTAAATAGCACGGTATCTGAGAAGTGCTTTCAAATCCAATTAAAAAACAATCCCAATCATATGGGATTTTCTCCATAAGATCAGACCAATCGAATGGCCAATACTGTATGATACCAAAATCTATATTATCTCTACTAACAATTACTTGCTCTTCATCAGTATCTTCATACCATTTTTTCAGAGTCTCAAGAATGGTAATTGATAAAGCAGCAGTAGCAATAGGCAATTTATACTCTCGTGCATCTGATAGAAAACCTACCCACTTTTTGACATTTTCTTTAGTGTACTTTGATGTAGACACTCTCTTATAATTCACCTCAAGATTCTTGAGATTTCTGCTCATATGATCATTAGTTGTCTCACTATGATCTGAGTTGAAATAATAAAAGGTAGGGATTCCCTTAAGTTTATCCGTCAATTCCATGATAATAAAAAGTCCTCTCTACATCGTATTGCTTTTTCGTAAAAATATTTATCGTCCCAACAACTGATGTCTCTTTGCATCAGGTTATCATTCTTTTTGTTATAAGTAAAAATATCTTCTAATGTATAGTCATCTCTGTCATTATTCCACCATTCATGATATGCTTCATAGCATTTGAAAAAACTCAGTTTAGGTTTCCAAGTTGCTTTTTTATACACACCTTCTGCAGTTATTCCATCATGACTCATTCCAGACAAATATGGATTCATTGGAATCATAGGAATAGAATAACATCTACCTGTATGATTCAAAAACTGATCAAATCCACCAGAAGTATCATCATATGTCTTTCCATCATGTATTCCAGATTCCCTATTAATAAATTCATAATTTGCCAATGAATAGTCAAACTTAAATTTTTTATTTGGGTAATGTAGATCTAATAATTTAGATACAAATTCTCTGCTCATCAATGATGCACCAAGAGAATACTCTGGTTTTATTGGATGAAGATAAAAAGGAATCACATTGGGACATTCAAATCCAAGTTGAATACAATCCCAATCATACGGAAGATGATATAAAAATTCATTCCACCCAAACTTCCATTTTGGTATTAACGACAAATCATAATCATCTTCCATCAAAAGAAGATAAGGTTCATTTGTAGTAGTGTACCATTCAGATAAAAACTCAACAATCAATGATGATGCATAATTAATCCAATGAGAAGACTTTGAAGAGTATGTCCCCGTCATACGATGTTTATAATTCTCATAATATGGTTTTGTATCAGGCATATTGATTCGAGTAAACTCAATACCGAAGTGTTTGAATTGAGTCTCCATATAAAGTTTTCGGTCTACCTTATGCCAAGGGTTTGCATAATAAACTCTTGGTAAGTCAACCTTTTCTGAAATAATCAAGGTAGGATTCTCCATACTCTTCATACTGTTTACCAGTTATATCATAGGTCTTAAACCTTTGTGGTTTGAGTCTCATCTTATTGTGAACATCTCTACCATAAGAGAAGAAGTCATCAAGACTAAATCTCTTAGACTCATGCTGCCACCAATAATAGTATGTATTCCTGGCAAGGATATCTCCCTCTTGCCTATAGTATCTTTGAATTATACTGTTATTCTCAAAACTACCAAAATTTGCGTTGATAGTAATCAAAGGAAGACAATAAGTTCTTCCAGTATGTACCATAAAATAATCAACAGTTCCAGATCCAGCAACATCAGTCTGTCTATTCCAAGCAGCATTAGCAACAGTATTGACTAACTTATACTTATCACCAATGCAATGAAGATTTAATATTTTTTCAACATAGTCTCTCTTCAGAACGACAGGTCCAAAATCATGAGCTGCTTCAATTGGATGAAGGTGAAATGACATTCCATCTGGATTCTCAAATCCTAAGTGAATACAATCCCAATCATATGGAATATGATCCATCATATACTGCCAGTCAAAATGCCAATATGGAATCAAACCTAGATCATAATCATCTTCCATTAAAAAGACATATGGTTCTTTAGTATTTGCATACCAAGACTTTAAAAAATCTAAATGACTTATAGCATTAGCGGCAATCGGCCAAAGCAATTTGTATTCTTCAGCATCAGCAATTAAATGGATCCATTCATCTTTTTTACGTGCCAAGAACTTTGTTCCTGATACCCTATTATATTCTATACCATACCTTTTAAACTGATTAACCATCCAAGTTCGTCTATCAGTACGGTTATCAAGGTTAAAGAAATTAACCTTCGGAATACCTTTTAACTTATTTTTTAAGTCCATATTGTTACACCTCTTCTAGCATCCATCCAAACTTGAAGTTTTTCTGGTCCTTCACCCTCAAATTGAAGTTCCATCTTCCACTCATCATCTCCTTTCTTATAATGAAATAATTCAAAGTTAGAGAACATTGGTGCTTTATCCATCCACCAATATTCTACTCCCTCATCACAAACATCCATCATAGTTTTTTTTGTACTGACAAAAGAAGTTTTGTGAGAGAATATTGGGAATGTATATGTAATACCCAAATCATAAAAGAACTCATCTAAACTTCCGTACTTCTCCTGCGATAGTGTCTTGTTTGGATTATAGTAATGCAATTTATACTTACCATCTATGTAGTGATAATGTTTTAATCTCTTGGCAAAATACCTAGTGACCATGAAACATTTATACCCCATACTTCCAATGTATGGGTGAACATGCATTTTTAAAGTCTTGCGAGAATATGCAGACAACTGAATACAATCCCAATTATATGGGAGATGATTCATCAAAAACTTCCAATCAAATAACCACCACTTTACACAATTAAATGTCAGATCTTCACTACAGAATATTGCATATTCATCATCACAACTATCATACCAACTAACAATAGAATCAATAACGTTTATAGTGAATGCAAGTTCAGTTGGATCTTGTATAAGATCTTTATCTAAAATGAGATCTTTCCATTCCATATAATTATCACCATCATATTTGTTTTCATGCTTTTGATAATTACCAATTTCCCAAAGTTTTATCTGATCTTCAATCTGAATATGTTTTCCACCATGAGATCTATAGATGATCTTTGGCAGACCATCTAATTTATGAGATAAACTAAAATTTTCATTTACATCTAATTCTAATCTCATAATCTCGCAACCTCATATTGTGGAAGAAGAACTTTCATTTTTTTATGTATTGGTTTTCCCCAACTTAAAATATCCTCAGAGGTGAATTTAAGACTTTCTTCTGTCCACCACTGTTTTGTGCATGATGTAGACAATATATCATATATCTTATTATGGTATACGGCGATTACTGGATTATATTCATCAGCACCAACTTCGGTTTTTTGCTTGTTGTCTTGAGCAACAGCAAGTTTAGGGTCTAATGTAAGTAAAGGTATTGTATATGATTTGGCGATTTGATATAGTAAAAAGTCATCACTACTATAAGACTCCCTAGGTATCTCCATATCCCTAAGAGATTGATTGCATCTTATACTTCCATCTGGATTAACATGAAGTTTGATCAACTTCTCCACAAAAAATCGATTAACCATAAAACATGCTGCAGAAGAACTATGCCAAGTTCTAGGATGCAAGTGCATATCCAACTGCCAGTCATGACAATAATAAAATTGAACAATGTCCCAATTATAGGGAAGGGCATTCATCACATCCTTCCATTCAAATGGCCAATACTCAACTAAGTCAAAACAAAGATCATCCTGAACAACCATACAGTGTTCGGATATTCCAGAATTATACCACTCTATAAGTAAGTGCCACTCATTCATCAGAATTGAGGCGTCTGATGGTGCAAGAAGCATCTGGTCTAATCTATGCCCCCATTCATCAACCTTTTTTGCATCAAAAGTTGAAGCGGACCATCGAGTGTAATCTGTAATGTCCCACTTCTTAAATTGATCTTCAATATGTTCTTTTCTATCTTGCCTATGATCCAAATTCAAATAGAATATTGGAGGAAGACCTTTTAACTTACTCATTTGAATACACTCATATCAGGAAGATATGGATAACTCCTATAGTCTTTTGCAATAGGGAATGAATCTTTAACTTCCTCAAATACTTCAAGACCCCTCTTTGCAGTTTCAGGAGTCATATAATAATGGTATCCAATTATATCAATATCTTGTTCACCCCAAGGGACATACTTCTTCCGTCCATCATAGGTCATCATCCGCAACTGTTTTGCAGCGTGATCATCATCTGTGAGAATCATTCCACCTCTACCTAAAGATAGATGCTTCCTATATTGAAAACTAAGACACAAATATGTTCCAGAGACATATGAATTTGGTCTCCACAAAACTGCGCCATCAATAATATTAGTACCACCAAGATGGTACTGATCATACCAGTTAATACTATCAAATCTCCATTCAATGTCCAACTTCATGCAGGTCATCGGAATGGAGACGTAAGTTTTTTCTGGTATTGTTATCTTATCATATCCCTCATACCTTAAGCAAAGTTCAATTGCGTGAGTGCAGCAATCAGTTGCAATACCATACTTTGCCCCATAGAACTTGGCAATTGTATCTTCAAATTGTTCCACATTATGAAAAGGGTCAGAGACCTTTTGCGTATAACTCATAGTCTGATTCATAAAGTTTATCAAATTCAGATTTGTTTGGTTCTACATAATCTTGATATATTTTAGCACACAATGGTTTGAAGTTAGGATTAAATGTTTTTGAATCTCTCAAGTGAGGAATTATGAATGGTTTATACTTTTGAGTATCTTCTTCAGATAAATTTGACTTAATGAAGAAGTTGACTTTTGCACCCAACTTATCGTCAAGTTTTATAAGATTGAGATTGGCATTATTATCCGTACACAATCGCAAAAAACATTCTTGAGGTCCTGTATGCTCATCAAATATATATTTTTTGTTTTTTACTTGATCAACAACCCAGTCAAGATCTGGTCGAAATCTACACACAAATTCATTTAGACCCGATATCCATCTACTAACTGGATCTCTAGTTATGGCAAAAAAGATATGATCTTTTTCTACTAGAAGTTTTGCTAGATCATCTGGTTCATGCTTACGAGTAATCTTCTCTAATGAATAAAATTTAATATTAGAAGATCTCAAAGCGGTTGAGACTGAAGTGCTGCCACACTTATCCACATGCATGTAAACTAATTTACTTGACTGATTCCAGTGACAGTTTACAAATCCTTCTTTATGTATATCATCATTTCTACACCTATCTCTAAAGTTAAAAGTAAATGATGAGCAGTACTGCTTATAGTCAGTTACTAACTCATCAATTACTGCTCTTCTATCCGACATTTTCTAAAGTTGCTGTGATCTGCATTGTGTATCGATCTTCTACACCAAGATTAGCGGCAATATGTGGTGTCATTCCTCTCCAGTATACATAATCACCTTTAGACCAATTGGTATAAGGAACCCCGTCCAACTCAAAATAATGACCAGACTTCCAGTCATCCATAAAGACTAAAATTCTACAAATCTTATTGACATCTTCAATATCAAACAGTTCTTTAAACCTAGGATATGTATCTTCATGCTCTGGCATAATAGTTCCAGGAGGCATAAGATACATTGAGATAGATGTATCTCTAATCATCAACCATTTGTCACCCTCTTTAATAAACTTTCGCTTGAACCTATTGACAATTTCGTGAGTCCAATCAGGAAGTCCACGATACTCTTCTCGGATCATTCCAGTATAGTTGACATACAAGTGTCCGATATTTTTCCATCGATCAACAATTTCATTACTAGGGAACTGCCTACGAGCAGGATACTCAATTCCCTTAAAATCTCCGATTAGCGCCGAATCAATAGTTTTCATGATTAATCAAATTTAAAAGAACCAAACTTTTCTCTGAGAGATGATTTCTTATCATCCTCATGGTCATACTCCTCTTCTTGACCGTTGCCAAGAATATCATTTTGTGCAGACTGCTCGCAATCATACAGTCTCATCTTCGCTCTGTCAATACCTACGACAAATCTCTTATTAATAGAAATGTCATTATATCGATTCTTCAACTGCTTCACCATAATTTGTCCCAACTCCTCAAGCTCATCTGTAGAAATAAGGGCAAACATAAGATCAGCAGTAGCAGGGAGACCAAAGGACTCAGAAGTGTCAGTAATGTCAACGTCAGAGCTACCATAACCAGAACGAGTGGTCTGCGTGGCAGAAACGATAGGGACGTTTTCTTCAACAGCCAATCCTCTAAGTTCTTCAGCAATTGCTTTAATATATGAATATGAATTGACAGTGCCGTTAGAGCGATACCGCGAGGAAGCACATATATTAAGGTAATCAAGGAAAATAATATCAGGTCTAAATGATTTCTTAAGTGCAAGTTCACTAAGAAGTGCTTTAAAGTGTCCACTATGTGCGCTCGCAGTAGGATACTCTTTAATTATAAGAGTACCTTGAGTTTTTTGAGACAAATTTGTTACTTTGCTGTCAAACATCTGCTTCGGAAGTTCAGAAATCTCCTGTATGGGAACATTGAGGAGGTTTGCATCAATACGTTCAGCAATTTTCTCCTCTGCCATCTCCATTGTAATGTATAGCACGTTACGTCCACTAAGCAGAACGGAGCTAGCCATATGGCACATGAACAAAGACTTACCGACGCCTGTCCCAGCAAGAGCGACATTAAGACTCTTATTAACAAGACCTCCCTTCGTAATCTTGTTAAAGTATTCCAAGTCGAAGGGGATTTTGTCCTGCTTCTGATGGTAGAAGTCAAATCGCTCATCGGCATTTGCAAAGTAATCGTGACCAATATTGTTGTCAAATGATACCGCCAATGCTTCACTGAGGATGGACGGAATAGCATCTCGGTTTTTCTTTTCATCATTGCCATCAGCAATGTTAATGGAGTCCATAAGAGCAAGATAAATTGCTCTATCACGACACCACTTCTCAGTAGTGTCAAACAACCACTGAAGATCTGCTGGACTATCTTCCAGGTTAGTAATCAAGATCTGCAACTCTTTGAGCATTCCATCATTGATATCCTTCCTATCTGCAATCTCAATAAGAAGTGCCTCAACTGTAATCTGAGTATTATATTGTGAAATAAAATTGACAATCTCCTCAAATGTAATCTTTTGAGAAGGTTCTTGAAAGTAATCCGTTTTAAGGAAAGGGATTACCTTGCGGGAGTATTCTTCATTATATAAAAGATTCTTTAGAATCGTGTGCTCAATAGACTCCATTACTCACCATAACTAAATTCAGACTTAGCAATAACGTCCAGTTGCTCTAGAACTTCAGGAGTAAAATACTTCTCAGGTTCTTTGTAGATCGCCTTGGCATAAACTTTTTTACCGTCTATCTCATATCGACCAGCAACGTTTTTCCACATTCCGCCAATCTCACCGAGTTCAAGAAGACCATAATATCGATCAAGACCACGCTCATCGTAATAAAGACGAATTTCCACAACTTTGTTCTCCTTGCTCAAACGAGACTTAGCAGTTTTTGCCCTGATAATATTACCTACCACTTCTGTCCCATCCTTCTCTTTCTTCTTGCTGAGATAGATGATAGTGGAAGCAGCATACTTAAGACCAGAACCGCCACCCATTTCCTTTGTAGGGACGTAAGCACCGATAACATCATAAGTGTGGTTGGTAACAATCATGGGGATTTTTGCTTGACCCAACTTAAGAGTGAGCATACGGAACGCACCTTTAACAAGTTGAGATTTGGTCATGTCTCTAACTTGCTTCTCGTTGAGAGCGTCTGTAATCTCCTTCTCCGTGGATAGCATTCCAAGAGAGTCTAGCACAAACATACACGGTTTGCGCTCGTCCTCAGGCGATTTGAGGTACATATCAACTGCCCTAAGCGCCTTGCTACGGAACTCTTCGATAGTTACAACATTAACTACGACCAGGCGATTGAGATCAATTCCTCTACTTTCGAGAAGAGATTTATTAACTGCTGCCTCGGTGTCAAAATAAAGGCAATATCCATCAGGATTAGAATCAAGAAAGTTTTTGACGACAGCGAGAGAGAAGAAAGTTTTGCCAGTAGAAGACTCCCCAGCAATGGCAGTAATCTTATTCCCAGATACACCACCAAATATACTACCTGAAACGAGTCCGTTAAAGATGTACGAACCTGTGTCCACGTAAGTTTCGGTTTCGTCGATGTCCGCTGCCAGTTTGGTAAAGTCATCTCCAATCTCTTTTACAATATCTTTTAGAAAATCCATCAAGCAACCATCCCGTATTTTTCACGAAGAATTTTTTTATAAGAACCGTCAGGATTTTCCTCACGAATCTCTTTTACAGTTTTCAATTTTTGATAGAGAGAAGTATCTCCACCAAGACGAAGAGCACTGACAATAGTGTCAAGTTCTTTGTCGGTAATAGGAAGGTCCATCAGGAAAAAAATAGTTCTAGGTTTACAGTTTTCTCAACACTCCAACCAATAGCGTTGAGAATAGTTTTAAGAGGTTCGACAAAACTCTTTTCAAATTGTAGGTTGTAGTCAAGGTACTTGTCAAGTTCAAGTTCTCTTGGAAATTCTTGAATGAAGGATATTACATTTTCATGTAAAGGGTTTGGTTCCTTCAAATAACAGAACTTGATCTTCTCCCCATTTTGAATGAGTGAGTATTTATTAATCAATTTCTTCTCCTTTATTTGATGATTATACAATAAAGCACCACGAACATGAATAGGTGTTCCCTTACTATAAATTCTTGTGCTATCAGCATACTTACGAACATTAGAAACAGATCTTGGAAAAGATATTTGTTCTGGTGGAAGTTTCTTAAAATCTTCTCTACACTTATCAATAAAGTTAATTACATCTTCTTCTGTACCATTCATCATCAATTTAAGACCATCCTTAATCATAGTTCGACAAGGTGCGGGTGTTGAAGATTTAACTGCTTCAATACCCATCATCTTCAATTTAGGTTCTTCATATCGAACACCTTCACTATCCCATACGTTAAGAATATATCGCTTCTTCGCAGTCCAGATACCACGTTCAGCAATATTCTCGCGCTTCATTTGCATCTTTTGATCGTATGCAGATACATAATCAGCAAGTTCTTGATATGAAGTGTCGATAAAAGGTTCGAGTTTATCTTCACAAATCGAATTTAGAATATTTACAATGGCACTCTTATCTGCAGACTTAGCAGCAAAAAATTTATCCACAAGAGGACCCATATTCAAATAGATAGAATCAGTATCAGATGCAATAACATAGTCTATTCCATCAGTTGATATTAGTTTATTCAAATATCCATTTACTTTATTTTCAATCCAGCGAATTGATACCTGACCAGATAAAGTAATTGCTTCTGCATTAGCAAGTTTATAATATCTAAAGTACTGATTTCCAATAGCACCATAAGCACTATTGAGTTGAATCTTACGTGCCATTTGAATATTATTGCATCTAGAAATTTCCTTCTCCAGTACTTTTGTTGGAGTTTTTTCATACTGCTGCTTAGCAGCAATCATCTTCTTCTTAAATACCGTTCTATCTTTGTAGATCTTATCCATCAGTTCAGGAAGAAATCCTCTAACATCTTTCCTATACATTGACCCATTTGCACACACAGCAAAATCTTCATATCCAGAGAAGTCAATATCTTTGTTCAATATCTTATCTACCGTAGCTGAAGAATGTCTAGTATCTTGTAAG
>WLWG01000431.1_pt1 | contig 42777 bp, 65 predicted proteins | sample 6712871 | NCBI WGS metagenome assembly WLWG01 (sample SAMN12718693, study PRJNA515312) | sponge metagenome | isolation source: marine sponge | host: Mycale hentscheli | place: New Zealand: South Island, Marlborough, Capsize Point | collected 2003-05-01
ACGTTAGGAATATCTGACATACCATTGCCTCCCATAAATTATGTATAATAATTTTATCACAACAAATTGCGAGGAAGACGATGGATAAAACTTTTCTTGTTGAATGTCCTTTTTGCCTAGAAGAAAACAAGCTGAATTTTATGGACTACCAACACTATCAGGGGGAGTTTCACTATTTGAAAGATAGATGCGCACAGTGTGGCAACGTCTACGCTTTTGAGCTAGAAGTAGAGCTTTCAGCAAATAGCTACAGCGAAGGCAACGACTATGAGTAAGTACCAGTGGCGAGATTTCTACCCAGCCAAGTTTAGGCGTATTTGCAAAAACATCGGAGGCGATACCTATTGGGTTTTTGAAAAAAGGAAATTTATATTCTTCTGGCGTGAGTATTCAAGATGCAAGACCTACCAGACGAGTGAGGTTCTAATGTCTTACTACCGGAAAAAATACGAGGAAAGGGGAGAGATATGAGGGGTTTATTTTTACTTTTATTTCTTATTTCTACAGTATCTTTTGGTTCAGAGCTTAAGACTTTTATTATCGGCCATGGTGACAAAGGACTAGGCTTTGGCCTTGTTTCAGATAAGGGCGATAAAGTTGAGATAGTGGCTAACCTACACAATGTACGCATGTCTATCGTGAAGGCTAAGGGCATTAGCAATATAGTGGACAACGGAACTAGGTTTATCGAAGAAGACAGGGAAGTATTTCTTCACGATACTAGAGAGGTGAAAAGCTGGGGATTAGATAGAATAGACCAGCGCATAGGATTAGATGGTCTGTTTGGTACGGACAGAACAGGCGAGGGAGTGCATGCTTATGTTATTGACTCAGGGATTCGCAAAGATCACTACGACTTTGGCGGGCGCATCGGGCTTGGTTACTATGTTACTGGGGGAAGTGTTGACGACTGCAACGGCCACGGCACGCACGTTGCTGGGACAGTCGCTGGTTATTACTCAGGAGTGGCTGCAAGAGCTACAATACATCCTGTCAGAGTTTTCGGCTGCGCTGGCTCCAGTAAAATATCGGCTATCGTTCGGGCTGTGGATTGGGTAATTGCGAATGCTGAGTATCCTGCTGTTGCTAATCTTAGCCTTGGTGGTGGTACTTCTACATCCATGGATAGCGCAATCAAAAGGATGGCACTAGCTGGAATAGTGCCGGTAGTAGCGGCTGGAAATAGTAATTCTGATGCCTGCGGTGCAAGCCCTGCAAGATCTCCATACGCTATAACTGTTGGTGCTACGGATAAAAATGACAGGCGTGCTAGCTATTCTAATTGGGGTAATTGTGTAGATATTTATGCTCCAGGTTCTAACATAGTATCTTCTTCACATCGTTCGGTGAATGGACTAGCTACTCTCAGTGGGACTAGCATGGCCTCACCTCATGTTGCTGGCGTAGTAGCTTTGTATTTACAAGAATTTCCTGATGCGAGTTATAATGAGGTTTTTCAGGATGTTATCGAGGCAGCTTCTACCAAGAACGTAGTCAAAGGCTTAGGTAACGATAAAAATATTTTTCTTTACAGCAGTTTTCCCTATGAGTAGTGTGTAGGAATCATGCGGATAGACCTTTTTAGCCCTGCTTTTTGAATTAAAGGTGGGGCTTTTTTTATTCAAAATTTTAGTTTATTATTTCAACTGATAGTTTGCAGTTGCCTCGGTGGACGTGGTGTCCATCGGGGTTTAATTTTTCAAAACTTATCCCATATTCCTTCGGCGCAATTTCCAGCAAGCTCTTTCATTTCTTTGCGTACCGCACCTTCCAGTTGATCGCCTACCTGCTTAGGTATTTTAGGGATCTCTTCTCTTAGTCTTCTATCAACAACTAGAGGCACTTCCTTCAGAGTTCTAGCTATCTCAGTTTTAAGAATTTGGTCACAGGCCACCTTTTCGACCACTTGGCCTATAAACTTTTCCTTGGGAGTAAAGGCTGCAATTGAAACTAATACAAGCCCAGAAACGGCACAGAATGAGGTCATACCGCTTTCTTTTCTGTATAGATAGATAGCAGCGCAGACTAGAAAAAACGCTCCAAGCATGTTGCTATATAGGATTAGGTCACCGATCTTTTCACTTAAATACAGATTCCAAAGGCTATCACTTAGCATTGTTTCCCTCCATTTTTTCTATGATGTCTATCCATTCTTGAAGTTTTCCTTTGTCGGTAGATACCATCTTGCCCGACCCGAAATAAATGGTCAGATAATCACCATGATCCCTAATCATTTCAATTTGATCTATATTTATTAGATTGTAGTCGGAGCAGACATATCGGCTGCCCACTATTTTCACTTCTCACCTTCTTCTTCAAGATCTTCTAGCTTTTCTTTGATAGCAAGCAGTTCGAGCTTTTCAGCCAGCTCTTGCTCACGGTCACGAACAGTCCACACAAAGTAAGCAGCATAGCAAGCTAGGAGCATTTCAAGAGGTCCGAAAAACCACTGACCTTGGTAAGTTTCGCTTAAGCCTCTAAGAGCAAGCAATGAGCAGAATAGATAACACCACTGAGCGACACACCATCTGTAGACTTTGCCTAAAAATTCCATAAATACTCCTATAAAAAGCCTAGTTCGTTATACCTAGCCCAGATTTCGGGCTGACTAATATAGTATCGCATACACTTGTCATCGCAGAAATAAACCTTTTCATCATTGACATATATGAAAATATCGGGGTTTTTTATTTTCATGAAATTATCGACTAGACTCTGGACGCAGCTACCGCATAGCTCGACGTTTAGGGTATCGTTTGTAGTGGATACTCTAATATTTTCTTTTCCATCTCGATGATATTTCTTGAAATTAAGGTAGGCTTGATATGCTTCGATTTCAGTCTTAAATAGTCCGAGGGATTGGCGGCGACCATTTACATATATTCTAGCACGCCACCTATTTCCGGCCTTTGTAACGCCATCATACTTACTCGCGGGTGTTACTCCCATTGGTTTCCTCGGCTATATCTTTTGTATTTAATCCCCAATAAATATAGCAGTTTGGACTACAAAAAATAAGTTTAGAATCCTTGAATGTTCTAGTGTATCGAGGGGCAGATGTTTCCTCATGGCAGGTATCGCAAGTGTAGATCATTTCTTTATCCTGCTATTTAGAATCTTCAGGTACAGAGCTAGATACTTGTCCGGCTTTGTTTTTTTCTTTTTAAAAATCATTCTCCACTCTCCAATGCGATAATTTCATCCTCATCAAGAAACCTTTCCTCTACATATTGAAGGGCATTACACTCCTCTTTTACAGCAGCTAGGCAAATTTCTTTGGTTTGATCTCTCACATGTTGGAGGGCATAGCCGCGTTTATTTACAGCAGCTAGACAGACCTCAGGCGTTTGATCTTTCACATACTCAAGGGCATCACCATCTTCAAGCACAGCAGCTAAACAGATCGCAGGTGTTTGATCTACCACATATTTGAGGGCATCACCATCTTCACTCACAGCAGCTAAACAGATCGCAGGTGTTTGATCTTTTACATATTTGAGGGCTTCACCATCTTCACTCACGGCAGCTAGACAGATCGCAGGTGTTTGATCTTTCACGTATTGGAGGGCATAGCTGTTTTGCTTTACGGCAGCTAGACAGATCTCAGGTGTTTGATCTACCACATATTGTAGGTAATAACCGCTTCTAATCACAGATTCAAGAGCTTTATATCCTGAAAGGTTTTTCTTGTGTCTTAGTTTTTCCCACTTATCTCTTGATAGAATGCTCATTTTAAAAGCTCCCAAAAATATATCGTTGCGGCTATCGTGACCATATCGCACAGAATTACAACATAGGTCCAACTGTCATCATACGATTCATGTCCACCCAGAAGATCAGAGATGTAAGCTAATATAACTATTATAGTAAACATTTTAAATCACCCTATGAATAGTTGGCTTGCAGCTATAATTAAAGTAATCCAAAAAATAACGCAGATCACTATAACTGGGCGCATTTTTAAACCTCTAGTTTGCTTGCATACCAATGCTGCCTAAAAGCCTCGAAGGTTTCGTTGACTTCTTCCATTTTATCTCTCGATTCGCAAAAATTGACAAATGATAGCGACAGATCATTGTCGAGCAGCCATCGGCAAAAAATAGCGCATTCAGCGTTTATTAAAACATCCTTCTCATAATTAACCATAGTATCTGTAATTCGTTCTGCGGCTTCTAATTCCGTCATCATAGCTTTATCTTCCTGTCTTTTTTATGTTCACATATAGTTATCCAAGCTCTACTTATGAGATCCCATACGGGCTTTTCTCTCGGATGATCTAATACCCTTACCGTTATTCCATCTAGTGTCACACGATAATTGCCATAGTTTTTTACATCGGGATGCGTGCCATCATTTACTATTTCAACCTCGGCGATGGTCTGTGGTCGATAGGAATGGCTTGGTATCAGATCTAGGTATCCTTCGATCATTGCGAAAACCTAATTGTTATAAGAATTTACGATAATTCGTCTAATCAATTCCTGCATAGACATGCCAGCAGGCTGTATGGATAGAAGGAAGTTATAATCTTTCCTATCCATAGTTATCTTAGCTTGTGTTTTTTTCTCGCTATCCTTGATCTTCTGTATGTTTGCTAGTGCTTTTTGCAGGGAGCCTTTTCGGCTTTTTTTTGATTTTACCTCTACGTCTGTCACTTGGCTTACTCCCTAATATTGTTTGCTTGATTATCTGTCTAATAATCTCCGGCCTAGATACTCCTACTGGTCTAAATTTATCTAATTCTCTTAGTAGGACATTGGGCAAAGATACTATTACATCCGTCTTTTGCGGCTTTGGTTTCACAAAATCGGGTAGTCCTGCCATACTTACTCCTCTTTTCTGAATGGGATAAAAGCAAATCTTTTATAAAAACTATTGTAATCTAGTACAATATGCTGCTCAGGTATTATGACCCACTTATTTCGATCGTCATCGTAAAGATAGAAATCACCGCTTTTAAGATTAATTTTACAATATGAATTGTTTTTGAAATCCTCGCAGCTTGGGGCAGGAAGATAGCGCAAAGCTGCTTCATAGCCTTTCAGATATAATCCATTGTCAATCAGCCAGTTATTCTGGGAATGATGTAGCCTACAAAGGACTCGGCCATGATTCTTCCATAGCCCTACTATGTCTTGAAACGGATATTTTGTGGTATCCAGCCTTGTAATCTCAAGCATAAATTTCCACCGTTAAATGGTTAGCTAATTCCCATTCAAAGGAAAGCATGGTTTCTTTAAGCACATATATATCTTCTTTTTGGAAATCTATTTTGATTGCGTATGGCAGGCTATGATTGTTAGCAAGTAACTTAGGCTCTACTAGATATATAGTCTCATGGTCTTTTGTTTGAAAATAACCATAGTTGCCAAAATGAGATCTAACTAGATAGAACTCTAATTGATGGCAATAACCTAGATATTGTACGTAATTTGTATCGTCAGGTGATGCTACTTTTTTTATCATAAACATAACTCCGTATTTCTGATTCTTCGGCTCATAACTTTTATATGGCTACCATTAATACTAATTTTAGTATGCTCATCACCTTTTGTATAATAAGACAGGCACCTTTCATTACAGAAAAAAACGGCTATATTGTTCATCCTATAGTTCAAATAGTTTTTATCTTTAAATTCCCCAAGGTCTTTGGCACAGCATTGACAATGGGGCTTTTTTAACTCTGAACTAGGGAAGTAGTAGGCTTTTGACAAGTTTATTCCTCGTATATTCTAGTAGCATCCCATGAGTGTGATTGAGTTAATTTTTTGTCCATTTCCTCGTATTCGACAGTCTCAGATTTTTTTTCTATGATGTCGATGGCCTCGCTTTCGTTATTAGCTACTATGTAGGCCATCTTTCTGATGGTTATGTCTTCTGACCAACTAACCTCATATAATTTCTGCATCTATCGTTTCCTCTTTTCCTTTAACTTCAATTATTAGTGCTTTGACGAAATCAATTGATTGCATAACACTTTTTAAATTGTCTGTTTTAACAATTTTTAAACAGCCATTATATTGATCCTCGCTGACACTAGCTTTAGCCTCTTCTAGCACCTTTTCTAGGTCTTGCTTTGCTTGCTCAAATGCTCCAGCTTCTTCCATTTCTTTGCGCTGCTTTTCACCTTCTTCCAAGGTTTTTTTCTCAAGCTCAAAGTCTTGGTTATCAATTTTTATGGCTGTATTTAATACCTCGCCAGCATCACCGGCACCTGTTTTAGGAAGCCACTTGATTAATCTTTTTAGTGCGCTCTTTCTGCCCATCTCCGAATACCATCGTACCCATGCTGGAGTAGAGCTTGATCCTTTTCTGGTGGTACTTTCCAGATAATCCATTTCTTCCTTGGTGAATACCTCGGTAAATTTATTATCATTCTTATCTATTGCAAATGCGTAAAAACCAACTATCTCACCACGACCTGATAGCTTGAATTTATGGCTTACGCTATCATCCTCGTTTACAGTGAAATCATCATTCTCATGCACTACCTTAGCTACGATCTTCTTGTACAATCCGGTACGCATGGTTAGCTCAAGCAAGCCTTGGTACTGCAAATCAAATTTGCATTGGTCACCATAAGGAACAAGATAAGCCTGCTTCATTGGGCCATGGATATTTAAGCCTAGCTGGACGGCGTATTTTACTGCTGTAGCGATGCTTTTTGGATCGCAGTTATTTAGCTTATGATTGTCTTGAAAACAAGAAGCAGCTTGCCTAATGATGTCAGGTACAGAGAATCCTTGTGCGGTTGCTGGTACTAATTGTTCTAGTTTAGTTCTGTTTTGCTCTAATAGTGCGATTGCGTTGCTCATGTCTTACTCCTAATCAATCTTATTTGCTGTGAATCTAACTACGTCTTTTGTTTCAGTCTCAATATACTTTGCCAATGGTCCATCAGGATCTTTTTGATAGGCTTTCTTAGCTTTCATTGCGTCAATCTTGTATTCTCTCTTAATGACATCATCACCTGCTGCCGAATTGATTGCGCCATAATCCATAGTAGATATTTCGCAGTCTTTTTTGACGATCAGGAAGTCACGCTTTCTACAGTCGATAGTCCAAGAATTGCCGTATAGCTTAGGTGTCTCGTTATTGCTCATGGTATAACCGATATATCTTTTCAATCTGTCCTGAGCATTAGTAACGGCCTTTTTTCGGTCTGTAAGGGATTTTATATCCTTAGCTAATCTTTCTTTCTCAGCTTCTAATTTACCTAGCCATGCATGTACGTTATCAACCTTATCCTTTAGATCGCCGAATACTTCTTTCAGCTCCTCATTGGTAATATTGATTAAATTGTTTTCAGCCTCGTAAATCGTAGTCATTATTTGCGCGAATGTTTTCTTCACTTAATTCCTCCCTTTCGATGTTCAGACACTAATACCCTTTGTATGACTTTGCAAGCCTTTTTTAACAATAACCTTGTTTGACATTTCATATCGCCGACAGTATATAGTAGAACTTTGAAGAACAATATAAACGGAGTTTTTAAATGACAAATAATAACGCAGAGCAGATCCAACATGAGTACATGACTAGCGCAGAGGTATGCGACATGCTTAGAATTGTTCATAAGACACTTTGTCGATGGAAGAAAACTTTTCCTGACTTCCCTAAGGGTCTAGCTGTCGATGGAAATCATAGATGGATAAGATATAAGCGCAGCGAAATCGTAGCTTGGGTAGAAAAGCAAAGAGAGGATTAATATGGGTATTCTTGAGCAGTGGGCAGCCATTAAAAACGGCTCCTTTAAGTCTAACCTGGATCAATATTGCTCCGATGAATGGGAACAACTAGCTGCTGAAAACAGACAAAAGCTATTAGTTGGATCTATGAAGGTAGAAGGCATTGAAGCCTGTCTTAGAGTCGAGAACGCTATGACTACTAAAAAGGCTGTTGGTATGGGTTGCTTTAATGATGACATGCTCAAGATAACTCAAAAAAGTTTAGATGACATTACAGGCGGCTGGCTTTGTGGTGATTCTCGCATAGGTAAATCTACTTTTTTTAAATGCAAGATTTTTGAATATGCAGAGGATCACCAGAAGAAATATGGAAATATTGATTATGACCTATGTAAAATGTTTCGCTGGGAAATGTTATGGGGAGAATATCTGAAAAGGTATCAGGATAATAAAGATGAAAAGCCCACAAACATACGGGCTGGCATTGAATCTATGAAAAAATGCAAGATTCTAGTGATAGATGAGATGCCTGCCTCACTCACGGATGCAGCGCAGAGACTATTATTCGAGATACTAGAAAAGAGATGTCACGATCCATATAAAGACGGATCGGATAAAATGACTTTCTTTACCAGTAACTACGACATAAAAAACATGCGCTTCAACAATTTAGGGCTGGAAGGTAGGATACGGCAGGTCACTAAAGGCAGGGTAATGAGATCCTATGCGCCAGTGACTCCAAAAGGTCCGAATGGCGTTTTTTTTGGTGCTTAAAAAATAGCGCAGAGAATATTTAATATGGTATAAGAACTTTCCAAAACGCTGTGAACAATATTTTGCATGTTCCTTTGTAGGCTCTTTTCTTAATGAAGAAAGGGGCCTTTTTTTTATGAGAATATCGCAGAGCAAAAAATAGCGCAGAGCAAAAAATAGCGCAGAGCTAAAAATAACGCAGAGCTAAAAATAACGCAGAGCAAAATTTGAAAATTAAATTTCAAAATAAAAAAAATAAAAAAAATAAATTTTCAAAAAAAACGAAAATTAAAATAAAAGAGTATCAAGCCCTATTGGCTCGTCTGGCTTGGTAGCGTCAATTTCTTCAATCTCCATAGAGATATAATTTTTGGTGGGATTCTGTAATTTTCTCGCTGATATTTCAAAAATCTGAGAATCATCTATCCAAGCTATTCCAGTTAAAGAATCAAACAAAGCCTTGAACAAATTATCCATGTCCGGCTTACGTGGCATTGGCTCCTCTGTTTTTGCCTTGGAATATTTGAAGTGAAAAGAAATTTTCACCTTGAGAGGATTAATGAGAGGCTTGCCGCAATATTGTTCTTTCGCCATTGCCGCAACTGCATTCATATAATTTTTAGTAGGCTTGTCAATGTAGCTATGCCTGCCAGATACTCTTACCGATGCCTTAGCCTTTGGCCTTATTTCAAAATGAAATTTGATCATCAATTTTAGCCCATACAAAAATTTTCGAATCTCTGTATAGGCTAGGCTAAAAATATATCAATCGCAAAAAGTGAAATTTGTTGGGGATTGCGGGAAAGGTATTCTGGAAAAAATCTAAGAAAGGAAAATTAGAATACGATTGAAATATTGATATGTTTTTTTGGCTTGTCTATTCTTCCTCAATCCTTGTGGCTTGCCAGTCATAATAATCATCGACTACTTCATTTATAGTTTCGCTATCGGTGCCGCTATCCACTATGTCTATAGCTTGCTGCTCACTATCGGCATATACGTCAGCTTTTTTCTCGATAATGACCGTTTCTTTCCAGCGAACTTCAAATTTCTTTAGCATTGTTTTGCCTCCCTTATGTTTAAGTAGTATTTACTAGCATTACTTAGATGGAATCAGCAAGCGATAATTATCAACTAATTTCATGTCAATATTAGCTAGATCGTACTTACTTAATACCTTCCAATGAGCATTATCCTTACCCTTGTTAATCACGTGAGGATGGATAAAAACACTATGCCTATCTAGTTTGGTGATAATGCCATTTTGTTCTAAGGTTTTAAGGTACTTTGCTAATATATTCCTAGATAGGCCAAGGCTATCCATTAGCTCTTGATTAACTGTTTTTTTAAACTTGGCCACGTTGCTCATGGTGTGGGCATGGTGGCAAAGATAGAAAAGTAAATCTGTTACTTTTGGCAATGAATAGACCAAATCAACGGCATATAGTGGCTCAAATTTGCAGAAAGGCATTTGGTCAGTTTTATACGCAAATAGCTTTACTATATCGTCTGGCAGTTTAGGCAATTTTGCTTTTAAATTATCTTGATAAGAATCAAAGATATTTTCTAGCCTGTCTTTTCTAGCTAAATGTTTATTAATGACTATCTGGCTATAACTCCCCTTGATTCTAGCTACCGCACCATATTTTTCGAGAGGCACTATAGATTTTTTCCACGTATCTAAACTAATGCCTAAGCCTATTTCAATGGCTTGCGCTACGGTCAATCCTTTAGGGTTAAAATCGACTAGATTAGTTTTCTTATCAGCATGAAAAGCCAAAAAAAGTATAATTTGTGAAGCGTGAGGAACGTCTTTAAAAACGTGAGCATACCGATAATCATACTGAACAAAGCCTTGAATGACTTGGCTTGCGTGCAATTGGCTATTGATTATTGGCTCATTTTTCAATATGAACTGACCATTGGTTTTTGATGCAGGTGTGAACCCGCAAACGCTCATAGTCATTCCCGTGGCTATGGGCATTTTTTTTATTTACGTATCTTTTCTTTGTTGCCCACAAACAACACTAAAACCAATTGCCTGTCAACTAGCTAAAATGACGATAGTTTTATTAGGCATGCTAGTTTGTTCGGATTATGATTAATTATTAGGCAAGATTGAGTCATATCGGTATAGTAAATGCACTGTTTAAGCACGAAAAATAGGATAAATGCACTGTTTAAGCACGACAATCATTTTTAACGCAAACAATATTAGCAGGTTAAAAGCCTCCCTCTTTATTCTTATTTATATGCGCACTACAGCCACGTTCCGTATCCTTCACATACCTACGCCAACAAACTTACGCAGCTACCCAATACCTACGCAGCGCAGTGAACCTAGATTAACTCGCCACGACCAAGAGCATGCCAGGGAAACAAATCACTTTCGCTTGGTTGCGGCTCGCAATGGCTACGCCATTACTTCACACGCTTTACTTGGTTTTAGATGGTGAAGGTTTTAAAATTCATCTTAAGCACATGAGAGCCACAAAATTAGCCATAGAATGACCTTTTCTAGGCTAGGTAATACCTAGGCACCAAAAAAAGATAATAATTGATTCTAGGCCCTATTCTGCCATTAATAGAAATATTTAGTTTTCAAAGAACGATAATGAAAAGAGGAGTAAGCCAAAAATGACCTACTCCCCAAAACATAAGGAACAATGGCATGATTGCCATTAATGAGAAAATTTAATCACTATTGCAAGCCAAGCAAAAACACACAAAAAAATGATATAAAAACTCCTAAAAATATCTTTTTTATAACGCATTGCCTCACCTACCTTACTAACAGAATGATTAGTATAATCACCCATAGGCACCAAGCTATAGGCCCACCGATAATAAATATCGGACTGGCCAAGAATAGCACTAGATACGCTAGGCACCCGCTCCCACTAGCACACATTTTCAGCTCCCTTGATTGAATATACAAAAGGGAATCCTACTAGCTTTTTTTGTAATGCTAAAATTTCACTATCACTCATTTCTTCCCGCCAGTTAAAAACAAAGCTATTGATATGAGAGTAGTAGATCGGTTTTTGATAGACACCAAAATCTAATAGCTTGGTATAAAAATCACTTTGTAATTTGAGTGATTCTAGTTCTTTTTTGAGCTTATTTTTGTCAGCTTCAAGCCTCTTAGCTAGTCTTACCTTGTGTGCTTTTTTTTGCTCTTGATGAAATATTTCTAGTAGTTCTTTCTTTTCTGTATCGCTTAATTGTTTTCTATCTCGTTTATCCGAGACTGCCTTTAGCCTAAGTAGATGCAAGTTAGATTCTTTTAAAAATTCACTACCTATGCAAGCATTACAAAATATCAATTTAGAGCCTAGAGCCTCTATTGCATCGTATCGCTTGCCGCAATAGCCGCAAATTAATTGCCTATCTTTGGCTTGCTTTAATTGCTCAAGATCACCTGTTAAGTAATATCCATTTTTCCTATCCTTATCATGATGGCTGTATGACTCGTACCAGTTAAAAATACGATAGCCTTCTGCGGTATTATACTGATTATCAAAAAGGTAATTTTCTTCTATGACTTGCTCGCTAGGCATCTTGGTAAAATTGCCCTGTGATTCGTGTGAATATGCATCAAATAACTCGAAGCCATTAGCCTTACAAGTTTCTTTGATCTTTTCATATTCCTTTGCGTCTTTATCGTCTGAAATATTTAGGTAATACTTATTTATTTTTACTTTGATCATTTTATTGTGTCCTTATGTTAAAATTTAATCCCATTCTCACGCAAGCAATCAATGTGTCGAGCCTTATCCTCACCACTCTTCTTATTGCAATCATCAAAAACTTTTTTAAGTTTTAAACCTTCCCTCTCAGCCTTTCGATTATAAGCATCGGCATTTTTTCTATCGCCGCAATCCTCAAGCCACACACCAAAGAAAAGCAGTAAGATTAAAAAGGCTAGTAAGTCTGAAAAGCCTCTCATTTATCACCGCCAAGGCTTTGCTTTTCACTATCAAGTAGCCTCTCTAGTTCAAGCCTCAATACTCTTAAGCCTTCTATAGTCTCGTCAAGTTCGGCCTTAGCTACCTTATAGCGCAAATCCTTAATCTCATATCGCCTAGCCAGTTCCCTATAGTCCTTAGTAAGCGCAAGATACTGTTTGATATTATCCCTCTTTTTGTTTCCTCTTTTAAATAGCTTAATCATGTCAATCTGTCCCTATATGGTGGTTATTACTTAATATAAGTTAAACTTATGGAAAGGCTTAACTTGATAAGTTTAAATTATTAACTTTTATAAATTAGGGTAATTACTAGCCTTTTAAGGAATGCCAAAAAAGACTAGGTTTTACCAATATTTTTAGAGAGCCGATGAAATTAGCTTTTTGCAGCTTTTTGATGGAATAGGGCGAGATAATGATATTTTTTTGCCTTGCTGTATGCCTGCGGTCATTGTTGCGCTTGAGCGTAGCTGGCTTTTTAGTGTCTTGGTTTTGATATTTGAATACTTTTCACGCAGAAAATTTTCTATGCCTGTATCTTTGACGATCACAAGCCCTTGCTCTTGCTCTACGCTCTTTTTTGATTCTGCTAGTGTTATGCGCAAGCCTCTAATTAAGCCCTCATAAAAGCTTAATTTAAACTTAGTAGGCGCATTGTTTGCAGCTTTGTATTCTTTCCATAGCTTCGGGAAAAGGTCACAGAGATAGCTATAAAGATATTCAGCTATTTCCACGTTTTCAGGTGAGCCTAGTAGGTTTATGTGAGTTTTTCGCTTATAGGTATTAAAATCCATCCGGCGACACATAATGTGTGTGACGTTGTAATATTCATCTAATAGCGCAAGAATTTTATTTTTATAGACAGGAAATTTAAGGCCAGAATCAATGCCTTGCTTTTCTATGTATTGTTTTTCCTCTAGGTCTGATTGAGCTAGATTATTTTCGAGCATGAGTTTTGTAGCTAACGCAATGGCTTGCCTTGCTTCATTCTCGTTTTGGGACTGACCTAGCGCAAGTAGTTTTCTAATCTTGTCTATCGTTCTTTTTTGTTCGTTGTTTGTCATTTTTTTGTTCCCTTATGTTTTTGTTCAGCTTGTTTATTACTTCATTAGATTAGAAGAATAAAATTCAATAATCAGATTTTGCGTAGCTAAAAAACAGATACAAAAAAGGAAGGTTTTTAGCCTTCCCTTAGTTCTTCTAGTTCTTCTAGCATGAAAATTTGTAGGTCTCGCAATGCGTAGTAGGTCTCGACGTCTGTTTGAAAATCGAGATTTTTTAGAGTGTTTAAATATTCTTCTACAAGATCATTCTCTGAATATACCCAATCACTCATATCGTCACGGTCATATAAGTTTAGATTTTTCCTTAGATCGTCTTTTTGTTGGTCTAATAGCTTTTTGACGTCGGATATTATTTGCTCTCTTGTGAAAATCATCCGATTGTTTCCTTATGTTTTTGGGGCAGAATGCCCCGATTTTAATCGCTTGTTAGTTCTTTGCCGTATATTTCCTCATAAGTCATTGCATCGGCATTGATTGCAGATATATCTAGCCCATAGCTATTATTCCATGTATCGCACACATGAATAGGACTAGTGTTACTATTCTCATTAGAAAAGACTGCCCCTGATTGAAAGTGACTAGTGCTTAGATTGTAATACTTTCTATTTTCGCTTATGCAATCGTTGAGCATGTTAATAGCTTCACACAGTGCCTTCTCGCCATATCTAACCTGAAGGATTAAACACTTACCCTTATTGCGTTTAACGTGGTTTTCTATATCGAAAATAGAGCCTAGTACCGTGTATTTACCTTTTTGGATTGCTATGTACATTGGTTTTATTCCTTATGTTTAGTTATTTTCGGCAAAAAATTCTAAGTTACTAATTGCGTCTTTAATGTTCTTAGATGGAAAAAAGCAATAATTATCCCCGATAATCTCGGTTAACTCCCACGCTAGTCCGTCAATCATTATTGACGTTCCACAACTAAAAAACGCATTCGACGCCAAGTCAAATCCGAAAAACTCGTTTAATTGTTCACCTGTTAAGATCATTATTTTGTTCCTTATAGTTTGGGGCATGTTGCCCCTGTTAGATTATTTGCTTAGTTCTTTGATTATTATTTCATGCTTTACAAAGTTAACTACTAGCTCGTACGTGTCATTGCGGTATATCTCAAGGCCATACTCTTTGATCATGCAAGTTGGCGTGAGGCTTAGCTTTAAGCATTTGAGCAAGCACATGACCATGTTGACGTCTGTCTCAGTGTTAGTTAGTGGGATTCTCATTCTTTTGTTCCTTTGTTTGTTTCTTCATTTTCTACCCTACATAGACAATATAGGATAAAGGTTAATCAACGTCAAGAAAAGTAAATAGATGCTGACTATCTAATAATTATATTGGACAGACACAAGCCTACGCAGCGCAACAAATACACAGCGCAGTTAAGACGTATGCGCAGGACCATCCACCATGACCCCTACCCCAAATTGACGGAGTACCCCCCTATAGGTCGGGTTCCCCCCCCAATATCCAGCAAATTTTTTGCGACCAAAACCCCTCTCATTTTGACGTGTTAATTGTTATTATGTTATTGGTAGTTTGAAATTAACTTTTGTGGAGTTTTTTATGAGTGAGATAGATCGTGTAAAGCCTGCTATGCCTGAGAGTGAGGGTCGTCCTAATTGTTACCGTCCTGTTTATTGTGAGATGTTGGTTGAGGCTATGGAGAGTGGTAGTAGTTTGAGTCAGTTTGCTCGTCAGATTGGTGTTAGTTATGGTGTTGTTCGTCGTTGGCTAACTGAGCGTCCTGATTTTGGTAAGGCTCATGAGTTTGGTCGAGATTTGCGTCGTAGTTATTTGGATGATTTGGCTATGGAGATAGCAGAGGGTAGTTATGCTGAGTACAATGCTGAGGGTAAGCAGATAGGTCGTAAGCCGAGTGCTAATATGTTACAGTTTATTATGCGTACGTCTTATCCAGAGGTTTATAATATTCAGTCTACTGTGAAGTTTGAGAATATTGGTCCTACTGATGCTAGTGGTATGAGTGAGGAGTCCTTGCGTATGAAGTTGGATGAGGCTTTACGTTTACTAGAGGATAAGGGATTGCGTGGTACTCGCGATTCGGGTGATTTAGTGGAGATAGCTAGTGGATCTTGAGAATGCCCGTGAGATTGTAGCTGAGTATAAGGCTCGTTTGGATGCTAGGGACAATTTGCTTTCATTCATTTTGTATATGAATCCTGAGTATATTGTTAATTGGCATCATCGTGCTATTTGCGATCGTTTATCTAGGTTGCGTCATGAGTCTGGCAAGAAGATCATGATATTTCTTGGTCCTCAGAGGGGCAAATCCGAGATAGTTAGTCGTAATTTTCCTGCTTGGTGGTTGGGTCATTTCCCAGGTTCTAAGAACATTATGGCTAGTTATAGTGGTGATTTGGCTGATAGTTTCAACAGGGATGTTCAGTCTAAGATAGCAGAGCCCCGTTGGTCGAATATATTTCCTAATGTTGTGACTGGTAAGCATAGTGCTGGTCGTAATTTACGATCTACCCAGAATGAGTTGACGACTGCTGATGGTGGTTATTTATATTCTGTTGGTGTTGGTGGTTCTACAACTGGTCGTAGTGCTGGAGCTATTGGTAGTTCACGTTCTAATGTTCAGAAGGGATTTTTCTTGGTTGATGATCCGATCAAGGATTTTTCTGATGCTAACAGTCCTACTAAGATTGATACACGTTGGCAGTGGTGGCAGGCTGTTGTTAATACCCGTGTCCACAGTACATCTCATACGATTTTGATGCACACCAGATGGAGTACAAGGGACATAGCTGGGACGATATTAGCTGATGAGGCATTACGTGAGGGCTGGGAGATTTTAAGTTTCCCTGAGTTGGGTCCAGATTTGGAATATCCTAATGAGTATGATCCTCGTACCTCTGCTGACGAGCCATTATGGCCTGATGAGAAGGGTGATTATGCTGCATTACAGAAGATAAAGGCTAGTGTTGGGTCTCATACATGGTCAGCTTTGTATCAGCAAAAACCTGTAGTAGAGGGTGGTAATATTATCAAGGAGGATTGGATTCAGTATTACACTGAGCTTCCGTTTGATCTTGATAGTGTACGTTCTGTTGACATTGTTCAGAGTTGGGATTTGACGTTCAAGGAGACTCGCAGTGGCAGTTATGTTGTTGGTGTCACTTTAATTCGTCGTGGTGGTAATATATATTTAGTGGATTATTGGCGTCAGCGGGCTGATATTATTCGTACTCAGTGGGCTATTAAGAAGATGAGTGATTCTTGGCCTATGTGCAATCGTATATTGATTGAGGAGAAGGCTAACGGCAGTGCCATTTTATCGCTTTTGAAGGATCAAGTGAGTGGTATGATACCTGTAAAGCCTGATTGTAGTAAGGATGAGCGTTTGATGAGTGTTCAGCCATTGTTTGAGGCTGGTAATTTTTATCTTCCTGCTAATAATCCTAAGAGTAAAGAGATTGTTGAGGAATTGACTACTTTTCCATCTGCCCCTCACGATGACATTGTAGATGCTATCAGTCAGGGTTTGAATAGTTTTAGTAAGCTACGGGGGCTTGCTAGATTGAAGGCTAGTGTAATGTGAGGGATGACTGTTAATGAATAATCCATTTGGTGAGATTGTATCTAATAAGAGTAATTTGACTGCTGATGGCTGGGTAAATGTACTTACTGGTTTAAATGTAGTTGGTAAGGACAAGAATTTAGGTGCATCTATCAGTTGGCGACCTACTGACCGTGGTAGGTGTGAGGGATTATTTGCTGCTGATGATTTAGGTGGCAAGATTGCTAAGACTATTCCATTTGACGGAACTAGGGCTGGTATAACTTGGAAGGTTCCTAGTAGCAGTGATGTTATGGCTGCTCAGGGTTCTATTGATTTTGTGGAATCTGAGTTTGATCGTTTAGACTTTTGGGGATCTGCTTTTTGGGCTTGGTCATTGGCTAGGGCTTATGGTGGATCTGTAATTTATGTAAGTCTTGACGATTCTATGGACATTGAGTCACCTGTGAAGCTCAGTCGGATACGCAAGATCAATTCATTGCGAGTTTTTGACCGTTGGGAGTTGAGTGCTGACACGACATCTATCATATCTGATTTGAGTGATCCGAATTTCGGTTATCCTGAGTATTATCATTACAATCCTAGTGGTTCTTTTGGTTTAGAGAACAATTATGTGCGTATTCATCATTCTAGGTTGATACGTTTTGATGGCGAGCGTTTACCTGATCGTCTTTATGTGTCTAACAACTACTGGCACGATAGTATTTATACCAAATTATATGATGCTATTCGCAACTACACGACTGGTCAGGGTGCTTTGGCTTCTGTGATTCAGGAGACTAATCAGGCATGTTTTAAGATTGAGGGTTTACATGAGGCTATTTCTCAGGATGAGGATGAGCTTGTTTATAAGCGTATTCAGATAATCAATGAGTTACGTAGTTCGATGCGTGCTGTTGTATTGGACAAAGAGGATGATTTTGTTTTCATGCAGACTGCTTTGACTGGTGTAAGCAATTTGATGTCTGATTTGACATCTCGGTTGGTAGCTGCGAGTGAGATTCCTCATACTAGGCTTTTAGGTGAGAGTACGAGTGGTTTATCTGACAAGAGCCGTAGCGTATTGATTGACTATTATGACATGGTTGCATCTCGTCAGAAGATGAATTTAACGAAGCCTATTCAGCGTATGCGTGAGTTGGTATTTGCTCAGCGTGGTGCTGCATCTGACACTAAGAATATGATTTTTACTTTTAATCCATTGTTCCAGCAGGATTTAGAGGCTCAGATCCGAACACGTCAGATTCAGGCAACGATTGACAAGATGTATATGGATAATGGTGTTTATGCTGCTGATGAGGTTGCTTTCAATCGTTTTTCTAGTGGCGAGTATAGTTTCGAGACATCATTGGATGATCGTGAGCGTCCTGTAGCCGTCAGGGAGATGGCTAACTCGAGTAACGAGAGTGGTTTAGAAGATCCTACGAATGTTGCTGTGAAGGAGGCTGAGGTATTTAATCAGAATACTGGTGGCTCTGATGATTAGGATTGAGAACGAAAAGTATGTAAATGTTGATGAAATAGCTGAGTTATTGGGTTTATCCAAGGGAACTATTTTGAATTGGGTAAGTTCTGGGTCTATTCCTAGTATTAAGTTAGGTAAGCGTCGTCTTTTTAATTTAGGCTCTATTAATACTTGGTTACTAGAAAATATCCGATAGCGTAGGCTAGACACAGAAGCGAAAATGGCGTACAATAGGTCAAAATAGGAGTAATTGTGCAGAATTTAGATTACTTAGCTCTTGATTACGATGATTCGAGTCCTGGCGAAAATGGTTTTTTATCATTATTAGCTAATATTACTCGTACTGGAGTTTTTACCTATTTCCAGAAGTCTCCAGACGGAACGATTAAGATCATTAGGCAGCTAAGGCATCCTGATGATGTTTTTTCTGAAGAATCCATGGCTACTTTGATGGGTTTACCGACTACAAATGAGCATCCATCCGAGCTTGTGAGCAAGGAAAACGCTAAGAATTTGTTAATTGGTATGACCTCTGATCGTCCTAAGAAGATTCAGCTTGATGATGATGAGGAGAGTTACATTCAGCAGAAGGTAACTTTTTTTGATTCGGAATCTATTGATATGATCGTAAGTGGTAAGCGTCAAGAGATGTCGTTGGGCTATACTTGTCGTTTGGATGAGGAATCTGGCGAATGGAATGGACAGAAATACGATTATGTCCAAAGAGATATTCGTTATAATCATTTATCTCTGGTTGATAAGGCTAGGGGCGGCTCTGAGTGTAGAGTTATATTAAATGATGGTTGTGCCGCTGGTAAAGAGCCTATAGTTAATGTTAATTGCGATGGGCTTTCATTAATTGACGAATTGGAGAACGATAAGATGAAAATCTTTGTTAAAGATGGCGTCGAGCATAAAGTCAGTGAAGAAATTTATACAATTCTATCTGATTCTGAAAATGCTCTCGCTGAGGTGAATGCGGAGCTATCCGAGGCCAAATCTAGTGCTGATAAGCTAGAAGCGAAGTACGATGCTTTGAAGGTTGAGCTTGATTCTAAGGAAGAAAAGCTATCCGATGATGAGTTTGCTGCTGCTGTCAAAGCTAAGGTTCAGTTGGTTTCTAAGGCTGAAGCAATTTTAGACAGTGACGATGATTTGATTGCTTTATCTGATCGAGAAATCAAAGAAAAGGTAATTAAGTTTGTCAATAAAGATGCGAATCTTGAAGGCAAGTCTGACGACTATATTGATGCTTGTTTTGATATTTTCTCTGAAGCTAAAAAGAGCAAATCTGAGGAGATTATCGGCAAGTCAAAGGTCAACAAAGACTCTACTGACTCTGTGAAATCTTACGCTGAGGCTCGTGCTGCTGCGTTTGAACGGGATCAGAAGCGTTGGATGAAAAAGTAATCTAAATTTTTAGGAGTTTTTTAAGATGAGCGTACAAACTACATATAGTGCAGATATGGTGAAAGGCTTCCAAGGCATGTTAGCCGAGCAGTTTTCCATGCGACAAGTAGATAGTGGTCTAGTTGAGACTGCTGCTGTTGGTTTAGGCGTTGCCTTGGCTGCTGGAACTGCTGACGGACAGTACGTTGCTGCTGCTGCTGACGATGCTGTACTAGGTATTTCTCTATACGAGCCTACTAGGGAACTAGCTTCTGGCGGTTCTTATGAGTATGCGGTTAAAGAAGAATTGCCTGTTCTTAAGAAGGGTCGAGTTTGGATGGTTGCTAATGCTGCTTTAGCTATTGGCGCAGAGGTTGCCTACGATCCTGCTACTGGTAAAGTTGGCGCGGTTGTTGGTGCAACTACTACCCTAGCTATGGGTCTTGCGGTTACTAGCTCTGGTGCTGATGGTGATCTAATCGTAATCGAGTTCGACTGGACTTGGCATTAATATTAATTAAGGGGTTTAAAATATGAAGATGCACGAAAAATATACGAATCTCGATTCTGAAGCCGGCTACTTTTTTGAAAGAGAATTGGAGCAGGTTAAAGCCGAGTCTTATGACGTACTATATCCCGACCTTTTGGCGCGTGATATTTTTCCTTTGGACACCACAAGCAATCCTGCTGCTACAAGTGTTACTTATGAGTCCTATGACCAGCTTGGCATGGCAAAACTTCTAGCTAACTACGCACAGGATCTTCCTAACGTAGAAATTAGTGGTAAGGAAGTTACTCGTAAAGTTTACGGTGAGGGTGTTGCTTTCGGATACTCTGTTAATGACATCCGTGCTGCTCAGATGGCTGGCAAGCCTCTACAACGTAGAAAGGCTGAAGCTGCTCGCCGTGCTTTGTTACAACTAGAGAACAAGCTGGCTTTCGAGGGTGATGCTGCTACTGAGATCCCCAACTTTGTTCAGAATGCTAACTTTAATCAGGTAACTCCTGTCGATGGTGCTGGTGGTACTACTGATTGGGCTTCTAAGACTCCTGACGAGATCATTGCTGACATCACTTCTATGACTTCTGCGATTAGGGATGTATCCAATGGCGTTGAGGCTCCTGATACTCTTCTACTTCCTGAAGCTCAGTACACTTTGATTGCTACTACTCCACGTAGCTCTACAAGTGACACCACAATTTATGACTTTATTCTAAAGTCTAACCCTTTTATTGAGCAGATCATTGCTGTTTATCCTCTAAAGGATTCAGCTCCGGTTTCTGCCTCTTATGACAGTGAGGATGCCGCTGTTCTTTACAAGCGTGATCGAAGCAAGTTGTGGCTTGAAACTCCACAAGATGTTGAGATGTTTGAAGCACAGCCAAAAGGTCTTATGTGGGAAGTACCATGTCACATGAGAACTGCTGGAGTAATTGTGGCTTATCCTAAGTCCATTGCTACTCTATACGGTATCTAATAGCCTTATGTGTGTTGTGTAGGGTTTGTGTACGGGATATAAAAAAGTCTCGTACACAAACTTTTTAGTGAACAATACATAATACACAAGGAGAGATTGATGCTTATTGAAAATACTCAGCCCAACGTCCGCAAAGTAGGTCCGATTTATCTACATACTGGCGTTAATGAAGTTGATAGCAAAAAATGGGCTTCGGTTGTTAAGAGTGGTTACGAAAAAGCCATTACAGGTTTAGTTCAAGACGGAGTTTTGAAAATAACTCCAGAAGAAGATGCTAAATTGACTGTGGCTACCATAGAGTCAACCTATGATGTTCATCTACTCGATAAGTGGAACGAATCGGCCAAGGGTCCGCTAAAGGGTGCTATCAGAAAGCAAAAAGAAAAGATTCTAGGAACTGATAAGGCAGGTTAATGGCTTTTGAAGATTGCACAGCAGCTTATGTGAATTTACTTAGCTTCAATAAGTATGCGACTCGTACTGCTGATGCTGTTGAGTTTGCGGCGTTGAAGGATATGTATAGTGTTTATATCAACACTAATACTTGTGCTTTTCCTGCTAAGAAGCAGACACACGGAATGGCTTTGTTGATTTTGCATCATTATGCCATGGACGATACTCAGTCTCCTGATGCTGGTTCTAGTGACACACAATCTGGGCCTATCGTTGGCGAAAAGGTTGGTGACGTTAGTATTCAGTATGGACAGGCACCTACATACTCACAGGAGAAATATTGGCGAGCGTGGTTATCGCTTAGTCAATGGGGTATGCAGTTTTTATATCTTTTAAGAACTTTTAAAAGTACCCCATTAGTAACGTAGGGCCTTTAAAAAATGAAGTTTAATAGCCGGTTTACAGAAACAATCCAAATGATAACGAAGTCTGGCGGCTCTTATGTCGACGGCAGGTTTGTGGCTGGCTCGGAAACTTCTACTCCTATTATAGCAAGTGTTCAGAGGTTATCCATGAGGGATAGGGAATTACTTCCTGAAGGATTCAGGGCCTCTGAAACTTTAAAAATTTACACTGAAATCGAAAATATAGACCTTATAGAAAATGATGTTTCTCCCATCGAGGAGGCATGTGAATTTGAGTATAAGGGCAAAAGATATGCTATTCTAGCTAGTGAGCGTTGGGATTATTTAATATCCCATTGGAAGGTCACGGTGGTAGCAAAAGATGGTTAAAAGAATAGAAAAGGGTGCTGGATACGAGATTATCAGGCATAAGCGGTCAATTGTCACCGAGCTTATGGAAGGTAATAAGGAAGCATATTTGAAGATAGGCTACCTGAACGATCCTGATAATTATGTTGAAGCTGTAGGTAATGCTCCTAAAGCGACTGTTTCGCATCCATCTGGACGGCGCCGTGATCGAAGGACTGTTGCGGAAGTTGCTTATATTCTCGAAGAGGGCTGGGGTCCGATTGCTCCAAGACCTTTCATGAGAAGGGCTTTAATCCAAGGCAGGGCAGAACTTTACCGATATTGGGCCGATCAGCTAAGAAAAGAGTCTGTCAAAGGGAATTTTAGTATTGCCAAGGTTCTTGGGAAGGTTGGTCGAAAAGCTGTTAAAATGGTTCAGGATAAGATCGTAACTGGTCGGTTTGCTCCATTAAAAGATCCGACAAGAAAGGGAACTTTCCCAGCAGGTGATGCCCCTATTTTGCGCGATACTTATGAGCTTTATAACTCTGTAGGCTATGAAAAGGTTGTTAAATAATGACTTTAGCGAGATCTACAATTGAAGATGCTATATACGATGTCATCATTGCTGCTGGTAGCAATACAAATGTGATATTTGAGTATCCAAATGCTCCTAGACCACAATTTCCCTATACGAGCATAAAATTTATGACTGTTGGGAAATCTATCAATCCTTGGAAACAGTTTGATAATGCTGCTGGCATTGTTCGTTATTGGGAATGTCGCCCAATGACCTACAGACTACATTGTTATAGTGATGATGTTCTCGAGGCTTTTGATGAGGCGAGTCTGATTCAAGGCGCATTAGTGAAATATGAGATCAGAAAAATATTAAGTGATGCTGCTCCTATGAGTATTCAGAGTTTTTCTGATATTCTTAATGCTACGGTTCTTATTGACGATGCTTACGAGCATAGATCGACGTTTGATATAAATTTTGACGTAATGATCGAAAATGGGACTACGACTGAAGATTTTGGATATTTTCAGGCTGCTGGTCCCGTCGAGTGGTCAGGAATTTAAGGGGATTATATATGGTTGTTATTAGTGAAGTAGTAGACGTATCCATACGTGTAGAAAGTAGTTCTGTAGCTTCTGCATCATTCGATTCGATCTTACTGGCTGGTAATGGTGGAACTTCTAATGATGGAAACTTTAATGCTGGCTGGGCAAATTACGAGGTTCGTAAGTACACCTCTTATGCTGCTGTAGCTGCCGATACTGATATTAAGCCTAGTGCTAATATAGTGAATATGGCTCAGGTTGCCTTTGCTCAGATTCCTGCTGTTAGTGAGATATATGTAGGTCGTATTGACGAGGGTACTCCTGCTGCTCAGGTTAGTACCTTGACCTTTGATACAGTGCCGCTAGTTTCTGGACAGGATGTAGAGGTATTTATTGACGGATCTTCTATTGGTTCTGTTTCGTGGGGTACCGACAATGATACTACGATGGATGCCGTAGCTGCATTGATTCAGGGTGAGTCTGAAGTAACAACGGCTGTGGCTTCTGCGGTTGATTCTGTCGACAAGAACACAATCACTATTACCGGCGCCGTAGCTGGTACTAGCTTTTTGGTAACTGCCGAGGTTCAGACCGGAGCTGTTGTTGATGAGGCTGTCAGCCAGGTTATTACAACTCCTGCCATCGACAAGATTTCTGCTGCTGACATTAATGCTTTATATGCGAACAATAATTCGTGGTTCGGCTACTGCCATGATTTCTCTTCAAATGCTGATGCTGAGACTGCTGCTGCTGCCCTAGCTGCTCTTAAGAAGTATGGCGCATTTAGGCATGAGAGTGCTGCTTCGATACCTAATCTTGGTACTAACTATTCTTTCTCTGTTTATAGTTCAAGTGCCGACTCTGTGAAAAAGTGGGTACAAGTTGCGTGGTTAAGTGCGATGCTTGGTCGTCAAATTGGCTCATATAACCCAGCTTATTTAGGTTTAGAGCTAACGGACGTTTCTTCACTATCCTCATCTGATGAGGCATTGCTTAAGGCTGGTAATTCTAACTGGTACAGCACAATTGCTGGAAGAGATCTTACCTATAACGGCAAAGCTGGTAATGGCGGCTGGATAGATACCTATATCAATGTTCTGTGGCTTGAAGCCAGAATGGAAGAAAGAATATTTGCTACCTTGGTAAGTGCGGATAAAATTGCTTTCAGTGATGCTGGTATTCAGGGAATTGTTTCAGAGGTTGGCGCACAACTTGAAGCTGCCAAGGAATTGGGTGTTATTCTTTCTGATCCAAATTACTCAATTAGCTTTCCTTTAGCGTCTGAGATTTCAGCTGTAGATAAGTCAAATAGGCTTCTAACCGGTATATCCTTTACTGCTTATGCTGGCTCTGGAGTGAACAAGATCGAAATTAACGGAACTTTGGTAGACTAAAAAAGTAAGGGGTGCAGGCGTGTTTGAGACTTTTGATCCAAAGCATTTAATTGTTAAAGTAAATGAATTTACTATAGAGGGTTTCGGGGAGCAAATGTTGACCATTTCCCGACCTAACCCAATGTTTGTTCAGCAAACTGGTGCTACCGGCCACGTTTGTCGTGTAAAAACCAATAACCTTTCTACTGACGTAGGTTTCACATTACAGCAGTGTTCTGCCTCGAATGATATTCTAAGTGCGATTGCTACTGTGGATGAGCTTCGATCTACTGGTGTATTCAAACTTTCTATCAACTATACTCCTCCTGTGGGTGAGGCAAAGAAGCTACTTTTCAGTAGCACTGCTTACATTGAGAAAAAGCCTGATGCTACTTGGGCTAACAGTAATCAGGATAGGGAATGGATGATTAAGTGCGCTCAGGCTGAATACAACCTTGGCATTACTTCGACTCCGAATCATCTATATCCTGATGGGGATGCAGCAAGCTAATGAGTTTAAGGCAGTTTGATCCAAATGATTTTTTGATGCTTTATGGTGGGCATCGCATTGATGAAATGGCCGCCAATTTCTTTCAGGTCAATATGTCTGAGCCAAGATATAGGATCGTGGAAGGAGTTGACGGGGATGCCGCTAGGGTGCGTAGTTTGTACCGTGGCGGTACTATCACCATTACATTGATGCAATCTGCAATATCCAATGAGTTTATGAGTATTATAAGTTTGTTGGATGAGGCTACGGGTCTACTGTCTTTGCCATTTTTAGCTAAGGAAAAGGGGCGTGATGGTGTAGTAGTTTTTGCTCCATCTACGTTCATTACAAAGATGCCTGATATAACCATGAGTAATGGTTTCAATGACAGGCAATGGGTTTTACAGAGTGATAATATCATTCAATTTGTTGGTGGCCATGATTTAGGAAATGGTGGCAATGGCACTAATGATTTGATTGGCAGACTTACGACATTACCATCGCTTCCAAGTATTCCTAGCATACCAACTTTCCCTCCATTTTAGGGGTGTGAATATGGTTATCTGTGAAGTATTATGGCTCTGTGGTTAAGAATAATAATATGATGGTGAAACGTAATGGAATTAACAATAGACGGACGAAAAGTTGAGCTTTCACAGATTCCAGCTAAAGAGGGATGGAAGACTCTTCATTTTTTAGGTTCTGTTATCGGTCCTAGTTTTAGTGAATTGGCTTCTGGTAGTTTTGCTAGTGCTATCGACTTATTTTTCAAGAACTGTAGTGCTGATGATCTATATGATTTCATCGAAAAAATGGCACCAAAAGTTGTAGTCGATGATGGTAAACTAAATCTTAATGAATATGGTTTCGTAGTAAAGTGTATGAAGGCACTGATCGAATACAATTATGAAGATTTTTTTTCGCCAATTCAAGACGTGCTAGATTCTATGACAGAATAAAGTCTGATGACTCGTCTAAATCAGTTGCGAATAAATCTGAAGAGTATCGTGCTAATATGTTCTTTTGGAGGCCAGTTAAAGCTGGCCTTTTGACGTTCAGCGAGATTGAAAACATAGGCTTTGTGGATCTTGTTCATGCTCATGAGGTATGTGACATGAAAGATGCGGAAAAAGCAGAGCTTCTAGGTATGGCAGGGCAGATCTTTGGCGCAAATAGATGAACTGTATATAAAATTAGGTATCAAGAACGGCCAGAGGGTCAAAAAAGAATTAGCTGATATTTACAAGCAACAGACCAATATAGCTAAGATTGCTGATGCCTATGTAAAATCAATCGAAAAACAAAATGTAAGAATTAAGAATAAAAATAAGTTTATCAAGAATGTTCAGGCTGCCGTAGTAAAAGCGCAATTAGCTGAGAAAAAAGCTCATAAAATGCTTCTAAAGGATAAAGAAGCTGCTGAGAGAAAACATCAGCAAATGCTGAATAGAATTGATGCTAGAAGACTACAAAATAAACTTCGGATGGACAGAGAGGCTGCTAGAAAAGCGGAAAGGCTTCAAAAACAGGTTTTAGATAAAGCATGGGGTCGAGGCAGATTCGGTAGAAGGGGTGGAGGCGGCTCCTCAGACTCACGCACATCTATGTGGACCATTGCTGGCGGCAATCTAATTGCTAATGCAATATCCTCATTCTTTTCATTTCTTACCCGAAAAATCAAAGAAGGCTATGAGCGTTTCGTAGCTGTGGAAAGAGGTATAGCCACTGCTCAGCTAGGTCTTTTTCTACAGGGTAAATATACTCAGGTAAGGGATCAGGCATTAAGAGATCAATCTAAGGATTTATCACTCAAATACGGTGTCAATAGAGCTCAGCTTCTCGGTTATGCTGGTCAGGGTCTTGCTGGTGGTATGAGTCCAGACAAAATGAGACAGGCCATGGATGCTGCTGTAAGGCTTTCAATATCCACTATGAAGCCTATTGATACTATTTTCATGCAGATTAACAAGGCTATTAACTCAGGCTATCTTGACGAAACAATTCTATCTGTCGTCCCTGCCTTGAAAAATTTCAGCACTACTTCTGAAGTTCGCGAAAAAGCCCTAGATACGATTCAAAAACAGTTAGCTAGATTCCCTGACTTTCAAGATAAGAGTCTTGGCCGTGCTATTGATAAATTGTCAGCCAGATTTAGTCACTGGATGCAAAAAAATCTTGAGCCGATGATGGATGGCTTACGTACATCTATAGACGTTATAAGTAATAATATTATGGGCTGGATTGAAGATAAGGTTAATTTAGCTGGAATAACCGGAATAATTGGATCGTTTTTAAAGCATCAACTCAAACGAATGGCGAGTTCGGATTTCTTTGACGCGGTAGTCAAAGCCTCCGAACAATGGATAAAAGGCTTTCTAATGGCCGTGAACGATCATATTGAGGCTTTGGTAGGTGATCCAAATAAAACATTGATAGCTCAATATTTAAGAGCGAATAACCTTCCTGTCAGCTTATGGGGAATGATTCGTTTTTGGGTTAGACAAGTAGTTAAAATTCTAGTTGAGGAAATTAAACTAGCAGCCGGAAAAATCTCTTTCTGGGATCTTTTGACAGGGGGTGGAGGTGGAGGTGACGATGATTCCTCCTCAGCAAATAAAGGAACAAGGATTCCATTATTAGGTGCTCTTGGTGATTTGATTTCTAAAAGGTTTAAAGAATTAGAGGCTCAGCGATTAAGCAGTCAGGCTGAGTTTCAGGAATTACTAAATAGGAATAGTAAAGGTACGAGTGTAAATGACCAAATTTTGAAAAACTGGGAAAAGGCGTCAAAGAATGGTGTGCGAGACGTAACTGATCCTGATGTTAAAAAAGACCTAGAAAACAGTGGAGCATTCAACACTAATATAAATATCTACACGAATCAGGCTGGTGAGGTCATAAAGTCGGTGAATGACGAGCTTGTGGCTTATTACCGACAGTATGGCAATGTAAGCGTTGTAGCTTAGGGGGCTAAATAAATGTCAACAAAGTTCACTTTAACAGAGCTTGAGTGGAACAATAATGTCAAGAGTGCTAACGGTGTCGATGATGGTGCTTTTTTGTTATATGGCGACACGTTCACAGCTAGTGCCACAATATCGGAAAACTATTCGATGAAATTCTCCTCTCCTCGATACCCTGTCGAGGGTGGTGTTCCTATCTCCAACTCTGGAGCTACTACTGGTCAGGTCGTAACAATAAATGCTGTAACGTCTAATACCAATATGGGCATCTTGGATAACATATCTAGTACCCAAGCGATCCTTCAAGCCTTGTCTAGTTCTGCTGTTGGTCAGTTATTCAACGCTGAGACTAAAACACAAAAGGCTTATGCTCAGTTAATGCTTTGGGCATCTTCTGGCGTTCCGTTATTTCTTACCACTAATTATGCTAGAAATGGATATTACGACTCTTATGGTGATCCTGCCCCTTGGCAAATAACTAGCTTCAATATCAATCGTGATAGGCGTACTGGCGATGCTATGGGATATACCCTAATTTTAGAGCAGATATTTATTGCTCGCATTGCCAGAGCAACAGCTGGTCAATTGGTTGAGTTTAAGGAAGTGCAGGCGGTTGGTAATCAAGAGCCATTGTTGCCAACAAATGAACAGCCGTTGGGTGAATTTCAGGATTTATCTAATGAGAAAATAGGTAAAAATCAGGCTACTGGTGGTAACTACAAATCTCAAGTTGAAGCTGCGGCATCAGGAGGATCATAATGGGATTATTTAAGGTTCCTATTTTTAAAGATGCTGAGAATTATACGCAAACAGTTAGTTTAGACCTAACAAAGGTTATTATGAATATTCGGTATAATAGCCGTAATGACTGCTGGTATATGACTCTCAAAGATTCAAATGATAATGTGATTGCCGATGGTATTCCAATGCTAACGTCTGTTATTGGAATGTTCCAGCCATATAGAAAAATGCCATCAACTATGGCTGGTGATTTCGTATTATTTGATAACAAAGAGGGTCGAGAAGACTGCACTAGAGATAACGTATCTGAAATAGTTAAGCTGTATTATGCCAATAGTGTTTAGTTTGAGGTAGTAAATGAGTACGTTTCCCTCTTATGGAATAGTATATATTTTAGATTTTGTACCTTTCTCTGAGGCACAATCTGCTCTGCGTTTTTATAGTTCTAGGGGTTTGCGTGGAAATACAGGCAGCATTGGTTTGCAGGCTGATAATTATGAGTTGCACAAAGGACACGCTATTACTTTCGATGTAGTGGCTAGTAACAACGGTGCTGCTAATGGCTATATGCAATCAGAAGGCCGAATACGAATATATAATTTGAGTGATGAGACTGCTAGAACGATTCAAACAAGAGGTATTTTTAATCTTGTAATGGATTATGGAAGTCTTTCTGCTGATCTTACTAATTTCCCGATTTTTTCTGGTAGTGCTACTGACGTTCGACATGGGAAAACTGGTGTCGATAGATATTTAGAATTTACATTATCCTCCGGCGTATTTGTTGATAAGGATAAGTTTTTTAAAAAATCTTATAGAAAAGGCACACAAACTATAGAGATCCTAACAGATCTTAAGAATTACATAGTTGATACATACTATTCATATAATCCTGATGTGACTTTCACTGGTTTTGAGTTAAAGCCAGACGAAAATATATCTTATAAATCCCCTCAGACATTTGCTGGTGACCCTTTAGATATTATGGCTAGGCTACTGCCTAATTTCACAATTTTGTGGGATCGTGGTGGCGTATTTATATTTAGAAAACAGGATACGGAAAAAAGTATTACTTCAACTGAAGCTATTGTCGTTTTGAAAAGAAGTAATGGCCTTATAGATGTTCAATATACTTCTGAAACGTCCGGTTCTGATGCTAATACGAGATATGCTTCTGTAGAATTAGAGATGGTTGGAAACAATAACATAAAGCCTAATTTTGTATTTCAGATTCCAGAAGGCAGGAGTTTTATCAATTCTTATAGCGGCAAAGATAATACTGGCACAGATGATAGTTTTTACCGAGTATCAGAGATAAGGCATACTGGTAATACCTTTAACGGGGAATGGAAGACCAATATAAAAGGTATGCTAATAAATACCAATAATAGGGGTCTATAGTGGATATTAATTTTGGTAGTCTAATCAATTCGGTTTTTGATAAACGAGCATTGGATCTATTTGTTTGTGTGCCTGCTGAAGTAGTAAAGTTTTATCAGGATACGCTCACGGCTGATGTTTCCCTTGATTTCAATAGGGTCTATTCTGACGGCAGTTTTGATGAATACCCTGAAATATACGAGGCTCCAATTTTATATCCGATGTCGTCCGACTCTGCGATGGTGTTTCCCCTGAAGCCAAAGGATAAGGTCATAATCCTATTTGCTCAAAGGGATTTGGACCAATGGAGGAATAGTCTTAGTAAAAATCCTAATGCTGGGCCATTATTCCCAATAAGCTCAGGCATGGTCATACCTGGTGTGTCACACGCTAACCTAGTGAAAAGTCACAGCAAAACTAAGGATGGCATGGGCATCTACGGTAAAAAGCTATTTCTTGGCGATGCTAATGCCACGCCTGATTCTAGCTCCACACTTGGTAGCCGTGATTTGATAGAAATGCTTAAGGTTGCACTAGAACAGCTCAAAACAGCGACATATCCAAGTGCAGTCGGTCCAGCTGGGCCTATGGTTGATCCACAGCTTACAATCATCGAAGGTATAATAGCCGAGCTAGGGGAGCTACAGACGTGAGCATAAGTGCATTACAAGACTGGAAAGATAGCTTTGCTGCTATACCATTAGTGTCAGATCAGACTTGGAAGGATAATCTAGCCGATTGGATAGATGGTAATGTTGCCGATATGAAATTGGCTAGTTACTCTCCGTCAGCAAATATCAGTTTTACCTATAACAAGGCTACCTTTGCTAGTTCGCTACCTGACAGCGGCGCATTGGGAACTCCTGCTACCTTTTTGAGTGCGATAGCTACTGCCTTCCAAAGCTCAATTAATAGCTCTACGCTTGTAATTACGCCTCCTATGTCCTCTCCAGCATTTACGGCTATTACATCCTCATTACCGGATGCTGCTAGTGTGACTGCTGGTATGTCTGCGATACAGGCTGCGGTATTAGTCAATGTGGAGGCTGCTGAGGATAGCGGTCTGATTCCAGCTATTAGAAATGCTTTTATTGGCCTGACATACACTGTTAGCGGCACGATAGGGGGCAATCCAGCAACACTTCCAGCTCAAGGGGTAATATAGTGGATATATCTTACGACAGAGTGACCGATGATATAATTTTGGATGGTAACGGTGATTTAGTTTTTACCAGCGACACAGATTTGACTGAGGGAATACGTCAGGATGTTGTGTCTACACTTAAGACATTTGCCGGCGAATGGTTTTTAGATAATGGAAATAATGTTGGCGTTGATTGGATAGGTCAGGTTCTATCAGTATCACCAGTAGATTATGCAAAAGCTGACCAGTTAGTTCGTGGTACTATACAGCGCATTGCTGGCATATCTAGCGTAGTTAGTATAGAATTTGATTTAGAAAGATCAGATAGAAAACTTGATATTACTTTTGTTGCTTTGACGAATAATGGTGCAACGATACAAGACAACATACAGGTGTAATAATGGCCGGATTGACTAGCAGTGGTTTTACTCCAAAAACATTAGAAGAAATCAAAAGTGAAGTTACACAGTCCATGCAAACGGCGTTTCAAGCATTGGGCGAGGATATAAATACAAATCCATCCTCTCGATTTGGTCAACTTATAGACATCTTTTCAAATGAAATGGCTAGTGTGTGGGAGGGTCTGGAGGACGTTTATAACTCCTATTTTCCCCTAACATCTTTTGGGACGTCATTAGATAAGGCCAACTCTCTAGTAAATATATCCAGACTAGATGGCGCATCAAGCCAAGCCGAGGTTTATCTCATAGGTGATAGTGGTGCCTCCATTCCGCAGGGAAATGGTTTCGTAGTAACGAATACGAATAACGTCTTTTCTCTCTCATCCAAGACTAGAACTGGAACTCCAGATACTACTGATTATGTCATCGCTGATAATTGTAGCGCCATTGTCACAAGCAAAGTAGCCACGTCTGGAACTATAGACATAGGTTTCGATGATAATTATGTGACGATTAATTGGGATGATACTCCGGCGGCAATAAAGGCAGCTATCGAGGGTCTAGCGAATATTACTGAGGTTAATATCATTGGTGGATTTGATGGCGTTGACCTTGGCGTATCTCTTTATCAATCATTTTTACATATTGAGTTGGTCAGTCAATCTCTTGTAGATACGACAATGCAAATACAGAACAATCTTTTATTGAATGGAACTACTGCCATTACATTAGATTTTGGTTTTGCTACTGCTACTACTTGTAACCTACTCAGCAATTCTTTAGATCAGATAAGAGGATTGAAAGGCACAATCGTTAATCCTTCTAACACTGTGTCTGGTCTGACTGTTGCTTACAATATATCTGATGCGATTCTTGGACGAAAAGTAGAGTCTGACGCGGAATATAGATTAAGAAGATACAATGAACTGAGTAGATCTGGTACTTCTACTGCATCTGGCATCAAAGAAGCGGTTGTTAATGCTATCGGAAGTGATTCAAAGAATGTTTCCATCGTCGAAAATGACAGCGATGTGCCTGTTGCTGGCGTTGTTGATAATATGCCTCCTCATTCAATTGAGATCTTTGTTAATGCTGATACGGATTTTAATGACGCTATTGCTCAGGCTATTTACGATAGTAAAGCTGCTGGAATAGAGGCTGTATCCACAGATACTCTTGGTCGTTTCGGTTATTATACTGATGCTAATGGTGTCGCAAATCAGCAATTACCTTTCAGCTCGACAACAACTGTAACGGTATATGTGAAAGTATCGAGAGATACGAATTTAGATTATCCATCCGATGGTGACGATCAAATCAAAGCTGTGATAGTCGATTTTTTCAACAATCTGGATATAGGCGAAACTGTCTATCAGCATAAGTTATATACTCCAGTAAATACTGTTGATGGCATAACTGATGTTGAAATCTACTTGAACACGACAGGCGCACCGATAACTGAGCAGGATAATATTTCTATCAATTCTTATGAGACAGCTACAACTACACTTCTTGATATAACCGTGGATGACCTAACACCATGACAAAAAGTTTAGATACAAGCATAGATCACAGTAGTCTCGGAGTTGGGAATGTACTTTCTCAGTACGAGTCTGCTGATAAATTTAAGACCTTACTTTCAGTTCTTTTAGATAAAACTAATGAGTTTGAGGGGCAGTTTGATTTATTCAAGACTACACTTGATATTGAAAATGCTGCTGGCGTTAATTTAGATAATATTGGTGATATTTTAGGTGCGCCTAGTAGGGGTGCATCTAGTGACGATGACTATCGTGCATTACTTTATGCTCTGATTGTTGCTTACAATGCCACTGGTACAGCTTCAGAGATTATTCAAGCTGCAAGTCTGATTATTGATGCTGAGGAAATTAAAATAATCGAGGTATTCGATGCTGGCTTTGCCATTGAGATCAAAAATGTAAGCTCAGGTGATGTTTCTCAGGCTAACAATATAATTAGAATAGCCAAGGGCGCAGGCATTGAGTTTATTAAGACCACGGTCACTAATTATACTCCATACTTTGGCTTTGAAGAAGATACCGACCCTGATTCTGGTACTTTTGACTTGGCGATATTCACAGACCAATACACTCCTTTCGATTATAGCCAAGCCTATTCAGGTGAAACGATTTTAAGAAATGTTGTTTCTGGTAATTTGGCTATGGTTTTTGTAATGCCAGATAATGCAGCAGCTTTAGCATTAGAATCGGCAATTAATTGGGATAGTTCTCGCGGCTATGTATCTCTCTATGATAGCAATGGCGACTTTTGGGAGTTTACTAGAAGCACTGCAACGGGTTCCTATTCCATTGTATCTAGTGGATTCTGTCAGTTGCTATTAGAAACGGGAGGCACGTACCCGACTCCAGGAACGCCGCAATGTACTGTTAAAAAGAACAGTGTCGCAACAACAATAGCCGATGTTCTTAACTTCCAAAAATGGGATCTAGGCCAGCAAGCGGCATTTGATGCGGCTAACCCTAATGGCATTAGAATAGCAGTAGCTGGGCCTTTCGACTTAGCAGGCGCAGGTTATTATAGTTTACTAATTGATTAAATATTGAGGCAATACGATGGCTAAACCTACTAAATCAACAGAATGGGCAACTGACGGCGCAGCTTTGAAGGCTGATCCTGATGCTGGCCAGATCTCCTATGGCTGGTCAACTAGCGACAATACTGTAAACGGAACGCCTGTTAAGCCTAACCTCCAGCAACAAAACGGATGGCAGAATGCGGTTTACCAATGGATTGATTGGATGGATGGGCAATTGCCAGATGGTGAGCTTGAAATAGTTGATCTTTGGCGGTGGGATTTATGCGACACCTCCTCAGGTAAAACTGGAAACTACATAGATGGATTTAGAGAACATGCGAGCTTAACGGGTGCATTAGAAATGTACTATTCTGATGCGGTATTTGCATTTGATTGGGTTAGTACGAAATCCGATGTAATGATGGGTTCGAGATATTGGGAAGTATTGGATATGTTTAGTCGTGGCATAGGCTTTCAAATAGTCGATGCCTCGGATGTTATTTGGACAGTTTACCCAACTGGCAATTGGACTGATTTTAATACACCATCTAATAATATTCTCAATTGGGTTCGCCTCGATATTGGAGGATCTGGTACTCATAATAATGATATTATATTTAAAAGCCCTGCCGCACCTACAGGAAATCCTTTGTTTACGATTAGAAAAGATGATGGTGGTGTCATTACTAATCCAACAAACTTTGCAGGCTTCACAACTATTACAAATGCAAACTTTGCTACCTACAACCCAAATGGCGTTAGGGCGGTATTAGTTGGGAATAAAAACTTAGACTTTTCCTATACAAGCACAGCTGGAAATAGAATTGCTTTAAAAGATCTTAAAAAAAGATGGGTCAGACTTTGGTATGGGCAAGAACTTTCCATTCCACCTGAAGATAACTCAACTACTGGCACATTCAACACTCAGATACCTTTAGAAAAAGGCAAAACTTATAAGTTTAAAATGTTCGGTTGCCCGACAAGTACCACAGGGCAATTATCTAACGCTACATACAATCAGCAAGTAGAGACTAATGATATATGGGCTAATATTACAGGCTCACAAGTAATACATCAATATCAGCGGAAATATTATAACAGTGTTGGCGGAACTTGTGACTATAAAGTGGCATGTGATCTAATCGTAGCTGGTGGCACAGTTGATTATTTAACGATTGATGGTCTTGAATTAGATCAAGGTTTGCAAACTGCATCTGTAACACGAATTTTGCAAAATGATGTTGCTAAAATAATCCTAGAGGAAACGTAAGTTTTATAGCTTGCTAATTAATTAAATACTGAGGCAATACGATGGCTAAACCTACTAAATCAACAGAATGGGCAACTGACGGCGCAGCTTTAAAGGCTGACCCTGATTCTCGCCAGATCTCCTATGGTTGGTCATTCAGCGGTAACACTTTAAGCGGAACGCCTACTAAGCCTAACCTCCAGCAACAAAATGGGTGGCAGAATGCAGTTTACCGATGGATTGATTGGATGGATGGACAATTACCAGATGGTGAGCTTGCAATAGTTGATCTTTGGCGGTGGGATTTATGCGACACCTCCTCAGGTAAAACTGGAAACTATTTAGATGGCTTCAAAGAATCTAGCGGTATCTCAGGCGCATTAGAGATGCACTATACTGATGGTGCTTACGGGTATGATTGGGTATCAGATAAAGGTGATGCTATGATGGCTTCCCGATATTGGGAAGTCTTGGACATGTTTAGCAGAGGGATAGGCTTTCAAATAGTCGATGCCTCTGATGTTATTTGGACAGTATATCCTACAGGCAATTGGACGAACTTTGATACCCCAACAAATAATAATCTAAACTGGGTTAACCTTGAGGCTAATTTAAGTGGAGGCCCAGGTGGGCCTAGCTATGTTCAATTTGATCCTAGCGCATGGGTTGGTAACGAATTTTTTACGATTAGAAAAGATGATGGGGGAGTAATTACTAACCCTACAGACTTCACAGGTTTCACAGCCATTACAAATGCAAACTTTGCTACCTATAACCCAAATGGCGTTAGGGCGGTATTAGTTGGGAATAAAAACTTAGACTTTTCCTATACAAGTACAGCTGGAAATAGAATTGCCCTGAAAGATTTGAAAAAAAGATGGGTTAGGACTTGGCAATGTTCTGACCATTCTATTGTCCCTGAAGACAACTCAACTACTGGGATATTCAATACACAAATACCTTTAGAAAAGGGTGTTACTTATAAGTTTAAAATGTTCGGTTGCCCGACAAATACCACAGGGCAATTAGCTAACGCTACATACACTCAGGAAGTAGAGACTAATGATATATGGGCTAATGTTGCAGGCTCACAAGTAATACACCAGTATCAGCGGAAATATTATAACAGTGTTGGCGGTACGTGTGACTATAAAGTGGCATGTGATCTAATCGTAGCCGGTGACGGTACAGAAGATTATTTAACGGTAGATGGGCTTAATTTATCTCAAGGCTTGCAAACTACAGGTACTATAAGATTGGTTCAAAATGATATTGCTAAAATAATCCTAGAGGAAACGTAATGGCAAGCGGTGGAACTAGAGCAATTACAAATGTGAGCTATCTTGTCGATCAGGATAGCTCTGTTAGCTGGGAGACAAATCCAGTATCACTTGAATTAGCCTCAACTTCATTGTGCTGGCAGTTTAAGTGGGATGCTGGTGTCTCCGGTAATTTTACAGCTTATGCCTCGATATTCAGCAATCCTTTCGTATGGGAAGGTATGGTTGCCTGCGATAGTGTAACATTCTCTACGGCTGATATAGTTGGTCAAAGCACTATCGTAGCGTTGCCTCAGTCATGGCAATTGGTTGGCTTTATCAAGTGGGTGTTCACTCCTGAAGTTGGTAGCGTTGGTAATACAAGCGCAGCCATTAGAATTGTACCTACTTAGCTGGAGGACTTGACTTGTTAGTTTTTAGCCGAAAAATCTGCATTTCATCTTCAGGGATTACTCCAGAAGACCTCGCAAAATCTTTTGATTCTAATGTAGATAGAATACTAACAGGCGAGGAAGATTTAAGCCCATTAGATCAGGAAGTTTTAGTTGATTTTAATGGCAATGTTTTAACAAAAAATTTTGATTAGGGGATAACATGGCTACCCATTTAATAAAGGGAACTACGGCACCGGCAACGGCTCCAGAAGCTATAGGCATTCACTACCTAGATACAGTAAACAAGAAATCTTATTTCTCGGTAGGTACTGATTCGGTTGCTGATTGGGTGTTACAGGAAGAATCAACTATTGAATGGGGAAATATCACCGGAACGCTATCAGCTCAGACTGACTTGCAGTCTGCACTAGATGGAAAAGAGGACGATTTAGGAAACCCTTTGGTTGATGGATACGTGCTAAGCTCCACAACGGGAGGCACTAGATCTTGGGTTGAAAACACTGGCGGTGGCGGTGCCGTAGATAGTGTATTCGGTAGGGTTGGTGATGTTGTTGCTACAAGCGGCGATTATAATGCGGATCAAATAACTGATGCTGCTACTACTAATAAGTTCGCTACTCAGGCCGAGCTAGATGCCATAGCAATCAATACTGCTAAGGTTAGTGCAGATGGTTCGGTGGATACGCACAGCGATGTCGATACATCGACGGTAGCTCCTACGAACGGACAGGCTTTAATTTGGGATGGTGCTAATTGGGTTCCAGATGATGTTGTTAGTTCTGTTAGCTGGGGATCAATAACCGGAACTCTAACTTCTCAAACAGATCTTAACGATGCCCTGATCGACGCAGGCGACGAAGGAAGAATAACCGCTTCTACTGGCCTTGCTTCTGGCGGTGTTATAACAATCAATGGCGGAGATAACACAAGATTCGATATATCAGATGGATATGGGTACATAGTTGATAACTGGACTGACCCTGATAATCCAACCAAGACTAAAGTAACATGGTCAGGACTAACAGGTATAACTGTGACTAACATTGCTACCGAGTTTAGAACTAACGTAGCAATTAATTCTAGCGGCACAATTATTCAACAGTCTGCTGATTTTGATGACGATGACCTAAGAGATTTAATCATTCTAGGGCGTGTTGTTCATGCTAATAAGACGAATATAAACCTAGTCCTAAGCTACCCATACACAGCCTATAACCTACCTCTAAATAACGCTGAATTTATTCAAGTCATTGGGCCTTTAAATGTAGATGGAAACGTATATAGCCCCAATGGTGCTAACCTGAATTTGGACAAGTCGGCTGGCAGCACATACAGACTTGGAACAAATTATACTAACTCTGTTAAAAAGCCTAACATCACCACAGATCCATCTGGTACGGCAATCACCTTTGGCTATCGCTGGCAGGATGGTTCTGGTGGAATTACAGAAGGTTCATTTGTTACTGAAGTTGATCCCGATCAATATGATGATGGTAGCGGTACGCTTGCCTCCGTACCAAACAATAAATGGACTATTCAAAGGATTTGGTACTTCGGTGCTACGAACAGCACGTTTATGATGTACGGTCAGGCAGTCTATGATTCACTGGCTGATGCTGAAGCAAATATCTTTGGCGAGAATTTCAACCAAGACCCAAACTTTAAAGCTGCAACTTTTAGATCTTTTCTAATAGTTCAAAAAGGCGCGGCAGATTTAAGCGACTCAGGAATATCTAAATTTATTCCAGCTAATAAGTTTGGCACAGGTCCGCAAGGTTCATTATCAACTTCTACGACTACATTACAGCAAGCTTATCTAAATAGCCCTAACCCTGAAATAGATGTCACAGACACCACCGACGGTGCTTTGACGATTAGAGATAGTGCGAGTAACGCTAATCGAGATAAAATTTTCGAAGTATGGTCAACGGCTAATGCAGACTTGTTTACTGTTAGTAGATTATCTTCCTTATTTTCTACAGGTGTTGGCATTGGCCTAACGACTTTAACAGCGAAGCTCAACGTCAAAGGCACAGGCACCACAAGCGCAACAAAGACCCTAGCTTTAACCGATAGCTCTGATGTCAATCTTTTCACAATGAATGACAATGGTACTTTCAACGGTAAAAACATTGCTATCGGTGAATATACAGGAGCTATGAGGATCGCACAAAATGCTGCTACTAATGCAACAGGCACCAATTGGACAGCTATCGGAAGTAATGCTGGCCAAAACAAAACCACAGGCAACAATTGGACAGCTATCGGAAGTAATGCTGGCCAAAGCAATACCACATCCGGCTTTTGGACATGTGTAGGGTATAATGCTGGCACTAGCAACACCACAGGCGCAGGTTGGACATGTGTAGGAACTAATGCTGCCCAAAGCAATACCATAGGCGACAATTGGACAGCTATAGGTAATTCTGCTGGCATTAACAACACCACAGGTGGCTTTTGGACAGCTATCGGAAGGGACGCTGGCAGAAGCAACACCACAGGCGGCAGTTGGACAGCTATAGGAAGGGACGCTGGCAGAAGCAACCTCACAGGCGACGGCTGGGTAGCAATTGGATTAGATGCAGGAAGGTACATTAACGGCACAACAACAGATTTAGAATATTTTGAAAACTCCACATACATTGGCACTTTGACAAAAGGCACCAACGGCACCGTTGGCACTCCTACAAACAATGAAAACGTCATAGGGTATGCAGCAGAAGGCAACGGCTCGAATACTGTAACCATTGGTAACAGCTCAGTAACAGATAACTATCTGACGGGTAAGGTACACGTTACAAGTAGCGTACAAGTTAGTGATGATACCGATACGGCAACGGCTGCAAATGTCGGAGCTATTCGCTACAGATCAGATTCTAACAATAGCTACATGGATATGTGTATGCAAACAGGCGCAAGCACTTATGCTTGGGTGAACATAAAAACTAATACTTGGTAATAGGGGAAGATATGAATTTGCAGAAACAGATCACAACAGGGTTCGGATTCACGGCTGATTATTGGGATGTCAATAATGTGACTATAGTCAGAATAGACGCTACATACTTTCAGGCAGTAGGAAATATCAGCCTGTATTTCAATCAGGCAGCTTTTTTGGCGGGCAGCAAGCTACTCGATAACGCTAAATTTTCTTTCAATGATTTGATGGATGCTGACTTGGATGGAAATACTAGGGCGGCATTAGTATCAAGAATAATGGCTTCTAGTCTAGTGGATGGTGAGGAAACGAATGTCTATCAGACTTCCCACAGCGGATTGGTTAGCTTTCAAGATGCTGTGATAGTTTAAAACAGAAAAAGCCCCTTAAAAGGGGCATTTTTTTTGGCCTGCCTAGTCAAATGCTACCTAATGCAGCCTGTCGTCGAGGAAAATCAGATCAGTATCAGTCCGATTCGGAGTGGCTACGGTAGTTAGGCCAAGGCATATATATGTTCAAACTGTTTAATTTGCAAACTATAATTAAAACTGTCAAAATTGACTCACAATACAGCTTTTTTATGGGGGTTTTTATGGATATTAAGCAGGCTAAAAAGGCAGGAGAAAAACTTGTAGAAGATGGGAAAGTAAATGCGGTTATCTTTTGGGAAAAGTTTAAGGCTTTTGTTGCGCCATTAATGCTGAAATTCATTGTATTGAATAGAGCTGCAATCATTGCTCACCTGGAAGAAAAAGCAGCCAAAAGCGATACCAAACTAGACGACTATCTAGTGAAAGGCTTTGATAAAGTTTTAAGTTTAATAGAATCAGACGGTGAATGACTTTGCGACAGGGATGCTTAATGGCGTAGCCCTGTTTTTTATTATCATATTCATAGCTACGCTATATTTTATGGGTAAAAAATAGTATGTATAAAAGTATTATTAGAATAATGATTTTGGGATTTGCTTTAGCAGCATGCGGGACTATCGAACATAGGTACCCTGAGCCAATGCCGCAGCCAGATGAGCCTATTTGTCCTAAAGATTGTGAGGATAAAGAGCAGGAGGGTGAGCTGCCTATCGGTGACGATAACACTCATGCGAGCGTTATCCTAGACTTGCTTGAAGAGATAAACGAGGCAAGGGCAAGGCAAGGGCTTCATGCTTTCAAGTTTGATAGCAAGCTCAATTGTGCGGCAGAGATACACGCTAAAGACATCGGGTCCAAGCAAATCTGTGGGCATACTGGGTCTAATGGCTCAAGTGTTGGTGACAGGCTTGCGATGTGTGGCTTCAACGGCTGGCAGTGGGCTGAGAATGTTGCGTGTGGTCAAAGAACTCCGAGCGAAGCGGTACAGGCTTGGCACAAGAGCGCAGGCCATGCTCACAATATGTATAACCCTGAATATACTCATGTAGGCTTGGCGATGGTGAACAACTATTGGGTGAACGTGTTTAGATAGCGAGGGCTAAAAATGATTCACTTAAACGAAGGCTTTTGGAAATCGGCTATACTCCTAATCGGCAGTGCAATGACTGCTGTTGGGGGATACTTCTTTGGAAACTTTTTCACGATGAAAGAGGATGTGGCTCTTTTGAAATCAAGATCCTCAATTATTGAGGAGAGGGTGAGCAAGGATCTCGAGAGGATGGAAATAGGTATAGATAAGCTCAACGATAAGTTTGATTCATTTTTGGAGAGATACCAAGGTCCGAGAATCGACCGTCATCCCTAATCCGCGGGTATCTAATTATTATGACCCTGCAGGATCCGCGGATCTAATAATTAGATAGTGGGCCCAGTCCATAAAATATTAGTACAAGAATATTACTGGCTTACCATCCCTTACGTCTATGTGAAGAAAATCTTTATTAAGCCCTACCGACGCACCTCGGTCTAGGGCTATTTCTATAGCCTTCGCACGCTCCCAGCTATACTTAATATCGAGATCCATAGCTTTAAATCCATTCTTGTCTAGGTGCTGACTGTTAAGACTGCCGCCAACAGCAGAATTGTGAGGGCCGCAACGGCAAGCTGAGTTTACTTTTAAAGGCCGATCAAGGGCATTCCTAATCTCCTGAGCAATGAGAGGTAGCATTGGGTCAATGTCTTTTCCACTACCGTACAGACAGATACCACACTTGCAGCCGAATTCGACGTAGGAGAAATTTCTCACGTTAGGAATATCTGACATACCATTGCCTCCCATAAATTATGTATAATAATTTTATCACAACAAATTGCGAGGAAGACGATGGATAAAACTTTTCTTGTTGAATGTCCTTTTTGCCTAGAAGAAAA
>WLWG01000433.1_pt1 | contig 42725 bp, 57 predicted proteins | sample 6712871 | NCBI WGS metagenome assembly WLWG01 (sample SAMN12718693, study PRJNA515312) | sponge metagenome | isolation source: marine sponge | host: Mycale hentscheli | place: New Zealand: South Island, Marlborough, Capsize Point | collected 2003-05-01
CTGGCGGTGGAACAGAGCGTGCAAGAGTTGATACGGCAGGAATTACTATAGACCCACAAAGTGCAGGGGGTATGTTTTTAAGTTGTAACACTTCGTCATCAGGCGATGGACATATTCTTTTAAAAAGAGGAACGAATAATAAATATCAAATAGGAACTGACACTGGGGACGAATTTTTTATTTATAACTATGGTGCTTCTCAATATTCATTTGTGATTGCTACCAATGGTTTACCTAGATTTCCCACTTCATATTCGACTACCACAGGCACAGGTGCGAATATGTATATTCAGTCTAATGGTGCTTTTTATAGGTCAACTTCGTCTAGACGTTATAAAAATACAATAGAGGATGCTACACACGGTTTAAGTGATTTACTTAAATTACGCTCTGTTACTTACAAAGGTAACGAAGATGGCGATACTGTTTTTGGAGGTTTGATTGCTGAAGAAGTCCACGACGCAGGGCTTATAGAGTTTGTTCAATATAATGATGATAATGAACCCGATGCACTATCATATGGCAATATGGTATCTCTTTGCGTTAAAGCCATACAAGAACAGCAAACAACAATTACTGCTCAAGCAACAAAGATCGAAACATTGGAAGCGCAAAACACAACCCAAGCAACACAGATAGCTGACCTCATAACGAGAGTAACGGCATTGGAGGCAGGATAATGGCAGTATCAAGAATCAACGAAGCTGGCCTCAACGTTAACCAGTATGGGAACAGGAACCTTATAATCAATGGAGCTATGGAAGTTGCTCAAAGAGGCACCGCAGCACATAATGAAGGTTCAGGTTATTTTAGTTTAGATAGATGGTATCAACAAAAAGCCAATCAAGATCAATTTACATACAGTGTCGAACAAGTAAGTGATGGCCCTTCTGGATTTAGTAAGTGTTTAAGAGTTACAACTTCAACAGCAGAAACGGCTCTTGCTTCTGATGAATACGGTAGGATTTACCAAGCCATAGAAGGTCAAAATTTAACTAGAGTTGGATTTGGCACTGCTGATGCTAAACCTCTTACTGTTTCTTTTTACGTAAAATCTAGTATAACTGGTAATTTTTCATGTTCCTTTTATATTAATGATGCAAACGTAATATATAGTCAGGCATATACAATTAACGCTGCTAATACTTGGGAGTATAAGACGATTACCTTTCCAGCCTATACTACCGCTGGCCCTAATCTTGACAATACTCAAGGAGCAATTCTTAACTTTGGCTTATTTGCTGGTAGTGGAATTAACACGGCTACTACTAATTGGACTTCATATAGTACGACTTATCTTTTGGGTGGTCAAACCGCAAACCTTGCAGCCACCTTAAATGATTCATGGCGAATCACAGGAGTCCAGCTAGAAGTAGGCGACACCGCCACGGACTTTGAGCATCGAACCTTTGGGGATGAGTTGCAGAGGTGCCAGAGATATTACCAAAGATGGACAGCAAACGATGCTAATGATTCAATATGTTCGGGGCCAATGATTTCAGACACTGCTTTTCTTGGTGAATATTTTTTTAGACAAACAATGAGAGTAGAACCTACTTTAGGTTATTCTGGTAATTTTCAAGTTCGCATAAAGAGCCAAGATAGAGCAATAGTAGGAAATCCGCAACTTAATAGAGCTACAGCAGACAACCTACAATTTTATATTCAAATTGCTGATAACAACGAGGATGGTCTTCCCGGTTTTTTTAAAGCACAAACTGCTGGCACCTATGTAGAATTTATTTCGGAGTTGTAGATATGGATATTACAAGCGCACAATACGTTAGAGATATTTATGGTGAGAATTACGCAATAAATATTGTTGTTGGGGGTAAAACTTTTTTTTGCGTCCCACCCTCTCAAAACAACACCGACTACCAAGCAGTTCTTGAGTGGGCGGAAGAAGACGGCAACGAGATCCAAGCAGCGGAGTAATGTTACATGCCACTAAGCAAGCTCCAGTTCAAGCCGGGAATCAACCGAGAGGGCACCAACTACTCTAACGAAGGGGGTTGGTTTGACGGAGATAAAATCCGTTTTAAGTCTGGCTATGTAGAGCGCATTGGTGGGTGGCAACCGATAGCAACAACTACATTCTTAGGCAGTTGTCGTAATATGCTAGACTTTGTAACACTGGCATCTGAAAACTTTTTGTTTATGGGTACTCATATAAAAGCCTATCTCGAAGACGGCGGTACATACTACGACATAACCCCGCTTCGCACGACCTTGACCCTCGGATCTAACCCCCTCACGACAGGAGCAGCGGGTTCTGGAACAATTACAGTAACGGCAAATTCCCATGGCGCAAAGGCTGGAAACTATGTTACTTTTGCAGGGGCAACGGCTGTAGACGGCATAACCGCCGAACAAATAAACCAGAACCTTGAGATTGCAACAGTCATAAATGCTAACAGTTTTACTGTAAACACAGGTGGAGCAGCTTCTTCTGGTTCGACAGCAGGAGGTGGTGGTTCTGTTACCGCCGCTATGGAAATAGATATTGGTCTTAACACCACTGTTCTTGGTAACGGCTGGGGCGCAGGAACTTGGGGCCGTTTTACCTGGAGTTCTGGTGCTGGATCTTTGGCAGGTCAGAACTTACGATTATGGAGGTCAGACTCATGGGGCGAGGATCTATTGGCTAATCTAATAGATGGTAGCCTTTATTATTGGGATGCAACAAACGGCAAGACCGCTAGAATGGTGGAGTTATCAGGTATTTCTGGGGCTACAGGAGTTCCAACAACAACTCGTCAAGTCATGGTATCAGATACGGATAGACATGTTTTATGCTTTGGTGCCAATCCAATTGGAAGTGCTACGTTTGATCCGTTGCTTATTCGTTGGTCAAGTCAGGAAAGTGTAACAGATTGGACGCCTACAGCTACAAATACTGCTGGTAGTATACGACTGTCTCAAGGTTCTGAGATTGTCACAGCGGTTAGAACTTCACGTCAGGTTCTTGTGTTTACAGAAAACAGTCTACACAGCGTACAGTTTATCGGGCCACCGTTTACTTTTGGCACAGCCATTCTTGGTACAAACGTTCGTATCGCTGGTCCTAACACGGCTATTGCGGTAAACGATCTAGTGTTTTGGATGGGGCAAGAAAACTTTTATGTATACGATGGACGGATTACAGCTATTCCTTGCAGTGTACGTCAGTATGTATTTGATGACATAAATCGTAACCAATCTTTTAAATTCTTTGCAGGAAGTCTATCAAGCAACACAGAAGTTTGGTGGTATTATTGTTCCGAAAACAGTCAGGAAATAGATCGTTACGTTATCTACAATTACTTAGAGAAGGTTTGGTATTACGGAACTCTTACTAGAACAGCTTGGAACGACAGGGCTTCTGGTAATCGTTTGTTCCCACAAGCTGCTGGAACAGATGGTGTTTTATATAACCATGAAAACGGTCTTGATGACGGTAGCGTTAACCCACCTGTAGCGGTAAATGCTTTCGTTCAATCTTCTGATTTTGATATAGGCGATGGGCAACAGTTCATGTTGATTAACAGGATTATCCCTGACCTTAACTTTACAGACTCCGATGCTACACAGCCACAGGTCACACTAACCATGGGGGCAAGAAACTACAACGGTAGCGCAGCAGGACAGGGCACACAGTCTGGAGATGTTGTTCGTAGCTCTGTGGTTTCAGGCACCGATAACTATACAGAACAAGTGCAGATGAGACTTCGTGGAAGACAAGTAAACCTAAAGGTTGAAAGTGATACGACTGGAGTAAACTGGAGATTAGGCGCACCTAGATTAGACGCTAGAGCGGACGGGCGACGATGACTAGAAAGATTGTTCGATCCATTATTCCGATTGCCCCACCTCAATATGACTCTACATATGTGAATCAATTAGCTCGGTCCTTGGACAATTTTATTGACGAGCAAAGGAACCCGATTGTAAACCTTTCTAATATACCTAACGAAAGTTTGGCTAACGGATTAATAGAGGGAGACCTATACGAAGCAAATGGGTTTCTAAAAATTGTTAGAGCTAACGAAGTATTTGGCGGAACACATTTAGGCACGACAGCAGTGGGAACAGTAACAGTGGTGATAACATGACAGATATTCTTATAATGCCAGACGGTAGTAGGTGGAAACCTTCGTCAAGTTCTGATACAGTAGAATGTGTAAACTGTGATAACGCAGTGGACACGCCAGAAGAAATTGCTTCTTATCCAGACGGTAACTGCCCAGATTGCGGAGAGTCATGGACAGGAAGCGAAAAGCGCAGTACAACTATTGTAGTAACAATGCCTGAACAGATTACGGGTGGCACATAATGGCAGAAGAAAAACAAACAAACAAAAAGACAGGGGATTTATTTTCTTCTATTGGTTCTCTCGTTGGTCTTGTTGCTGGCGGTGGTAACCCCTTAATGGCTGCGGTAGGTGGTGGCCTTGGTGCGCTTTTAGGTGGGGCCAATCCGCAACAGGCTATTCAATCGGGTATCGGAAGTCTTCTTCCTGCCCTAACAATGGGTAAAGCGGGACTAGTTGGAAATGTACTAGGTGCAATGGGCGGTGGACCAGGTCCACAACAACGTGGTGCAGGATTGATGAGCATGTTTGGTGGACAACCTACTAATCCAATGTCCATGATTATGGGTGGTGGCCCAACAGCCGCTGTCCCTGGTATTATGCAAGCCTTGGGTGTACGCAACGCTCAAGGGCAAGAAGATCCTATCATGGCTTCTATATTACGTGAGATGTTAGATCAGCAACGACGTCCTCGATTTGAGAACCTGATGACAGATTTAGAAAGAGAACAGTTCCGTACAGGTGAGCGTAACCCAAATTACCGTGGTACTCCTGTAATGGCGGCACAAGGTGGATACATCGAAGGTCCAGGCACAGGAACTAGTGACTCAATACCCGCAGCAATATATCAAGACGGTGGCAGAGTTCAGGAGGCGGCTCTCTCAGATGGAGAGTTTGTTATGACTGAAGCAGCTGTCAAAGGTGCAGGAAACGGGGATCGAGATGCGGGGGCTGCGGAAATGTATAGGATGATGAATCAATTCGAGAGGATGGCGTAATGGCTGAAGGAGACAATATTGTCAAACAGATGTCGCTTCTTCCTGAGTATCAGGAGAACTTTTTAAAAGATCTGTTATCAAACATATACAACGTTGAAAGAGACGCAGATGGTAACCCAACAGGGACTGTTACAGGTATCGCCTCTAAGTCTCCACTATACGGGGACGCAATTCTTGACGCTGACGGCAATCAAATGTTTGTTGGAGCAGATGGCAACCCGACATCGGATGCAAGCCAAGCACAGGTAGATCAGTATGGTAACCCTGTCTTTGCCACTGAGGGTGGGGTTGCAGAGCCAGACGTCATCAGGTTCACAGACGCACAACAAAAAGCAATTGAACTTTTAACAGGGAAACAAGACCCTGTAACAGGAGAGTACGATTACTCAGGAATTGGTGCGTTTAAAGACGAGCTTGATAGAGCTAAACAAGTTCAAGAAATGGGTATCGGCGCTGTAGACAGCACTTTGGGTCGATACAATCCTCAAGGGCAAGTCGTGTACGATACAGCTACAGATCCTTTAACAGGGAAAATGACACGAACACCTCGTATAGATCCTACCACCGGAGAACCGATGCGCGAAGGTGGATACAAAGATTTCTATGATCCGTTTGTTGAAGACGTTATTGACACAACAGTAGCGGACATACAACGAGAAGGTGACATTGCAAAGATTGGCGCACGAGCCGATGCTGTAGGCGCTGGTGCCTTTGGCGGATCTCGACAGGCCATAGCAGAACAGGAATTACAAAGAAACATCTCTGATCGTGCAGCTAGAACCACAGCACAACTTAGATCTGCTGCGTATACAGGTGCACAAAACCAAGCTCAGTCTGCATTTGAAAACCAGATGAAACGAGGACAGGGCGCAGGTCAGTTGTTCCAAGGTCTTGGCACTGGGATTGGGGCGCTTGGAGAAGCACAACAGGCTTTGGGTCAGAAAGATGTTAACGCATTGTTTAACGCAGGATCGTTAGAGCAGGGTCAGTTGCAGTCAGAGTACGACGTACAACGTGCAGCGCAACTTGAAGAAGCCTACGAACCGTTTGCTCGGTTCTCTTACATGCGAGATATTTTATCAGGTGTGCCGTCAAGCGGTACGTCATTGTCTGCGGCTGCAACCCCACAAGCCAGTCCTCTTGCAAACGTTATAGGTGGTGCAGGAGCAGGCATGGTAGCACAAGGTCAGCAGCCTATATTAGGTGGACTTGGCAGTTTAAGATAAGGGTTTTATAATGAGTTTAGGCGGCATTAATAACATGGCATTGTTTGGAGCATCTGAGAAACCTAGATTTGCAAGAGACAAGATAAGACAGATGGGCGGTATCATGGCCTCATCTCCTGAACTTATGGAAGCTGTTCAGGAATCTAATCCTATGGCTCCTCCTATGGGGGCAAGCCCAATGGCTATGGCTCCTGTTCCGGTACAACCTTCGTTACCTACGCAAGCTCCACCTCCTACTCCTATGGCTCCACCCCCTGCTCCCCCTGCACCAGGTCAACCCGTAAACGCCGCGTTAGCTGGTAGCAATCCAACCAGTGCCGCGCTTAATGCACAGGCCACCAAACGTCCTATGCAGATGAAAGAGGGTGGAGATGTAGACGTAAGCAAAACACCTGTACCAACAAAAACTGGTAGCGTTCTTCTTAGTTCTTTGATGGCTACACCTGGACTTGGTATGCTTGTCCCTGGATTGGTCAAACGATATGGCAGTGAAGATAAAGCAGAAGAAGAATTGACTAAAAAGAAAGCAGCCCTCGATGCTTCTGTTAGTTCTGGTAACCCTGAAAACATAGCAAACACTTTGCTCGATGTCTCTGATCTTCCTATAAATGATGAGAACAAAAAAGAGTTTGTTAGCAACGTTCTAGGTCCAGACAAGGTGACTAACGACATAGATGACCTAAACAATAAGATGGCAGGAATAGCGGTGCAAGGTGCTGGAACAAGCGGTGCAACAAAAGAATATATTCAAGCCTTGTTGTATGGTCTTAACCTGAAGAGAAATACAGCGACAGCCAGAGCCGCCGCAAAAGCGGGTGGTAAATCTGGGATGTCGCCCCTTGAACCTTTTGCTGATGCGGTTCGTGATTTAGCTGGGAAGATTATACAGAGCACAGGTAAAGACGCGCAAGCAGCAATGAAAGAGGCGGCGGATACTTTACGTCCGTTCTATCAAGGAAACGCTAGTGTGCCCTCACAACAACCTACAAGTTCGGATCAACCACCCACAACTCCCGGTGCTCGATATAGAGATAACAAAACGGGAAAGATTATGGTTGTAGGAGAAGACGGCGTTGCTAAAGAGGAGTAAACGATGGCTGAACCACGGTACACAATCCTCCCTTCTGCCTCCACAAAACCTAGATACGAGATTTTACCTGAAGACGATGGTAAACAATTCTACGATGATACTATCGTAGGAGAATTAGGCGAAGGTGTTGTTTCTGGTGTTATAGGTATTGGTGAAGGACTCGCGGGTCTTGGCGCTGCTGCTGTAGATATTGTTGCAGACACAAACTATGGGGACAAGGTCACAGAAACGGCGGAAGCTGCTCGTGATGCTTTGGGTTTAGATCCAGAGGGTTTCGTCGGTAAGGGAGCGGAGATTGTTACACAGTTTGTTGTCCCTGGCATTGGCGCTGCTGCCAAGGTGGGTAAACTGGCACAGGCTGCTCGTGCCGCGAAAGGTCTAGCTAAAACCCCGATGACAAAAGCAGAACGTTTTACCTTGGCTGGGAAAGAACTAGCAGCCGCAGGCATTGTAGATGCCGCTGTGTCTACGGACGGAATGACTACCATAGGTGATTGGGTAGAAACAGGGCCTACACAAACCAGTGATCTGATTGGTTTGAGTGGTCGAGAGAAAGCTCTCGCTCGTATTGGTAACAAACTCAGAGTCGGTGCGGAGGGTGGTCTTCTAGGTGGCGTAGCTCAAGGTGCTCTAATGGGAGCAGGAAAAGCCGTTACTGGTACAGCAAAGACTATAGGGGAAACAGAGTTTGGTAAGGTTAGTGCACAGGCTGTAAATCAAAAGCTTGATCAAGTTGGAAAAAGCATGAACAAACTTGTAGAGCAACGCATGTTAGCAAAACCTGGGTCGTCTGAAGAGCTTGGCGCTTTCAAAAGTAAAGTAGCTGATGCGATTGCCTTTGGTAGATACAGAGGTTTTTTACCTGGTCAGGTTGCTGACAAACGTTTGTTGCTGGATGGTCAGGTGCAAATACAAATCAAGAAAGCAGATCGTATTCTTTCTGATTTGGAAACAGAGATGGATTCTTTCATTAAGAAAACACCAGAAGGTGACGGCAACTTAGATCGAGTTGGTATTATGTCAAAAGTAGAAAGCTACCTGACAGAATCGAACGATGTCGTGAAGAACCGTGTGCTTGGTGAGCTACCTAAAGGTGTTAGGCAAAACGCTGTGCGTATGCGAAAGCATATAGATGAATTAAGTAACGACGTATTACAGTCTAACTTCTTGAAAGAAAACAACTTTGTAACTAAGAGTGGTGAAAACATACAAGACGTTGTTGAGCAAAACATAAACAGTTACTTACGTCGTCGGTACAAAATATTTGAAGATTCAAAGTATGTTCCCACAGAAGAGTCTATAAAAGTTGCTGATGATTTCTTTCGTGTAAACAAAAGAGCCGTTGAAAAAGAATTAACTAAAATGGCTCGTCAAGATGTTTCAGAGTTTACAGAACTAAGTGACGACTTCATGGCTAGAAATGGTCTGAAAAAAGTTACTGACAAAGACGGTGTAAGAATAGAGGTCGGTGCAAAGGTTACGGACGAAGTAGCAAAAAAAGCTCGTGAAGGTTTCTTAAACGAATACAGTATTCAAGCTCGTGAAAAACTAGGCGGTGGGCGCATGGCTCGTGATCGTTTGGAAACAGGGATGTTCATATCACGAAAGAATGTACCGAAAGCTTTGCGGCAACTGCTCGGTGAGGTTGATGATCCAGCGGAAGCGTATCTTGGAACGATAGCTGATCTTGCACAGTTTACGGCGGTTGATGATTACTTTGGCACCGTAGCAAAACTAGCCGATCAAAACTCTGGGATTGGTAAACTGTTTATAAATGGAAACAAATACTCACCAGAACAACAGGCTGGACTCCGCAGAAAAGGATACATCAAACTAGGTGGGGATGACGGAGCAAGCAGTGGGGTACAAGCTGTTGGTAGAAAAGCTACAGAAGAAGAACAGCTAATAGGCAGATCTGGTTGGGGTAGTTTAGACGGATACTATGTTCCTGAATCTGTTTACAAAAACCTTACACGTCATGTGTTGGGGGAGGACACCATAGGCGCTACAGCAATGCGTGGGTTAGTCGGAAGTTTTCTCAAGCTCAAAGGTATTTCTCAGTATAGTAAGACTGTTTTATCTCCTATCACACAGGTCAGAAACTTTACAACGGCTTTAGCTTTTGCCACAGCTAACGGTAACATCCCAGTGATTGGTCGAGGCGGTAGTCTTAAAGATGCTAGTCAAGCGGTCTTTTCAAACATTACAAACAAAGCGGCTCCTACATCTGGAGTTGGTAAAAAGGTAGGTAAAGCTTTTGGTCTTGGTGAAAAAGAATCTGACGTAATTTTTGCAGACCTTGCAGACGCACAACAACGCGGCGTTCTTGGAACAAATGCAGAGTTAAGAGAGATACAAGATACTTTAAACAAGGGCTTGGGAATTACTGCCCGTGATCCTAAGAACTTTGTAGAAGCTGTAGCAGGAAGTGCTGGTGGGACCAGGGAAAAACTAGCACGAGGCGTGGGTAAGTACGCCAAGAAATTTGAAGATGTTTATCAAGGCTCAGATGATTTCTGGAAATACTTTAACTATCATGCAGAACAATCTCATCTCCGCAATGCACTGAAGGGTGCAACTCCCGAACAACAAATAACCTATCTTACCAAAAACATGGACGATGTTTCTATCGAAATGTCCGAAGCCATTCGCCGTGGTGATGCAAATATAGATGAGCTTATTAAAACCAGAGCAGCTCAAATAGTTAGAGACACCGTACCTAACTATAACAAAGCGGCATCAGGGCTTGTTCAATTAGGCCGTCGTTTACCTGTTGGTAACTTTATTTCGTTTCCTGCGGAGATCTATCGAACAGGGTTTAACATTGTTAAACAGGGTTTAGATGACATGGCGTCTGACATTCCTACCATACAAACCAGAGGTCGTAACCGTTTACTTAGTTTTGCTACCACTACTGCGGTCATACCAGCCGCTGCGCTTGAGATGGCCTATGCAACTACAGGGGTTAGCCGTGAAGAAATGGACGCATACAAACGCTCCTTTGCCCCTCGATGGGAGAAAGGTTCTGTGTTGTTGCCTCTTGGTAAAACAGAGGATGGTAAGATTGAGTACATAAATTTTAGTACATCAAACCCATATGATACTTTGTTTAGATTCACTAACCGTGTTTTGAATGAAGCAGATGACGCGGTCAAAGAAGGTAAAGATCTTAGCCAAGTTCTTAGTGATGTGGCTCTATCTTCAATCAACGAAGCTTTTGAGCCGTTTCTATCCGAGGCTATGTTAACAGAATCCCTACTTGATATTTCTCTTAGAGGAGGCCGCACTGCTACAGGAGCCGAAGTCTACAGCAAATCAGACAACCCACTTTTAAAAGGTTGGAAACGAATAACACACGTTGCTGACACTCTTGCACCAAACATACTACCCTTTGATATTAAAGGCGGTAAGCTTGAGCCTAGCCGTTTTCTTCGCGGGGTTGCAGGATCTAAAGACGGTGCAATTAGTAGCATGGACAAGATGGGTAGAGAACGAAACCCAGCGGGTGAGTTGCTAAGACAGATGAGCGGAGTATCTAAACTAGAGTTCGATCCCAAACGGGGTTTAGAGTACGGTGCATACCGCTTGGGTCAACTTCAAACAGACGCCAAAAGAAAGTTTAACCGGGTTACTGACGATTACAACGCCGGATCAAACACATTAAGAAATTCTTTTCAAGCAGCCAACAACGACAAATTTAGAATAGATAGAGAATACTTTCGTATGATAGAAGACTTACGAGCCATGGGTCTTTCCGATACGGACATTCGAAAAGTATTTAAGAAAGAGAACATTGGCGGTATCAAAGGCATTATGCGTGGTGTATTTGAGCCATTCAAGGTTACACCTAAAAACTTTAGAGAGATGCGCGACGTAGGAATAATAGATAAGTTTCCTCGTGAGGAGATCGATCAGATCAGACGTAACATGAACGGCATACCACTTGATCCAAATGAAGAATCGCAACGTTCAACTCCTCGATACGAAATACTCCCGCCAAAGAATTAATCTATCTCACCCCAGTTGTCCTTGAGTTCGTCGTCTACTTTAGAGGGGACTTTCAAGACATCCGACAACCCATTTTCCATTATGTGCTTGATGTTGTGAGCTTGGTCGTCACCCTCTACTGAAAAGCATAACTCATCATGAACCGTGAGCATAGGTAAAAGTCCCTCATTGTAACAATCAAGCATCGCTTTCTTTGTTTGGTCGGCTGCTGATCCTTGGATCAATTTGTTCAATGCCTTGTAAGTAAAGGCTCTTCTCAAGGGCTGACCATATTCTTTCATGGCATCTTCATAGGGCAACGGCTTCTTGTATCCAAATGTCCTTGGCTCCCACAGGTGAAAACGACAACGACGACCTAGTATTGTGCGAACCTGTCCTGTACTTGACGCTTGTTTACTAGCCAAGTCTGCAAGGCCCTTAACAAACGGCACCTTCTCACGGTGTGTTGCTAATAGTTCCCCTGCTTCGTCGGTTGAGATATCTAGCTGTGCGGCGAGTTTACCTTTACCCATGCCGTACATGATACCCAGGTTCACGACCTTTGCTTCTTTACGTTTAATCCCTGCTATGTCCGCCACCATCTGGTGCAGATCCACATCACCGCTGTGGTATTCATCAACAATCTTATCAACGATGGGGTGTCTGAAATCTCCCTTCAGGCTTGCCGCAAAGTGCACCAGTAACCTCGGCTCTTGGCTCGAATAGTCAAACGATCCCCACTTGGTTCCTTCTTCTGGTATAAACAGGCCACGTATCATCTTCTTAATTTCTGGATCTCGCGCAGGAATCTGCTGTAAGTTTGGGTTGGACGATGAAAACCGCCCAGTCACTGTACCGCCGTCATCGGAACGAAGCTGATGGAACTCGCAATGGATACGACCCTTGTGTTCATGCTTCATAATTGTTTCAATGAACGTGCTATCAGCCTTGTCAAATTCACGTAGCCTGACGATCATTTGTGCAATAGGGTGCTGATGGGTGTTGAGATACTGTTTGGTGAATGAGGGAGCGCCTGCGTCAGTCTTAGGGTATGCTAGGTTTAACTCCTCAAACACTGCGGCTACTGATGCCGCTGCCCATGGCTCAATCTTGATTTGAGTTTGTTTAAATATCTCGTCCTTGATTTGTTTGGATTTAGTCTTGAGAAGTTTCTTAGCTTGCCCTGCTTTATCCAGATCCACACGCACACCCAACTGGCGCATGTCACACATCATCGGGATCAGGCTTGTCTCTAAGTTCCAGATGTTCCAAAGGTCTTGCTTATCCAGTTCTATCTTCAGGCGTTCCCACAAACGCAGGGTCATCCCTGCATCCTGTTCAGCATACCGTCCTACAGACTCAGGCGGTAGCCTGTACATTTCTGCTTTGGGATCGAAGCCCCACTCTGCTGCTGATACACGGAGTAACTTCTCATCTTTTCGTTCATCGAGGTAATCACGACCTAGATTGTTTAGGCTGTATGACCAACGGTTCTCATCAACCACCGCCCCTGTAATCATGGTATCGATGATGCGCCCTTCAACCTTTATGCCCTCGGCACGTAACCAACCCAGATCGTAAGTAGCATTGTGCATGATCTTATCTATATCGGGTGTTGCCATCTGTTTCTGTAGCCACTTGAGCGCGATCCTTGCATCCATGTTGTGACCGTTCTCGTGCCGGATCGGGAAGTAACCCTGCCAATCTCCTGCGGCTACGGCTATACCTACAACGTATCCATCTTTACGAACCCATCCTGGGCCTAACGTCGTCAGGTTTGGATCACATGTTTCTAGATCGATTGCGATCTGTTTATATTTTGTAAGGTCAGGAAACTCCGATGGAATGTTCCACGTTAGTTCCTTTCCTTGGTTCATCTGCTTTGCAATAACATGATCTTTCTCAAATAGATTACCTTGATTCATCTTCAAACTCTGCTCCCAATGCTGAATATCCGCACTTGTCGATCCACGAATCTTTGTGGTCGATTGTCTCTAACAATCGACAGGTCTTCACCCAGTCCATCATCAGAGCCACATGCTTTGCTGTTATTTTGTTATGTGTTGTGAATGCGTCCTGTACTATTACATTCCAACCAGTTGCTATTCGGTCGAAGTTATCCTTCGCATCTCCATAGTCTTTTGCTCTATTACCGTTGATCAGTTCTTTCGCTGTATCTAGATAGTCGTTGCGTTTCATACTGCTTCCCATTTAAATTTTAGTTGCCCATATATTGGTTGCCATTTTCTCCCTGGACGGTTCTGCCATCCTTTGGGTTTCAATTCTACTTCGCCAACCAGTTTCCATCCTGCTCCTTTCAGGCTCGAACCAGCTTCAGATTGTAAGGTGTACGTTATCATTCGTTTACCTCCCATCTGTTGCCAGATCCGCCAACACCTTCCGTATAGAAAGGAACAAGCATTCTTTGGTGCATCGTCCTGCACACATACCCTTACTACTTCCGCTGTAAATCCATCCATCATGCGCCTAGCTATTGGGTTACCTACAATAGCAACACCAACTAGACGGTCATCGTAGCTTGCACCTATGGCAAACTTCCCACCTTGTGGTGGTTTATTGTGACGGTGAAAGTTTCCAACAAACTCACGAGCCTCACGTAGACTGATAGGTACAGGTATTAGTTTCATATCTCGTACCTGTACTTCTTGTCTGACTCTATAAGGTAGAGATTCTGCTTGGCACGAGTCACTGCCACATAGAATATCCTGTCTTCATCCTCTGGATGTTTGCCCTCTACACATGATTTGGTAGATCCCAAGTATACCGCTACGTTGTCATCCTCACCACCCTTCATGGCATGGATCGTAGAGATCTTGATCCTTGGTTCTTTGTATATGCTCTCACCCCTGCGCTCAACCGATCTGATGTAGATCTTTTCTTCTTCCGACAACCTTATGATGTCCGTTTGATCTGTGCTCATTGGGGCTAATAAACCAAACTCCTTGACCAGTTTTTCATAGGTCAACAGTTCGTCTGGGCCAGCAGCATCCAATAGTTTCATAGATCCACGTTTAACGACCGCTCCCTTTCCTACTTTGGGCACCATTTCATACATCTTCCTTACCCTACCAACATACACACCCTTGCCGCTACTGATATCCTTCCACACAGACATAGCCTCTAGTTTCTTTTCTGGCACAGACCACCGACCCTTACGGCTATAGAAGTATTCATTCTGCTCCAAGAACTCTGCTATGTCGTTCACAAACGAGTTGGTTCTTGCCATGATTGTCCATGAACCTCGATCCAACGGCAATGCCCACAGGCTCATGACCCTCGTAACTCTGCCCTCTTCTTGTTTTGGATAGAACTCTTTCTCCAGTCTACCTGGTATACGGTGTGAGATGTCCATAGAAAGTTCCCAGACGCTCCGTGGTAAACGATACGACTGATTGAGTACCTCAACCCTATCTGTGCAGTTGATGAAGTCATCGACGTTTACAGAAGTCCAACGGTGGATAGCCTGATCATCGTCCCCCGCAATCAATACCTCGTCCGCATGTTCGGACATCTTCTTCACCATCTCCCATTGTAATGGTGTGAGATCTTGGGCTTCATCAACAATCAGAAGATCTAAGTTCGGTGGCTCTGCTATATCTATGTACTTGGCAATCATGTCGGAGAAATCTACACGATTGGTTTTGGACTTGTACTCAAGCAGTTGCTTTTCAATCTGCACAAGTTTGGGGAAACTCAAGTCGTGATCTCCCTCGTAATTAAACTCAAAGTCTAGGTCAGACATCCGATAGACCGACCGCATAATTATCTGTAGGTACTTGGCTCCTGATCCTTTCATGCTTGGCATAGCAATGCCGTCGTTCATTGAGGTGTTATCTGCACCGTCAAAGTCCAATGCAAGCATCTGTCCTAATCTTTTAAAATCCTGACGGCTCAACACGTCTCCATGGGCCAGGCCCAATCCATGATACCCAGTGGCGTGGAGCGTTTTAAAATGTGGAAAGTCTTGCTTGGTTAAACTAAATTTGGCACAGGCTCGATCAACAAACTCACCTATCGCTTTGGTCGTAAACGAAACCACACCAATGCGAGAAGGATGCACACCTTCTTCAAGCTTTGCCTGTACTCGTTCGATCAAAGTATAAGTCTTGCCGCAGCCTGGAGGTCCCAAGATCAGCGTAGCATTATCAATCATCAGTACGACGACCTTCTAACCACTCGTCAATATCCTGCTTGCTCCAACGACTAGCAGATCGTCGGGCATCTCCGTTGCCAAGTTTGTAAGGCTTGGGAAAGTTTCCCTCGTTCACCCACTTGTATATGGCAGACTCAGATACATCGAGCCAGTCGGCTATATCCTTTGCCTTTAAAAAATTAGAATGGGATTTCATTCTCTATCTCCTTTATAGGTATTGCTACCTCTTCGTTTTCAAATGCAGGAACCCACCAGACACGAACGGTGGTTCTTGATCCATCTTCCTTGTTTATATTCTTGTGTCCATAACACTCTCTATCACCGTTTAGTTTCTTCAACTGCTCTTGGATCTGTGCCCTTGTAAAAGCAGTGAACCTCCTGTTGTGCAGGAACTCTGTCAAACCTGATATGGTAAACGAAGTGTACCCCTCGTTGTCTGTCCATGGTTTACCTTGTAACAATTCCTCTGGGTGCAGTGCTCTAATACGACTGGTACAATACGACTTGAGTAGCGCCTTGAACTCTCCACCCACCGTCAATTCCTCTGGAACTTCTTGAGTCGAAGCCTCTAACATTAACTTTTGAAGTATAGATAGCCACGTCTTTGGCCTCATGGTTGGAGGCACAACTTGAGCCTGTTCCATACAAGCACGTTGGAATAACGTCTGGTTCTGAAGCTGTTCCGTATTTAACTGAATACGTTGCCCTGCTACCGTAAGGAAATACAATCGGGGTTCGGACTTAATAATCATCAGGTTCTGTACCTCTATGTCAGATCCTATCTCCCCAATACCAAACTTCAAAGACATGCACAGTTCTTTATCACAGTAACTCTTGAACGGTTCCTGTTCGCACGTATAAAAATATTCTTTCTTATCTAAACTCTTCTGTAATCCTAAGACTTCTTTGGCTTCTAGCGGTGGAGAAAACAACTGTTGGTTCATTGTCTCCATCTCAGCTTTCCAATTGTCCCCATGCTTCATCCGACAATACACACCAAGCATAAACAGTTTCTTGTTGCGATCCTCACCAGACGGGCCATCACGAAACAAATGCTGAAGACATGGCGGAGCATCCGACAATAGTTTCCTCGGCTTGTTGTTCTTGGATCTCAGCCCCTCCAGTTCCGAAACATGGATCTTGGATTTCTCTATGGCTTTGAGAAAGTCCTCAATCTCCATGGCCTCAACCTTTTCGTTGAAGCAATATCTTTGTGGCAATTCCGCACTGAAGTATGGCAAGTTTATGAAGTTACCTACGTCGCCCCTGTCCGCCAGGATAATGTCCTGCTTCGGAAAAATCTCACAGCCACTGTGCCCAATAGCAACTGCCATCTCTAGCAGATACTCTCGCACAACCTTTGCCTGTTCGTACTCTTTTAAGAACAGATACAAATGTGCACCGCCAGACTTCGATCTGCAATGCAGCAACGGTAGCTTTAGTTTCTGTATTCGACGCTGTAGTTCGTTGTGATCCAGGTCATAGATATCTATGTCCAAGGCACCCCACCTACATTTGTTTTCCTCATTGATCGGGATAGCCCCAACCCCCTGCTCACCATCAATGTGTCCTTGCATAATCTTAACTGTTAATGCTTGACGTACAATCCTACTGTCAGCATCGGCCTTACCATTCCTGCCAATCCGACCCACTGTAGTTGTACCATGTGCAACCTTCGAACCCTCGAAGGCCGCAAGCATTTCGTCTGCTAATGACATGCTTGGCTCCTGTTAGGTGAAAGACACGGTAAATCTTTTTGAGAAAATTTACCGTGCCAAGTTTTTAAAAGGGTATTTCGTCGTCGCTAACAGGATCAACTGGCTCTTCTGACTGTGCCTTAACCTCTCCCGCTTGTACCGATTCTCTGAAAGCCTTTGCTTCCACCAACAGATCACGGTTACTAACCAAGCTTTCTTTCGCTACTTGATAGTTGAAATAATCACCCTTGTCATTAGACTCTTCAATGGCAAATATTTTCCACATCGTAGCGTATACCGCAGGAGTAACAAGTTGCTCCGTCTTTGGGTTCTTGATCTTTTGCATGGCAATCTGTGTCTTCCAACGTCGGCTGACCTTCAACTGGCTAGACTTCATGTCTATCACAACAGGTTGAAATGTTCCGTCGTCCGATACAATCAAGCAATAATGCTGATCAGACTTCACCAAATCGTTGCCGTTGGACAGAACTTCTTTAGATCCCTCTCGCTTTGCACTGGTAACCATTGGATCGTTGGCGGCTAGTTCACCTTGGAACCCACCACCTTGCTCTCTTGGTATGAACTCAAGATACTTAGTGGTTTGAAAACACGGTATAACTACAATGCCGTTTGATCCTTCCCAATACTGACCAGTGACATTGTTAAAGATGTCCCCTTGTGATGCACCCTCAATGTGTTCGGCTTTGCCTTTCTTGAGTTGTGGTGACATGGGTTGCAAGATCCGAACAAACGGTATCTGCATCTCACTGCTATCGAATGATGCGCCATCTCCGGCGGTATCGAAGATATCGTCTAATACATCGGTGCTTAACTCTGCACTTTTTGCTTTTGCTACTGCGTTAGCCATTATGCTTTCCTCCTGATTTCAGCTGCGTTAGCTATGAATGCCCCGAACATATCGAGGTCGATTGGTTTACCCTCAACGATGCGTTCCTTAACAAACGCCTTGAGTGTAGATGGGTGAACGTGGGTCTTGGTCTTCGGATCAAAACCCTTCTCATGCAGGAGGCCAACGACGTCCCCTGCTATGTTGTCTTCGCCTTTGCCAAACGAACAGGTCACATCGTTCTTGATGATGTCGTCTAGCCCGTTATCCCGTAGCCATTCAAAGGCTTCTTCCTTGCGGTCTTGTGGAATAGAAGCATGTACAATCATCTTCCTAGACACAGACACCCCGTCCACATCTAAACGATCAACCCCCATCTCATCCATCAAAGCAGGAATGTTTTCAACTGACAGCCTATGCTTCTCAGCTTTCAAGGCTTTCAAGTTTAACTCTGCATCCTCAATGTTTTGTTCGACGCTGCGGAGTTGACGGACAAGATCACTGAGTTGCTTTCCTGTTCCGGTATCGACACTGGCAAACTTGTCACCCTCGTCAATTAAGTCTTCAAATATATCCATAAGTGTTTCCTCTTCAGGGTTCGGTTGACAAACCATTTCGCCATCCGTATTGTGGACTCTACTGGAGGTATGTGATGACTGTCAAGTACAAATTTAAATTGCCCCCATTCAAACACCAGGAAGATGCACTGGAAAAAGGATGGAATAAAATAGAGTTCGGTTACTTCATGGAAATGGGTACAGGTAAATCGAAAGTCCTACTCGATAACATGGGTATGTTGTTCCAAGCAGGGCAAATAAACTTCGCGTTGATCCTCGCACCAAAGGGTGTGTACCGCAACTGGGTAACCAAAGAAATACCAGAGCACATGTCCGATGATGTACCGCATCGGGTCATCCGATGGGTCGCCTCCCCAAATAAAAAACAGCAGGCAGAAATGAAGTCAGTCAAAGAACCGTTCGCAGGTCTGACAATCTTTGTCATGAATGTTGAGTCGTACTCAACACGCAAGGGTCAGGTTGCAGGAGAATGGATGGCTCGTGCGCTTGGGCCTTATGGTATGATTGCAATCGACGAATCAACCACCATCAAAAACCAAAAAGCCAAACGCACAAAATCATTACTGAAAATAGCAAGCCAGTTCAAGTACAGAAGACTATTGACAGGCTCTCCAATTACAAAAAGTCCGCTTGATATCTATGCACAGACCGAGTTCCTCCGCCTTGGTCTCATGGGTCATGAGTCCTTCTATTCATTTCAGGGTCGGTACGCTGTTGTTCAACGTCGGACCATGGGTAGCCACGCTTTCCAACAGATCGTAGGATACAAAAATCTTGATGAACTGTCTGAAAGAATCGACTCGTTCAGCTTCCGTGTACTCAAGAAGGATTGCTTGGATCTGCCAGACAAAATCTACACGGCTCGGTATGTCACTCTGACTGACGAACAATATAAAATGTACAGCGATCTACAACAACAAGCCATGTTGTTGTTTGACGATGGCGAGATAGTCTCTGCTCCCGCTGTCATTACTCAGATGTTACGCATCCAACAGGTTATGTCTGGGCATTTAAAGACTGACGACGGAGAGATGAAGTACTTTGCCTCACGTCGCATGGATGCACTGCAAGAAATTATTGAAGAGTACGACGGTAAAGCAATCATCTGGTCTCGGTTCCGATACGATATCATTAAGATAACGGAGATGCTAAACAAAAAGTTTGGAGAAGGATGTGCCGCTGCATACTACGGAGATACTTCCGATGACGACCGCAACGATATTGTTACCAGGTTTCAGAAAGATAAAACACTTAGGTTCTTTGTTGGTAACCCATCGACCGCCGGATATGGTCTGACTTTGACGGAAGCTAACCTTGTGGTATACTATGCTAATGACTTTAACTTGGAAACAAGAATGCAATCCGAAGATCGAGCACACCGCATTGGACAAAAGAACAACGTGACATACATCGATCTGATATCCGAGGGTACAATAGACGAGCGGATCGTTAACACTCTCCGCAGTAAGATTGACATCGGTGCAAAAGTATTAGGAGAAGAGGCAAAAGAATGGCTAAGTCTAAAACCCACGAAGAGTTAATCGAAACAGTTGTAGACTACAAACGTGGACTACGAAACCTGAAGACCGGAACAGACGAACTGGTTCGCATATCAGGATTAACGCCAGACATAGCCGCCGCATTCTTAACAGACATGAAACGAAACAGTGTCACTCAGATCCGTGGATACTCCAAAGAACCAGAACGCTTACGCAAAGGAAAAGAAAAAGCCCCGTCGAAACGGGGCTAGTTTGTGAGGCCACAAGCGTGAGCCATCGAGCAGTGTATTATAAATCTATAGCATCTTTCATGACTTCTGCATACTCTTTTCTTATAATTACAGATATCTGTCTTGTCATGGTGCGCTGTTCATCACTTGCAAGTTCCTTCAATCTCTCATGATCTTCAGGCAACAACGCTATATTACAAAAACGTCGTTGCTCTTCTTTCTTTTTAGCCATTGGTTGCTCCTTAGTTGTGGCTTGATTGTACACTAGTTGTTACCAACAAACAACATATAAGCATCCACTTTATAAAAACGGTTTTTGTTTTTTTCCATGGCCTCAATCACCTCAAATTCTTCCCGATCTATGTCAGCTGCTATCATGCTTGGCGTGTAAGGGAAGTCTATCCCATTGGATTTTATGTACATCGCTACCTCATCTTCGATATCGATGTTCGTTACATGGGCCAGGTCCAGATCAACATGCACAGGTTCAACTCGCATCGCTCTCCACGGTATTTGCTCACGCTTATCGGGATAATTCGGCAACAAAAACGCATTGAAGATGTCACCAGGTTGCACGTTCATTGTTGTCACAAGCCTTGCGTTTAAAAAAACCTGATCCCCTTTTGGCGTAACAGCAAACCCACTACCAGTAGGCGTCAAGTATTCAACAATTACTTGCTGTCGTCGCGTCTCATTCAAATCAAAAATTTGGTTCATAAAGTATTCCTTCTTCTTCTTTTTGTTTGTAGTAATTGATTTCTTTAATTAGACCCTCGATCCTTGGATCATCGGCGTCTGCCCATTCAATGTCGTCACGTACTTTCTCTAACTTCTTTATAAGTACGCTAATCATTTCAACTTCTGCGATCCCTAATACCTTCATGCTTCCTCCCTTGGTAATGCATATTTCTTAATTAAAACGAACACGTTGTGCTCCTCCATGTGAAGTGCTGCCGCTATCTGATGAGCAAGCATACCATGATTTAATAAATTATTCACAGTCTTTGCTTCCATAGATAAAGGTCGTTCCTTCGGTAGCGTTACCCTTTTTCGTAACGGTAACGAATTAGTTTGCATCTTCGGATTGGCTCGTCGATCCAATACATTCTGCGCCTCCCAAGCCCTGCGATACAAATCTTCGTACGCAATCCTGTGCTTCTCGCTTTCGTAAACCTTACCTTTTACTCTAGCTTTCATTATCTTCCTCCATGTATTTGTATTCCAATTGTTTTCAATTGATTAACGTAATCGTTTAACTCATCCCTCGCCGCCCACAACTCACGTTCAATCCCAGGTCGGGAGTCTTGTCTCCTCTTCTCGTCCTGTAAATTATCAACCTGTCTCTTTAACCATTTAAGTTGTGCAGCTTGAAACATACTTAACTGCTCATCGCCCATCATCCTGCTCCTCTCTGGGTTTTGCCCTCGGTCTAACTAACTTCGAAACGGTGTCTGATCTGTGACACATCATAATAATGTCATTGCCATAAAGGTCGTACAGATGGTTGTATATTCCGTCTGCGCTCCCGCTGTTCATAGCTGACGAACAATGCTTCTCGCTCTCAAACCAAACAGCCGTCTCAATCTCATGATCTTGTACACTGTACTCAATCACCAATGCCGTGAAGTATTCAATCATGAACCTTTGTCCTTCTTGATTGTCTTAACCAAAAGATTGTCTGCGGCTTTCATTACCCTCAAAGCTTTCGGATCAACCGCCCCCATCATACCTTCAAATTGGTCTTTCGACATCTCCTCCTTACACTCAAAGTATGCGTCCTTCAGTTCGCGATCTATCAATTCGCGGATCTCCATCAAGGCCACCACCTTATTCGGTGGCCTCAATGCATAAAATTCTTCCCATTGGATCTTGGTTTCGAAAAAGGGAACCTCAGTGTCTGCGGCCTCCCATCCTACTTTCATAATTAAATTCATCTAACAACTTCCCAAACGCTCTCGGCTCCTGCGTCCACGCCAGTGTCCTTAATTTTGCCAGACTTCTTGAGTTGAGATAGTGTCGTGCGTACAATCGTAAGCTTCACACCCGACCTGTCCGCAATCTGTTTTGCGGTTCCAACGCCTCGGTTTAATTCCGCCAGGATCTGTTCCTTGCGCGTAAGTTTTACGCCCGACCGTTGTTTTCTCTTGATCCTTGCCCATAGTTTTTTAAACATTTTAAGTCTCCTCTTCCCATGAAAGTTCAATTGTAATCCTATGATAGCGGCAATACCCTATCGCCGCATAGGTTTTTTTCGCGTCCTCGTGATCATGTATCAACGCACGAGCCTTGCCATGGTCGTCCAGAACGAGCGTCAGAAAGTAGCCGTCCTCTCCATCCCACCATGACACGATGCGCCCTCCGTCACTTGAAGTCGTGAACATCTCACCGAGAACCTCGGTTAATCCCGATACAGCCCAGACAAAATCTCCTATGTCCTTTGGCATAAAGTTCTCTTCAAGCTTGGACAAATCCCACTTAACCATCAGCCCCAATCCTTTCTGTCTTCCTCGTTGCGCCACCCCTCGAAGTACGCTTCAACCTCGCCCTCGGTCATATCAACCTCAGATACAACGTCCCTGCCTATGTTGTCCAACCACATGTGTGGCTCTGGCTGTCGCCCATAATATCGATCAGCCGAACCGCGATCAGAGGCTCTCTGTTCACGATCCATGATCCAAGCTTTTACTTTACCCATCACCAATCCTCCTTAAATACTCTGCGGAATATCTCATCCAACATCTTTTCCATCTCACGATCCGTCATCTTCATCCTCCCAATAACTAATGTGCGGTTTGTTTTCTGTAGCCTCACTGACCTCAACATAAATAGTAAAACCATTTAGTTCGATGTAAGCAGACACAGGACTTCGAACGTCAACTATCATCTCTCACCTCCATGTAACTTTCAATTAATCCTTGCGCGACTTGCGCTGTGATGGCGTTGCCGTAGGCGCGGAGTCGTCCCACCCTTGCGGTAGCCCCATCAACCAACGGGAATGTGCAGGGTTCAACTGGCCTCCACTTTCCATCTCGGCATCGGAGCCAGTCAGCATCTGACCAGTGACCGTTAGTCTCATGGGCTTGGGTTCTGGCGTCACCTCCCCCTTCGCTTCCATCACCGCTTCGATCATGTCGGGTGACACTTGCTCCCTCAGATTGCACGGAAACGATCTGTTCTTTCGCGTTGTCTGATGCATCCTGATCATCGCCTCTCGGCTCCGTAATGGTAGACTGTCCATCGTGTTGGGCGTCGCCCACCCTGCCAGTTGCGCTTGTGCCCCCGTGTTCCAACCGTGCTTCCCGTTCAGATGTGACGGTGCTATGTTCGTTCCGCCTGTCATCGATGTCGGTGTCGCCCATCCCGATAGTTGCGCTGTCACGTCCAACGTGTCCGTGCTGATCTTGCCGTTCCGTATCCGACCGCCCTGATATCCACCCTTGCCGTCGCGTGTCGTCGGTGTCGGCCACGAACCAGAGACGTTGCCTGATGTGCGGAGCACCGAAGCCCGCAGAGCAGAGATCAAATGACCCGATGGCGTAGTCCGCTCCTTCCATGTCAGCTTGTACAAGGTCGATCCAACCGAGGCCGTCTTTGCTTGCAACCTGTTCGCCAAAGACCGTTGAAGGTCGGCACTGTTCGATGAGGTGGAACCAGTGAGGCCAGAGGTGCCGCTTGTCATCAACCCCTTTTCTGCTACCTGCGTTGCTGAAAGGTTGACACGGACAAGATCCTGTCCAAACTGGTCGGTCGTCTTCCCACCCTGCGGATCGGAGTGCGTAACTCCAGACGCCGATCCCTGCGAAGAAGTGACATTGAGTAAATTCTTGAAGTTCATCTGGTCGGACATCTGATATGCTCCTCTCGTCCACTATTCCATCTGCTATATGCCCAGACCGAATTAACGATCTGAGCCACTCTGCGGCGTATGGGTCTATCTCATTATAATATGCTACCATGGTTCCACCATAATCTTGAGCGTCCGCGCATCCACAAGCCTACGCTTGTATTGCTCTGCGGTCGGATGATCATGAGCCAAATCCTCAAGGTGCTCAACCATGTGATCCACCGCAACCTGAAGCACGTTCTTCTGACCTTCGCTTAAAGTCCACGCTTCCTCATTAATAATATGAATTGTGTTCGTCTCACTCATATCGATCCTCCTCAACTGGTCGCCAACATTTATCCTCGCCATTCTGATACTCACCCTCAAACATCGAACCCTCGTCCTGATAATCAGCAGAAATATCAAAGCCCATCTCGTGAAGCTTTTCCCAAATTGGAATGGGTGGTGCCCATGCCGTCCAACAACGGAACGTAAAATACTTCGTAGGCATAGGATAATGATCCATCTCCTGCGGTTCTTCAATAATCTCAGCCGCACAAATATCCCATTTCGTATTCCAATTGTCATTGCGCCAGTCGTACCAGTTCGGACGATCCTGCGCCTCGCACATCTTGCGCTCTTCCTCGCCCAACGCACCGTGAAACATGGTACTCGGCTCTGGAATTACAGCGTTCAAAAACTTCTGTTCCTTGACCGCCTCGTAAAGACGGTCAATTTCTTTTGGATTACCTGCTAGGTAAACACTCTGATAACAATGATTAGGCATCGAAATGTCCTCTCCAAATTTTCATGGCCTCATCAAAAGACACATCATTTAATATTACCGCATCAGGCCAATGACGCTTCAAACTATCAGACTCGTATCTGATGTCATAATCATAGAGACCCATCTTGCCATCATCATTTTTTCGGTAAACAACCTTGCTCTTTTTTAAGGCTCTCTTCACGTCTTTCTTGTACAAGAAATTAGTTACTTGCTCAGAACACCAACGCTCAAAGCTTTGCTCCAATCCTTCAGGGAAATATTTACATGGATCTGTGTTCGGTAATGACTTGAAATATTCATCAACCTTTTTCATGGTCGCACGATAGTCGCCTTTGAAATTATTGTGTGAGTAATCACTGTCACAACCACCATGTCCGTTGTTGCTAACCAAAGAGAATGGCTTGCCATCCAGATAGACAGTCGCAGTGTAGCAATATGTTTCCTCACTGCCTGATGCAAAATGCTTGATAGCTTTCATTTCTAAATTCATAATCTTTCCTTTCTATATGTATTACAAATGTTGAATGGTTGTAGAATACCTAAACCAGAGAAGGTGTCAAGAAAAAATAATGATTACACTGATTACGCACATTCTCTAGATTTTTTAATTTTTTTTTTTTTCAAGTGGTTTTTGTTGTAATCAGCGTAATCATTGTAATCATCCCTTTATTTATATAGCCCAGTATGATTACACCTGATTACAAAATGACCCAAATGATTACACTAGTTTTCTATAGTTGTTTTAAAAAAATGTCCAAGCTTGCCAAAAAGAGTGTAATCAGCGTAATCATGTGTAATCATATTAGTGAGGTGAATATGGCTTCGATCAAAAAGAAAATTGAAGAAGAACATGGACGGCAACTAACCAACAGACAGATGACTTTTGCTACACATATTGTGGAGGGTATATACTCTAATGCAGAGTGTGCTCGGAAAGCAGGGTACTCTGAAGATGTGGCAAAGAAACAAGCATCGGTATTATTAAACGGTCGGGATTATCCCCATGTTGTGGAGTACATCCAAGAATTGAGGGATGAACGCGAACGTAGATATGGGGTGACCACCATCGGACAGATGGAAAGATTACATACCTTATCTTTGGGAGCCGAGGATGCAGGACAATTTTCTGCGGCAATTAATGCAGAAAAAATCAGGTCAGCTTTGGGTGGGTTGACTATTGATAGACGAGAAACAATCAACACAATCGATCAGTTATCTAGGGATGAAATCACCGCAAGATTGGCGGCTTTGCAGAAACAATATCCACAGGCATTTCAGATCGAAGGTGACTACAAGGATATTACAAATGAGCCGAGGTCAGGAAGCAAACTTTTGGAGCACGATAAAGCAGAACTTGCCGAAGAAGTGCTTCGCCACGAGGATTGAAAACAAACATGGGGGTGGTGTTCCTGATGTTCATTTGGTTTGGGATGGGTTGCCGTTCTGGTTTGAATTGAAAGTAACTAAAGGAAACGCAGTAAAAGTCTCGCCTCATCAAGTTGCTTGGAATATGGCTTATTGGGTACGAGGTGGGTCAAATTTCTTCTTAGTAAAGTGCACCTCTACACGCGATCTAATTTTATTTGACGGTGATCAGGGTGCTGATTTGATCAAGGGCGGTGTCTCTGCGGCTCAAGGATCTCGGTTCAAGAATCCTGCGTCTTTGTTCTGCGCCCTGCGCCCTCGTTTAGAGGCTCGTTTGCCTGCGCCCCTGCGCCCTGCGCCTTGATACTTTTATAGTATACATGTTTGCCCAGGAAAAGAAAAGAGGGCCGAAGCCCTCCCTTTTAGTGTTCTACTATCGCTATTGATTTTGCTTTGCTCGATCCCTTGCAAAGTTTGCAAGCGGTGCATTGTACCCGACGCCCCGCTTCTTTGGAAGCTGGGCAGAGTGTTTCGTTTTGTTTGTCTAAGTCTAATAGATCCTTAATCACTCGGAAGGTTCGACGACCCGCTGCCCAATGTTCTTTTGCTTGCTCGTAAGTGTCGGCGGATTGCATACAAATTTCTGGCGACCATGCGCTTTGATGAGTGTATGCTGTCCAAGTTTTAGCTTGATCAAGTAAGTTGATCCAAACATATTTTGGAACAGCGGCGGGGTCGCCATATGTCCCGACCCTTACGAATCTATCGCGCCCCATTTCGATTGCGTCGCCAGTTTGATAAACTCCGCGCTTGTATGCTTTCCAAACAATCAAGACGCCTTGACCTAAGTTAACATAACAGCGACGACCTTTTGCAATCTTGCGCTTTGGGTCGTCGGTCGGTGTCCCTCTCATTATGCAATTGCCACAAATAGAAAAGTCTGCGCCTGTCTTCGACGCTTCAAGCGGGTTCAAGTCTTCCCGCAATATGTAAGTCTGAACGACCTTGCCCGTTTTGGTATTTCTATCCGAGTATGTTGCAATAACTACAATTTGCTCGTTATCCAATAGACTAGGTCCCTTGTATATAACAGCGTGTTTCAACGTGTGTCCTTTCGTAATAGTTAACAGGTTTATATTACCACACCACAAACAAACAACAAGTAAAAAGTTTTTTGTTTAAGTCTGCGGGTTGGCTGGTCCGAGGGTCTGCGGCTCTGCGAGTTTGTTCTTTTCTTTATATACAAAAACCCCCAGGGCCAGGCCCCAGGGGTGAAAGGAAAGTGCGCGATAACCCTCGCGCTTGGGATAGGTTTATTCTTTTGTTGTTAGGCCTACGTGTTTAAGCCACATCCTGAACATGCCCGTTCTGTTGTTTGTGTCTTCCGTTATATACTCAACTGTATTTAGTGACGACCCGTATCCGTGCGGCTGCACCCACCCGATAACACGTCCAGACGCATAGTCCCCGCATTCGTCGTCGCTAAACCTACAACAATAGGTCCAATAGAACGGATCTAAACTTCCTTTTTTGTGAGTGTAAAAGTATACGTCGCATAACTGAGCGTACTTACCCGCGCCATAATATGTGGTCCCCGCGTAGCTTCCTAGCGGGTGCTCACATAGATCTTGAAACTCAGGTTCTGTTTTCATAATCCCACCCCATAACCAATAAGCAATAGAGCCGCGAACGTGACAAACAAGGCTACAGCTGCGAGTATGTCTTCGAGTACCGAGGTATAATTCCCTCGAACCCATTTGATTAGTGTCTCGGTCATATGATACATTTTGTTTTCCTTCCTTGCTAAATGTATAGAAGTGCTGGCCCATCCCTGGGCCAGCCAATCAATACACTTATCCTGGGTATTCGTCGCGCCATTCTGGGTCGGCGTCGATTAGTACTCCGTGCTGAAGTACTTCCTTCACATAACCGTCGCCTATCTCATCTCGATAGTCAGTTAACGGGGACGATGTAGCTAAGTACCATCGAGCGTGTTCATTTTTACGCTCGGCGTCTGGGTGTTGGTAGGTTTTTAAAACTTTCCAAATCCAGCCAGTGCGGGGATCAGTGTAGGTTGCGTATGGGTTTTCCGCTTTACGGGTTTTTCCAAATGATGTTCTAGGCATTTTCTTTCCTTTCGTAATGTTAAGATCAGTTTGATTGTAGCCCGATTGTTGTCGGGCTACAAGTGTTTATTTAATTTCCGCTAATTCGTCGAAAACCTGCTGCAATATCTTTGCTGCTGTATCGTCTCGCTTTGCTTGCATTAACATAAAAACCATCTGAAGCTTTTGAGTTAGCTTTTCACCTTTAGTTAATCCCTCGTGAATATCTATAGTTTCCATTTTCTTTCCTTTCGTAATGGTGGGGAGCCGAAGCTCCCCGATTGATTAAACAATCTTGGCGGCGATTGCTTTAGCTAATTTGTTCTTATAACCGCCATCTTTGAAACGACCTTTAACTGTAACAGGGTCATAGTATTTGATCATTTCTTGGAACAAGTTTGGTTGATGTTCTTTCCACCAGTCTTTGCTAGGAGCGCGTAGGCTGTCATAATCGTCACCTATTTCCGCCCATCCGAGTTTTACCGCGCGTGCTCTGAGTTTTTCCACCTCGGCTTTGTGACCGTCAATCTTTTCTTCAAGTTTGATAATCTCTCGGAATAGTTTTTCTTTAGGTTCCATTGTCTTTCCTTTCGTAATGTTAAGAGTAACGAACTTGTTACAAGTAACAAGTTAAACACTATCTACAATTAATCAAGTACCAAACAACAAGTAATCTACAAAGTGACCCTACGTCACTTTAGGGGTTACTCTGGCCTAATCTGGCAAGAATTGACCCACAACAAAAAGGGGTACCCCCATATTTTCTACGGACATCGCGCACATATGCACCTATAGTGTTAGTTCTGTAAAATCATTCGGGGATATCTCCATTGGGCAACAACTAAACAACAACTAGGTTCCCTAGCCCCTCAAAAAATCGCGGGTATATTTTCATTTGGGATTGTTGTATGGTGGCTAAAAAGAGGTTCAAGATGCAAGATCCAAATCGTTTTAGGCAAGTTGCGTCGCAGATGGCGGAGCGTTATGGGGTAGATCCAGAGTTATACGTTCGGTTGATCGAGCGTGAGAGTGGATTTGATCCTATGGCAAAGGGATCTTCTGGAGAGCTTGGGTTGGCACAGATTATGGCGGACACTGCTCGTAATCCTGGGTTTGGTGTTACGCCGTTGCAGGATCGTGCTGATCCATTTGATAATTTACGTTTTGGTGCTGAGTATTTGGGTGCGTTGGTTAAGTATTACGATGGTGATATGGAAAAGGCATTGATGGCTTATAATGGTGGCGCTGGCAACGTGGACAAGGGTAAGCCGAGTGAAGCGGCGAAGGAGTATGCTTCTTCGATTATTCCACAGGTATCGGATGCTAGGGCGGACAAGGAGCTTGATCGGATGCTTGCGGAGATTCTGGCACCGCCGAAGGTCCCACAGGCCAGGGCCAGGCCTGATTTCAAACGGTTTGGAAAGAGTAGTCGTATGAGTCCGTTGAGTGGTGGCGGTGATCCGATGCGTAAAATGATGCAGCAGGCCATGACGCCAGGTGGTATTGAGAGTTTATATCGTAAGACATGATTGAGGATGCGTTACATTTGTGGACGACGGTTGAGCCGTATAGCGGTTTTCCGTGTGCTACGATTGCGTGGAGGTTGATTCCTGCTATAGACAATGATCAGATTAGGATGTTTTATCGTGATGGTGAGTGTGTTGGATTGATCACTTGGGCGTTTATGACTGAGGAAGAGTTTGAGACTAGGGAATACGATGGTGTTGAAGTTTTCTCTCGTAAAGACGGAGAAATTATGGTTTTTATAGATATGATTGCGCCTTATGGTAGAAATGATGTACTATGGATGTGTAAAGAGATGCGTAAACAGTTTTACACACAGTATCCTGACGTGAAGGATGTGAGGGCGCATAGGGGAAAGCGGGACGGTTCGTTCCCAAACAAAGGAGCATGGCATGAGAACGCTGCTTGATTTACTTAGATTTGGCCCTCAAATTGCATATGGAGGCGGCGGTGGAGGCGGTTCATCTGGCGGTGGCGGTGGCGGTTCCTCGGACAGCGGTTCTAGTTCCTCGACTCCTACTCGTACAGAGCAGCAGGTTCAGGATGATATTAACCAAGCATTGAAGGACAGCGGCAATCAGTGGACATCTGAGCTAAATGATTTGGTGGCGGAACGTGATGATGTGAGGGCAGGGGGCACGACGACCACTACAACGACGACGACAAGCAGTAGTTCTTCGAAACCGACAACGACGACAAGTAGTAGTAGTGACGATGACCGAAAAGTCGTTGGCGGGATGATTAAAGGAAACACGATTGGTCAGGTTTCAAAAAACGGCCAGTATGCTGGCGACGGGTTTGAGTGGGTTGAGACGGAAACAACTGGAGGTTCTAAGTTCTTGACTCGTACTTATACGGGCGCGGGTAAGGACAACGGACTTGGTCAGGATACCATCTTTGGTAGTACCGCTCAGAAAGACATGAAAGAGACGATTGCTAAAATTTCCTTGGATGAGGGCAGTGCGTTTGCCTCTTCGTCAGCTTCGGCGACGGACATTCCTGCTAATACTTATGGTATACCGACTGGGTTTTTCCCATCTTCGGGTTCTTATGCGGAGCAGGTTGGTCAGACGGACTATACACCTACGATGCAATATGGTGATTCGGAGTCAGCTGCTAGTAATACGTTTGCTGAGACGTTTGCTGAAGAACGGTCGAAGCAGGGCGACGGCGGTACGTTTACCTATGAGGGTAATCAGTACACCACGGACCTTGCACCTGAAGTTGATACAAGTTTAAGGCCACAAGCACGACCAGAGCCAGAAGTAGAAACTGGCCCAGCTTTTGATTACACGGGTGTAAGCATGGGTGAAGCGGGTCGAGGTGCGCCTGAAGGTACGCAGTCTCCTGGCACGTTTAACTATACACTTGGTACAGATCCAGAGATGGAGATGTTGAAGAGTTTAAAGGACACAGATCCGGGTCTCTTGACTAGTGGTGAACGTTTAAAGGTTAATCAGTATGAAAAGGATCAGGCGGGAGATCGTCCAGTTTCCACGGGTATTCAAACTGCGAGTGCGGGACCTATAACTCTTGAGGGTTTATTTCCTACTGATGAAGATGCTATGTCTGCTCAAGAAGCGAGTTTTGATTACACGGGCGCAAGTGAATTAGATCCGTTTGGCGGTCCAGGGCCAGACATTACGCCTACCGTTTCGGAGCCAGAGGAGACAAAATCTCTTCAAAAATCAGTTTTTGATTTTATCCCTGACCCTGTAAAATATTTCCTTGCTGATGCTCCAGAAAATGTTGGTTCGATGTTTACTGGTCTTGGTGGTTATTTAGACAAAACTTCACCACTTAGTTTTGGGGACGGAAACAATACGGTTATGACTCCTACCATGGCCTTGGTGGATCAGATAAATAAGCTTGTTATACCTGAATCACAAAAACAAGATTTAATCCTTTCAGCAGATCCAGACAAAGATCCGAGTGCTGTGTCTAACCTCTTAACGGGCATAGGAACAACGTTACGAGAAAACGTAGCTCCTGCCGTTAAAAATTATTTAACTCCTGAAGGACCTCAAGGCGCTTTTGTTGGAGATACATTTGGAGATGTCACTGTAGCTGATGTTGAAACTGGGCAACAACTCACAGGAGGTGATGCCGCTAAAGGTATAGTTAACACATCAGCTGGTGAGGTTGGAGACGTAGCTCTTGATGTGGCCCTAAGTTTAAACCCAGTAACAAGAGGTCTTTCCGCTGCATTAAACGCGGGAGAACAACTCACAGGTTTTTCAGAAGGAATTTCAAAACAGATTGATGATGCCTATGTTGCGGGACAGTTAGACAACAACCCAATTTTTCAAAAGGCATTGAAGGCACAGGGTGGGGATGTTGATAAAGCTTTGGGGGCTGTTAAAAACTATTCTTACGTTGCGAGTAACGAGAGTCTTCTTCCGGGGTATGCCAAGATTGCAGCGGCGGGGTCCGCAGACGCTTTTGTTCCTGGTCTTTCTAAGGGTAACAAGTTTATCGGTTTAGCAAAAGAGGGTGTTAAAAGGGGTGCAGTTGAAGGTGCACAAGGGGCTTATGAAAGTTACGCGGCGATTAGTGCGGTTAACGATGCTCTTGGTACGAACTTCGATCCCTATAATAATATTGTTGGTGCGGGTCTTACGGAAGCCGTTGCTGGTACGGGAGCAGGCACTGTCACCAGTCTAGTCGGACAAGGACTTACAGCTAACCAAAGAAGACAGTCACAAGACGCGGCGTTTGCCAACCAAGCGAACATGGAACAAGCAGCGGGGACACAGGGTATTGCTTCGTTTGCTGCTCCGGGCACGGCGGTAGCGCAACCTGTTCAAACAGCGCCTAACGTAACAACCAACATCGGCGGACTAGATGTTACGGCAAGTCCGACATTTGGAGAACTAGCAGGGTCTACTGTAGATACGGCGTATGACACAGCAGCAATTGGACAGGACTCTCCTGTTGCGTTATTGAATCGTTCCTCGCCTCCCGGTTTAGGTGCACCGACGTCCATGGATATAATGGCGGCATCTGAGATTATTGATAACCAGATATCGGAAACAGGTACGGTCTCTCCTGAAGTTTTGACAAATCTTCAGACGGCAACAGGACTAAGCATGGCGCAACTAAATAACATAGCTTCTTCTAGTCCTTCTATTACGGGAGATCCACGCACCTCGGATCTGACAGACGAAGTGACTGGTATTGGTGGTGGAAGCAACATTACTGTAGAGCCGTTACCAAGTGGTGAGACGTTACTCCGTAACAACCGAACAGGCCGAGAAACTGTTGTGAATGAGGGAGCAAATCTATCAGAGGCTATTCAGGTGTTTGATGAGGTATCAACTCCACTTGAGGCACCAGCTGCGGACACAACCCCAAATATTACTGGCATAACCTCCGCGCTACCAAACATTGATATGGCAACGATTGCTGATTTAAATCAGGCTCAAGCGAAAAATATAGATACAACCCCAGTTCTTCCGGGTCAGGTTAATCTTCCGACACGAGCCGATAATGTACAACTTGCTTCGGCACCAGCGGCTGAAGATGGCTCGGTAACCATAGATCGTGGAACACCTACGATAACAGAGGGGCCGGGTTCAGATGTTGGCGGATTAGAGGGAGAAATTCTACAAGGTGAAGTTGGACCAGCCGAAAACGTTGTAGATGACGAGGGTATTATTATTGATGCAGAGGTTATTCCAGATGCGGAACAAATCACAGATCAAACTGTGGTGGATGTAGATAGTACAATTCCGCCAGTCAGAACAACTCCACTAGTTACAGGATCAGATACAGACTCTACGCTCCGTCCTCTTACTGAGGTTGAGCCACCTGTACCTCCGACACCAGAAGAACCAGTTGTTGGTGAACCAGACGATGATGGTGGAGTTACTGTAGATTTACCAGTAGGTTCCCCAACCTTTGTGGCAACGGTTACTACAGAAAATGAAGATGGTGAAACAGAAACCAAATGTCCAGAAGGATATCAGATGGTAGAGGGACCGGATGGCCCAATTTGCCAGAAAAGTGTTGAAACAACCCGTATGAGAGCGGGTAGAAGCCTACAACCGTATACACGTTTGAGGATTCCAGAAGGGTATAGAGGTCCAGGTCAGAGACGCAAGACAGTTACTACCACCGAACGAGCGGAACCAATTACGACGTAAAGCATGAACCTACAATCGTTACCAGAAGAAGCATTAAAGGAGATCTTAGCTCTCACTGAGGCTAAGAAACGTCTTGATTTACGTGAAGAGGCTGTTGAGAAGTTCATGCCGTTTGCTCATCATGTGTATGAAAACTTCATTGAGGGCAGGCACCACCGGATTATTGCAGAAAAGCTGGAAAAGGTGGCACGAGGAGAGCTAAAGCGGTTGATCATTAACATGCCACCTCGTCATTCTAAGTCAGAGTTTGCTAGTTTTCTTATGCCAGCATGGTTCTTGGGCCGTAATCCAAAGCTCAAGATCATTCAGGCGACGCACAATACGGAGTTGGCGGTGCGGTTTGGGCGTAAGGTTCGAGATCTTATAGACGATCCACAATATAAAGACATCTTCCCTGATACCAATCTGAAAGAAGACAACAAAGGTGCAGGAAAATGGCAGACAGACAAGGGCGGTGAGTACTTTGCTGCTGGTGTTGGGGCTGCGGTTACGGGTCGTGGTGCGGATTTATTCATTATTGACGACCCACACTCGGAGCAGGACGCTCTGAGCGACAGTGCATTCGACAATGCGTACGAATGGTACACTTCTGGGCCTCGACAACGTCTTCAACCAGGTGGATCTATCATTTTGGTTATGACAAGGTGGGGTAAAAAGGATTTGACGGGGCGTTTGATTGCGTCTCAAGGTAGTGATGTCATGGCGGATCAGTGGGAAATCGTAGAATTTCCTGCAATTCTGCCTTCAGACAAACCATTATGGCCTGAGTTCTGGGAAAAAGACGCATTGTTGTCTATTAAGGCGTCACTTCCTGTAGGAAAATGGAATGCACAGTGGCAACAGACGCCGACTACCTCTGAATCTGCTATTATTAAACGAGAATGGTGGAGACCTTGGGAAAAAGAAGAGATTCCTTCTTTAAAGTATATTCTTCAATCCTATGATACTGCGTTTTCAAAGAAAGAAACAGCAGATTACTCTGCAATTACGACTTGGGGTATCTTTGAGCCTGAAGAGGGTGGGATGGATAACATTGTTTTACTTGATGCCCAGCGCGGACGGTGGAATTTTCCTGAATTAAAGGAAAAAGCGTATCAAGAGTATGAATACTGGGAGCCAGACATGGTATTGGTTGAGGCTAAAGCTACGGGTACACCGTTGATTGACGAATTAAGGCTTCGAGGTATTCCAGCCTTGGGTTTTGCCCCAGGAAAAGGTAGAGATAAGGTAACAAGAATGCACATGGTTGCACCATTGTTCGAAGCTGGTGTAGTATGGACACCAACAGATAAGAAGTTCGCAGAAGAAGTCATAGAAGAAGTAGTTTCATTTCCTAATGGTGATCATGATGACTTTTGTGATAGTATGACATTAGCATTGATGCGTTTTCGTCAGGGAGGATTTGTTTCTTTACAGGGCGAGAACGAAGAATTTGACGAGTACCGTCGTAAACGGGAGTATTATTAATGGCATTGCCACCAATTATAGATTCTGGAATAGCACCAGAGGATATGTTACCTAACGAAGCGTCTGTTGACGTATCTGTTCTTCAACCAGAAACCTTTGAGGGTGGTGCCGAAGTTATACCAGACGGTCAGGGCGGAGCATTGGTTCAGGCTTTAACGGAAGCAATGGGCGATGAAGAGCAACTTCAGCCTCCAGCGCACAACTCAAATTTAGCGGAGATGTTAGATGATGGATATCTTGGTGAGATCTCGTCAGATCTTAGGGCGTCTTATGAAGAAGATTTGGAATCTAGGTCGGAGTGGGAAGAGACATATACAAAAGGTCTTGACCAGCTTGGTGTTAATTATGAAGAACGTACTCAACCGTTTGAAGGAGCTAGTGGGGTTACGCACCCGTTAATTGCAGAAAGTGTTACACAGTTCCAAGCGCAGGCATATAAAGAATTACTTCCTTCTGGTGGCCCAGTAAAAACGCAGGTTATTGGTGTTCAGGACCAGGCCCGTGAAGAACAAGCCTCACGAGTGAAAGATTTCATGAACTATCAGATTATGGAGGTTATGGAAGAGTTTGATCCAGACATGGATCAGTTGTTGTTTTATTTACCTTTGTCTGGTTCTACCTTTAAAAAGGTTTATTTTGATGAGGCCAAACAACGTGCGGTATCTAAGTTTATTCCTGCCCAAGATTTGGTTGTACCGTACTCAGCTTCTGATTTAGCTACAGCGTCTCGTGTTACACATGTTCTTCGTATGGATGCAAATGAAATACGAAAGATGCAGATTGCAGGGTTTTACCGCGATGTGACTATTAACAGTCAAGATGGTGAGGAAAACGAAGTTCGTCAAAAAGTAGACGAAATACAAGGTGTATCGCGCACGTACAGTGATGACATCTACACTATACTGGAGATGCATGTTGATTTAGATCTTGAAGGTTTTGAGGACATGTCTCCCGCAGGAGAACAGACAGGCATAGCATTACCATACATCGTGACTATTGATAATGGGTCAGGAGAAGTTTTATCCATTCGCCGTAATTTTGAAGAAGGTGCGGCTTTGGCTAAGAAACAACAATACTTTGTGCATTACAAGTTTATGCCAGGTTTGGGTTTCTATGGTTTTGGTTTAATTCACATGATTGGTGGCCTTGGTCGTGCGGCAACTAGTATCCTCCGACAATTAATCGATGCAGGAACTCTTGCCAACCTCCCAGCAGGATTTAAGGCTAGAGGCGTAAGGGTTCGAAATGACGATGAGCCATTACAGCCGGGTGAGTGGCGGGACATAGATGCACCAGGTGGGGACATAAGGGGATCGATTATACCTCTCCCATACAAAGAACCGTCTGGAACTTTAGGACAACTGCTTGCGGCGCTTGTAGAGGGCGGTAGACGTTTTGTTTCACTTGCAGATCAGCAGACTGCTGATGCAAATGGTCAGGCTCCTGTAGGGACAACTGTGGCGCTCCTAGAGCGTGGCATGAAAGTCATGTCGGCTATACACAAACGGCTACACTATTCACAGAAACAAGAGTTCAGAGTATTAGCTCGAATATTTAGAGACAACTTACCACAAGAATACCCGTATGAGGTAGAGGGTGGTAACCGTATGGTCAAGGTAGAGGACTTCGATGATCGAATTGATGTTGTCCCTGTTAGTGATCCAAACATATTCTCAATGGCGCAACGGGTTACGCTGGCTCAGACTCAGTTACAGTTGGCACAATCAAACCCCCAGATGCACAACTTACACGCGGCGTATCGTCGGATGTATCAGGCTTTAGAAGTCCAAAACATCGACGAGATCCTCCCACCCCCGCCGCAACCGCAGCCATTAGACCCTGCCATTGAGAATGCCCGTGCTTTGATGGGAGAAATACTCAATACATTTCCTGAACAAGATCATGACGTACACATTCGTGTGCATTTGGCGTTTACAAAAACACCACTGGTTATGACATCACCGCAGGTTATGGGCACGTTTTATGCTCACATAATGGAACATGTTTCACAAAAAGCACGACAGATGGTTACTAATGAGATTGAGGCAGTGATCAGTCAGGCGCAGCTGGCGGCTCAAAGCGGTGCGATAGACCCGCAAGCCGCACAGCAACAAATCATGGAAGTGCAACAGAATATGCAAGATCCTGCTCAAATGGAACTATTGATTTCAATGCAGATGGAAAAAGTCTTGGCAGAAATTCTACCTCAGTTAATGCCAACCGGAAACGATCCAATGAATGATCCATTAGTTCAGATCCGTATGCAGGAACTGGCGCTCAAGCAACAAGACTTGCAGCGTAAGACTGAGGAGGATCAAGGCAGTATGCTTCTTGATTTACAGAAAATGCAGCAACGTGCAGCTACAGATGCTGCTCGTATGGAGAGTCAAGAAGAGATAGCAGACAAACGTAACGAAGTTAATCGTGAAAGAATCGATGTGCAACGTCAAGCCGTTGCTAAAAGGAACTAAACATGGAAGGTCTACCAAAAGTAAGTATTGCTGTAGTTGGAGTTGTTATACTTCAAATCGGTGGTTTTATTTGGTGGACTGCCCAACAAGCTAGTACAATATCAGGGCTGGAGGAGACAGTAAATATCTTGACTGTTGAGAATAACGCTACTGATAAAACAAATCTAATCAGGGACGTGCAGCGTAATACAGATCATCTGCAAGAAATCATTGATATACTGTCAGATTTTTATGAAGACATGGAAGACGGAGACAATGAGATCTGGGAAGATATAGATATGATTAACGATGATATGGGGGGCATGGCTTCTCATATGATGGAGATTATTAAGTTACAATCTAGGGTGGCGATTTTGGAGAAAACCGTTGAGTTTACACGCAGCGATGGGATGTAAAAATGGACCCTGTTACAATTTTAGCTGGGCTAAAAACGGGTCTAGCCGCTGGAAAAACCATTGCTGGATTAAGTAAACAGATTGGGCAATTTTTTGACGCGACTGACCAAGCTAAGAAACAACTACAAAAAAAAGGTATATCAAGCAAAAGCGCCAATGCTACAGCGTTGGATCGTTGGGCGAAGGTTAGAGCAGCAGCAGAGGCTGAAAGCGAACTCCAAGAATGGATCACGCAAACCTACGGAAGATCAAAATGGTTAGAGCTTTTGAAGATACGCAAAGAAGTTTTATTAGAGAAAAGGGAAGCGGAGGCTCAAGCGCGGCGTGACGCTATAGAGCGACAAGAGTTAATGGTTACTTTAGTAGGCATATTTGTACTTCTTGTTATGACATTTATAGGAGCCACAGGGTATCTTCATTATATGGGTTGGTTAGATGTGAGGGATTACTTTCCATGATTTACGTTTTAGTTTTTCTACATTTTATTAGCACAGATCGATTACAATATTACCAAATAGGAACTTATTCGGACAAACAGGAATGCCTCGATCAAGCAGAAAAAGCAAAGATAATGGTAACACACAACTCAATGAAGGTGACTTGCCTAGAAGTGAACAGCCAACAATAATAGAATGTGGAAAGAAATTTGCAGCATACGATAAGTTTGGCAAATTAATTATTTTAGGTTATGATCGAAGAATAGTACAGGATTATGCAAATGACAGAGTTCGACAAAGCTGACACAAACGGAGATGGCGTTATACAACCTGATGAGTGGGAGAAACTACGCCTTGAAGAAAGACGCTTAGAAATAAATGACAGAGACTTAAAACGTGATGCAGAGCGTAGGTACACAGGCTTTGCATTGGCAGGGATGTTGATCTATCCATTTATTATTTTGTTAGCTAGTGTCTTAGGTTTTGACAAAGCAGCTACTTTAATCACAGATATTGCATCAGTTTATGTTATTGCGGCATCAGGTGTTGTCGCTGCATTTATGGGCTTCAATGCTTACTCCGCAAAATCAGATAAGAAAACATCCATGAGCATGGAGGGTGAGAAATAATGCTACAGTTTTTAACACCACTAGCAAGTCTGGCAGGATCATGGATTGATGCCAAGACTACAAAGCAAGCTGCGGAAGCCAAGTTAAAACTTACAGAAGCCGAGGCTAAAGCAAAGATTTTACTGTCTGAAAAGACAAGCGTTGCCGATTGGGAACGGGTCATGGCAGAGAACAGCGGGTCAAGCTGGAAAGACGAATTTTTCGTCATTGTGTTGTCAATCCCGCTTGTGCTTGCATTTATTCCGGGTGCCGAGGGCATTGTAGACAGGGGCTTTGAGCAGCTTCATAAGGCACCAGACTGGTATTTTTACAGCTTGGGTATTGCAATTTCAGCCTCTTTCGGTGTGAAAGGGTACAAACAATTTGTTAGGAAGAAATAATGGCTTTTGAAGCATTAAAGATGTTGCAAGAAAAGTGTGGAGTATCTCCTGATGGGGCTTTTGGTCCTAATACAGCCAAAGCTATAGTGACACACTACGAGTTGTCCCCAGAAAGAGGTGCACATCTTTTGGGTCAGGTTGTTCATGAGAGCGGTACATTTAGATACACAAGAGAAAATTTAAATTATTCTGTGGATGCTATGATGAAAGTATGGCCTAGCCGTTTTCCTACAGAAGAAAGTGCGGAGCCATTTGCCAGAAACCCAAAAGCACTGGCTGAGAACGTGTATTTTGATAGAATGGGAAATGATACCAAAGAAAAAGCTAGTGCCTACATAGGGCGTGGGTTTCTCCAATTGACTGGGTATAACAACGTCCGATCCTTTGCATCTGATATGCGTGTGCCAGAAGTGTTAGATAATCCCAAATTATTAGAGGAAGACTATGCAATGGACACAGCTATGTGGTTCTTTAAAAAGAATAATCTGTGGAGAATCTGTGATGAAGGGGTCAATGACAGTGTTATAAAAAAACTAACTAAACGTATAAATGGTGGACACACAGGACTCGACCACCGTATAAAAGAAACAAATAATATTTATAAGTGGTTAAAATAGGTGTATAAATGGATGTTGTAGGAATGGCAAAACATCTGTATAAGAAAATTGAAGAGCGTCAAAACGATATATCATACGCTCTTTCTTCTGGTTCTGTTCAGAACTGGGAGCAGTATAAAATGTCTGTAGGGGAGATACGGGGTCTCTCTCTTGCCAAAGATGAAATTAAGGCCCTGCTGGAGAAAAACGTAGACGATGTCGAAGACTTTATATCTTCCTGAACATGTCGCGCAGAAAGTTAACAAAGAAAGAACAGAAGAGAGTTCTTCTGATTCATCTTTAAAAAGCGCATATGTAGACGCTAATGAGCGGGTGTTAGACCCGTCCCTCTTAGATAAACCGTTACTAGATAGACTCCCGCAACCAACTGGTTGGCGGGTTTTAGTTATGCCGTATCAGGGCAAAGCTAAAACTTCTAGTGGCTTATATATTCCTGATGAAGTTCGAGAACGCGAAAACGTAGCTACGGTTGTAGCCTATGTTATGAAGCTAGGACCTCTAGCTTACAGAGACTCGGACAAGTTTGGCCCTGACTCAGAGCCGTGGTGCAAAGAAGGCCAATGGGTATGCATTGGTCGATACTCAGGATCACGTTTCAAGATAGATGGTGGAGAAGTTCGTATCATTAATGATGATGAGGTAATCGCTACAATCTTAGAACCAGATGACATAAAGCAGGTATAGGAGGTAGATATGTCCGAGGAAGAAAAAGTAGAAGTAGAAGAAAAAGTAGAAGAAATTTCCATAGAAACCCCTGAAGAAGAGACATCTGAAGAGGTTAAAGTTGAGGCTGTTGAACCAGAAAAACAAGAGACATCTAGCGAAGAAGAGTTAGAGTCTTACAGTAAAGGCGTACAAAACCGTATAAAAAAACTTACGGAAAAGTATCGTCATGAACAGCGAGATAAGGAAGAAGCTGTTCGTTTGTCTCAACAGTTAAGACAAGAAAACGAAGATCTTTCTAAACGTGTTAAAGCGTTAGATACGGGATATCTTTCTGAATATGGTACACGGCTAGAGTCACAAACTGAAGCAGCCAAGCGTATGCTAAAAGAAGCATATGAAGCAGGTGATTCAGATAAATTAGCTGATGCTCAACAGTTGTTGTCAAATATTGCAGTGGAACAAAATAAATATAACACCGCAAAAGCCAGAGTTGAATCACAGCAGAAAGTACAACAAGCCGCGCCACAACAAGCCGCGCAAAACCCCAACGGACAAGGTCAACAACGCCCAGCGCCAGATCCTAGAGCCGTCGCGTGGAAGGATGATAACAAATGGTTTGGGTCAAATAAAATAATGACAGCGGGTGCTATTGCTCTTCATAATCAACTTACGGTTGAAGAAGGGTTTGACCCAGAGAGTGATGAGTACTATAGTGAAATAGACAAACGTCTTCGTGAAGAATTTCCTCAGAAATTCTCAAAAGCGAAAAAATCGGGTGGAGGAAGTCAGGTCGCTTCTGCTGGTAACTCCGCATCCCGCAACACTAAACAGGGGCGCAGGTCGGTCAAGCTATCGCATTCACAAGTCGCAATTGCGAAAAAGTTGGGCGTACCTCTAGAACAGTACGCTAAATATGTGAAGGATTAAACAGATGGCAGACAGAACACCGCGTAAAAGCGAAACACGAGAAGTAGAATCTCGCAGAAAACCATGGGCACCGCCCAGTCACCTTGCTGCACCAGAAGCCCCTCCGGGTTATGTGCATCGTTGGATTCGAGTCGCAATGCGAGGAGAAGAAGATAAAATGAACGTTAACGCAAAACTTCGTGAAGGATGGGAACCTGTTCGTAAGGACGAGTATCCAGACTACGAAGCACCAACTATCGACGATGGTCGTTACGAGGGCGTTATCGGACAAGGCGGACTGATGTTGTGCCGTATTCCTGAAGAGACAGTTACAGAACGAACTGCATATTACGGGGGCAGAACCCGCGAACAGATGACTGCTGTAGATCAGGACCTAATGAAGGAACAACATCCTTCAATGCCGATTCAGAATAATCGGCAAAGTCGTGTAACCTTCGGAGGCCGCGAACGCGACTCCGAGTAACTTTAAAGGATTGCTGATATGGCAAATACTAATGGTGCATTCGGACTTCGTCCGATTGGTGTAGTCGGTCAGGCTGCAAACACCACTGGTGCGACCGAGTATCGTATAGCAGCCGGAAACACTAACGCG
>WLWG01000448.1_pt1 | contig 42086 bp, 59 predicted proteins | sample 6712871 | NCBI WGS metagenome assembly WLWG01 (sample SAMN12718693, study PRJNA515312) | sponge metagenome | isolation source: marine sponge | host: Mycale hentscheli | place: New Zealand: South Island, Marlborough, Capsize Point | collected 2003-05-01
GATCCCGCGCCAAGAGTCGCTTCAGATAAACGTTGAATACTCATGCTGTCCTCACTCGCACAATCACGACACCGCTACCACCAGCGCCACCAGCGTTAGAGCCGTTACCGCCTCCACCGCCCCCGCCGCCGAGATTGGCGCTGGCTGCTGCACCGGCAGAGGTTGCTCCTGCGCCACCGCCAGTTCCAGCAGCACCGCCACCGCCAGAGCCACCAGCCCCACCACCACCTGCGCGGCTCACGCTAGAACCCGTGTAAGAGTTGGAAGCCGCAGCGCCTCCCGCACCGCCGGTCGTTGAACTACCCGCAGTGCCGACACCGCCTGCACCGCCTCCACCACCACCAGCATTACCAGACGATCCCGTTCCACCATCAGAGCCGAGGCTCGTAGTCCCAGAACCACCCGATGCGCTGTTCTTGTTTCCACCGCCACCGGAACCGCCGTTGTCGCCTGGGTTGCCTACGGACTCGTTGTGACTGCCTCCACCGTGACCCCCGCCTGGGGAGAAATATGATCCAAGTCGTGAAGTGTTACCGCTGAAAGGAGTTTGATTCCCATTGGTTGCACCACCTGAGCCAACAACGACCGTCACAGACCCCGCTGAAAGGTAAGCACTCGCGGCTTCTAGGTGACCGCCTCCACCACCACCGCCGCCAGCGTTTGCGCCTCCAGCGCCACCACCGCCGACGACCAATACGTCAGCAAGGCCAGCAGTAGTGACGTTTAGAGAACCCGATGCCGTCAGCGTCCAGTAACTGTACGACGCAGACCCAGACGTATACGTCCCCGTAGGCGTATCGCTAATCACCGCGTTACCAGGCACAGAACCAATCAGTCCTGATCCGCTGAACGAACTCATGGTCATGTTATGTGATCTCCGAAAGGAAGGCCGAGAACGCAATAGTGTTCGCTGAACTACTGACCCGCAGGTACTTAGACGCATCCATCGTGATACCCAACGTCAACGCCACCGTGTCATTCCCAGCAACGCTCGCGTCATACACGAGGAACTCGTCAGCACCAGGAGTGCCAGCCGCTGTGTCCAAGCCGACCCGCACCGTGATAGCCGACGATGACTGGTTACAGATCACGAGGGACGAGATAACCGCTGACGTAGCAGCGGGAGTTGTGTACAAGGTGGCAAACGTTCCAACGGCTGCCGTGCCCTGCACCTGTGCATACTTATAGGCTGTCGCCATTGTCTTACGCTCCCATCAGAAAGAAAACATCTTGCAAGCCTGCGCCGCCACCTGTGGACGCAGACCATTTCAACCCTGTCGCTTCCGCTGAGTCCGCAGTAAGCACAAACCCGTCAGTCCCAACAGCCAAGCGACCAACCGTGTCGTTAGCGGTACCAGCAATCAAGTCGCCTTTAGCGTCAATCAAAGACGGAGAGATGCCAGACGCACTATCAACCAGTTGCCAAGCCGAACCGTTCCACACCTTCATCTCGTTAGTGCTTGAGTTGAAGAATAAGGCTCCGGTCAGGAGCGCGTTGCCATCGTTGTCGGTAGCGGGATCGGATCCGTGAGCCCCCAAATACCGATCATCCAGAGAATCGAATGACGCTTCAGCATTAGTCGCGCTAGTCGCAGCATTTGTAGCCGACGTTGCAGCGTTTGTTGCAGACGTAGCCGCGTTCGTCTCACTCACAAGAGCCGCAGCCGCGCTAGCAGCAGCAGCCGCAGCGTCCCCAGCCGTGATAGCAGCAGCGGTCGTCTCAACCCACGTCTTCGTTGCAGCGTCCTGAGCGTTAGTCGGATCGACCATGTTCTTGATCTTGTAAGTACTGGTCAGGTCAACGTCTTCAACGATCCGTGGGTGAGCAGTTGTCGCACGCCAGCCGTTAGTAGACGAGTAGATGTAAAGGATCTCCTCATCGGTGGCGTAATACGTTTGCCCAACAGTCAGGCTCGTACTTGGACGGAGGGCTAACGTGCCAACGGAGATATGTTGAGTCGTGTCATTGACGTGCGTGTTCGCTTCACGAGCGTCCGTAGCAGTCAAGATGTGTTCCACGACAGACCCAATAGCGTGGGCTTGCGCGGAAGTCTGGTCTGCTGCACGACCGGTAGATCCGGTACCGTCATCGGCTAGAACAGTTAGATCAGTGCCGTTATGCGAACTGCACAGGATCTTCTCTTCGTTGCTCTTAGTCCGGTTAATAACGATGAAGAACGGGCCAGGAGCACCGTCAGGCCAACCCGTAAACCCTTCGGTTTGGATAGTCATATCCCCAGCAGCAACAGCCGCTGCAAGGAATGTCGATTGGGCAGAGCCCCTGTAATCACGTACAACCATCAGACTATTTCCTCCACTACTAGCGTGTAGGTTCCCTGCCAGCCCGTTCCGCCACTTGTGAGGCTTTCAGGTTTCCACTCAAAGCCAGTAGCGTGGACAGAGTACACGATTCCACTCTCTTGATAGTTAAATAACCTACCGCTTTCAACTAAGGTCATCAAAAAGTCTAGTTCAGCAACAGGGTCACGAATAGCCTTAACCCCATTTATGTCCAGTTCTTGATAGTTCATGACCGGTACTTGCCATTTAGACGCCTTGCCTTTAGCCGGTATCGACCGCATCTCCCAACGAGTAATGGGGCTGCCGCCTTTGAGCGTCGGCAACACCACGTAACGCGGCTGGAAGCGGGAAAACAGAAGCCCATCCAGAGTCTTGTTGCCCGTGCTCACGTTGGTGTTGCTCATTAAAACCCTAGAACTGCGGAACCAGTCACCGCCGTCAGCCTTGTAATCCAGGTACAGGGTGCCGTCGTTGGGCATCCACTTAGCCATTTGGTACAGGCCAGCCTTATTGTCCTCAACGGCGTACGACAAGATGCCTTGCTCTAGCCAGCCAGCGGAAGCATTATCAATCATCTCCGCGAACAACTTGCCGCCAGCCATAGCGAAAACGCGACGACCGCTTACGCCGTCTTGCTGAACTGATACGGCAGCAATCGTGGTCACCGACGTAATGGATTCTTGTAACGTTCCTCGTGGGTCAGCGGATATGGCAGAAACTTGCTGCGCCGAAGTCAACGGAAACTCAGGCCAATCATTTGTGGTCTGGTCGTACGCGACAAGATCGTTAGCAAACGCGGGGCTAGCCACGCCACCAGCGAACGTGGACAAATCCATGCGCCCTAAGCCCTGGCTTGTGTTCTTCGGGAACTCTGAGAACACTTGATCGTTATTAGTCACCGAGTAGTACTGATCCGCGATGAGACTGTTCGTGTACCACACAAACTGGTTCTGTCCCTCAAAGTCGTACACCGGTGAGTTCGTCTCAATCAAGGCACCCAACGTAAGCAGACCGTTATTGAGAATAGCCATACGGATGCCGGACATGTTTCCGATAAAAATGAAACCTAGGTACTCGCTGATGCAGTAACCGATCTCACCGTCGGGCAGCGTCACAGCAACCGTGGGTGTGAGCAACGATCCTGAATCGTCAACCACTAACCGGTGAACTTGGTACTTGTCACCAGCGCCACCCAGGAAGTACGTGCCATCTGGAGCATCAGTGCCGTCTGTCCAACGGTAAGCAGTCTGTGGATGCGTGTACACCAACGCCGGTGTCCCGCTAGTCACCTCATACAACTGGTTTGCTGAGGTCGTGTACAACCGGTCTTTCGACCACAAGACCATTGTGTGATCTCCAGTGCCAGCGTCGTACGTAGTTACCAACGTCAGCGTGCCGCTGTTGTTGTTGAACGCGCTTACCTGATTATCGTGGGCTACGTAAAACACTTCACCATCAGTGGTGACGTCGTAAACCGTGCCCGTGACTGTAAGAGTTTGCTCAGTCCACGTAGTGAAGTCCGTGATCATAAAGACCGTAGACTCGCCAGCACCAAACAAGTCACCGTTAACTTCCTGAATGTGGGTGCGCGACGTGTTAGAAAATCCTAGGTTCTTAACCATGTTGGTTTTGTTCAAGCAACTGAACCGCCACTTGCTGAACGGGTTAACGTTCCAAGATCTGTAATAACGCTCATTGTCGCTGTCATTACGATCCATGTTTGTCTGGCCCATGCCTTTATGCCACGACGAAACTGTTTGACGCCACACGCCTTGCGGCAGCAACAACAGGTCACGGTTCGTGTCAACGTTCCGCTGCTCCACCACATTGATGTGAGTGCGTATCCATTGGCCGCTAGCGTTATCGCACAAGAAAGCACGACCAGCAATACCCACAACATTCGGGTTGCCGTCAGCCAAAGCACTCTGGAGAGCGTCGTAGAACGGCTCACTAACCGTCGGGGTAAGTGCTAGAGAATAATCCTCAACGCTCGTGCTCATCAGATCCCCATGTAAATGGGCTGGTTACGCAACTGCCGTGTGTACTCCTCGTTCACTCGCGCAGCGTAAGCCCTTTCCATGCGAGTCGCGTCTAAAACGTTTGATTCTGGTGGAACCTCCGCGCTACGCCTAGCATCCGTCTGCGTTTGCACCTGGTTCCGGCGAGACTCCGTAGTACGGATCAAGCCAATAGCGACACCCAGCGGAGGTATGTCTAGTTGAGTGCTCGCTAAGCCAACAGTTGTTTCCACATTGTCAGCCAACGTTGTTGCTTCTGTGAACGGAGCGCGGTACGTGAACTCTAGTTGCGAACCACCCGAAGGAACGTTTTGCAACAACTGGATTCTGTCTTCCATGCGCCGGTACGTGTTGTTCGGCATCTCGTACCAAACATCTGGCGTACCAGGGAGACGGTAACGCACCCGAGCCAAACCGATCATGTTCAATGCGTCTGTTGGGACATCATACGTTTGGTAAGTCGTGTTAATCGACTTAGTAAAAGTACCGACCTTGTACAAGCCCCTGTTAGGAGACGACAACTGACGGAACTGGTTGTTCAACTGGCTGAACGCATACCACTGAGTCATGCGCGGACGGACATACACGAAGTCACCAGCCGACCCTGACGGGCACGGAGCATTGTCATACCCAGGGATTACCCTGATGCTGCGGCTACCTGTATTGACTGTGCGGACGTACCACACGTTCAACCCGCTAGACAGGATCATCCCCGGTTGAATCTGAGTCATATCCATGTCCAGGAAAATCTCAGTCTGCCCAGCCGCGTAATCCGTTTTGATCAAGTTCAATTGCTCAGTCAACGTGCCATACGTCAGCCTGCGCACCTCACTTACAAGGTCACTCATCGTCGTTGCCATTAGACCGCCTCAAACTGGTAGCCAGCAGCCACCAGGCTAGTGTAGGCAAAACTGGTGTCGTCAGTCTCAAACTGATGACCGCCTGGGATGTACACCGTCGCAGCCTTGATGTCGCTATTTAACGGGACTTGTACCTCTGTAACCGTTCCATTAGCAGCAATCAAGATGCTGTTCTGCGCCGGAGGTGGCCGGAAATACTCCCACAAGAACGTCCCACTTGTCGCATAAGTTGGGGTCATGTTTTCGTACGTCCCTACCTGTGCGGTAGTAGACGTTGCTTGTGAGAGCAGCCGGACTTTAGCCATTACTTCTTCATTCGGAACTTTTTTAACTTGTTATTAATGTTGTCCGCCATCGTAGCCGGGTTAATGTCAAGAATCCCAAGAATCTCACGGACAGTTCCATCAATATCCAAGCCCTCTTGCTTTCCGTACTGTTTCTTGTAGGCCGCTGCTTTTGCTCTACCACGGTTAGCGGCACTAGAAGATTGTCCAGTGCGCTTTCTCGTTGTGCCAGCACCAGGGTTGTACGTTGACTTACCAGTCTTGTCAGTAGCGGTACGACCGCCACCGCTGCCGCTGCCGCCGCCGCTTCCGCCACGACTGCCGCCGCCAGAGCCCTTGCCGCCAGCCATAACACGACGACCACGAACGTAGTGCGCCATCTTGCCGCTAGCAAGTTCTACCTTGCCAGTCAAAGGCTTGCCGTTCGGCCCCATGACACCTTCGCCCTTAACGAACTTAGTGTCGCTGATCTGCACAACGTTCTTCTGAGCAGCCTTGGCTTCTGTATCAGTAACCTTCCTGCCGCCAGCCTTACCTCGCCTGACCTGCTTCTTCTTAAGGTCAGCAACTTTCATGCCGCGCTTCTTGGCTTTCTTAAACGAGCCAGAACGATACTTACCGTCCTTCATTCCTCGCTTAGAAAGATCCTCACGCTTGTCTTCTTTCTTCGGATCTTCAGCCATGCTGCTCCTAACAAAGGGAGTTCCCTCCCCGCTGGCTCATGCCAAACGGGGAGGGACACTCATCACGCTGTGTTGATGTGAACCAAGGAGTCATGTCGGAAAATGGAGTAACCGACCAAGTGGTGCCAACCAACGCTGGCGAAACGACGCAACTTGTCCACAACCGGAGCCACGACCGTGTTCGGGGTCTGGCCAAAGCCGGGAGCCGTGCTAAACACCTTTGCAAACGCCTCTGAACCCATCAGGATGGCTTTAGTGGGTGTTGGCAAGTGGTTGTTAGCGATGATGTTTACGCCTTCGTAAGTACCGACCTGGCCGTAGAAGATGTTGTTCCCGGCCATGCCTTCTTCACGCATGGTGACATCGCGCCAACCGGACTGGTTGCTGCTGCTCAGAGCCTCGCCACGGAGGGCCATGACCTGAGCCGGTGAAGCAACGAGCGTCCAGTAGGAGCCGTTCATCGGACGAGCGTTGGCCTCCTGCAAAGCGAGAACGCCCGAACGGATGCCAGCAGACGAAAGGCCACTGGAATCTGTCACAGTCGCAACAGTTCCGGTTGTGCCATCGTCGTAGGACACCGACGCCTGCTGCAAAGCGGTCGCAGCGAGAGTGTCAATGGAGACACCAGCGTTGTAGCCAACACGCTCGCCAACCAGCGGGTCAATCGGGATCATGCTCGTGCCACGGATAAGCGCAGTCGTGGTGACAGCGTTTCCGTATTCACGCATGGAAACGACCAATCCGCGAGAATCCATCGCAGCGGAGTCAACGTCGATGTTCTCAAGCAGAGGAGTCGTTGCCTCAGCCAGGTCATCAACGAATGAAAACCGGACGCTAGATCCACGGTGGGTTTGACGAGTGCCGCGCACCGTTGCGAACTGGTCAAGGATCAGTTGCGGACGGAGCGAGGGGTAGACCGTCAAGTTGTAGGCGGTCTGAACAAATTGTGAACCAACACCAAGATCAATCGTGGGTGCCGGAGCGTTAATAGATGCGGGGCCAGCAGCGGTTACGACCTCTCCAGGGGAGTAGGACGGGGCCGCTACGGGGCCGTTCTGATTGGTACCCGGTGTTCCGGTACCTGCTTCTGCTGCCATGAGATGTTTCCTCGTTTCTAGTATTCGTCAGAGGCTGTTGGTATTCCGTATTCCTGTGCCACGGCGAGCATCGCGTCCATGCCACCCTCATTGAGGGCATCTTGCATACGTGACAAAGCCGCTGCCTCGGTCACGTTCTCAGCGGTTCCGCCAGCCGCCGCGTTCATCACGCGAGACTGAGCGTCACTAGCGGGGTTGTGACTAGAACCAGCATCGTCATCCTCGTCATCATCAACAAACTCAATGAAACCGGCTGCTTCTGCTGCGTCCAAAATCAATTCCGCATCCAGATCCCCGTCGTACCCTTTTATGAAGTACTGAAGGGCTGGATCATCTAGAGGAAGACCAGAACGAGCGAAGGCTAGTTCTCGCTGCATGTCCCACATTTCGGATTCCAGCCTTTTTGCTTTGGCTGCCTGCTTGCGTAGACCTTTAAGCGAATCGTCGCCGGTGTCTTGATCTGTGTCTTCTTCTTCGGTGTAGTAACCGTCTTGAACTGACATGTGGCACTCTCCTATTTGCTGTACGCGCACAGACGGAGGTGTCTGTACGGAGCGTTTATTGAATAGCCGTTATTACTCGAACCAGCACAGGCTAATAGTGCTGTCGGTGCTAGTAGTGGTTAGCGCGCCTCTTACTCAGAGGGCCAACGTTTACTACTAATCAAACAATAGCACTACGTACTGGACTTGCCAAGACCACTAACACCAGTATTTGTACTCACAAATGATCCGCCACCTGCGTACTGTCCTGTTTCAGCATTACGGGCTCTATCAACCAATCTAGCGTAGTTCTCGTTGCCAAACGTCCCGCGAATCAATTGGTCTTGGGTGACTGTCTGATTTTTGCCTGTCGTCAAAGCCCTATCTCTTGCAACCTGACCGAAGCCCTGACGCGCTTGTTGCTCATTAACGCCTTGTTCATAAAGATCTTCTGCTATTTGTCGGGAAGTATCTACGCCTTGCATCTCGCCTTGACCGGCGATAGTGGCCGCCGCGTACTGACGCTCCAACAAAGGCTTAGCCTTCTCAGGGTCTAGGAAGTACGCAGTCAAGCCGCCCTGCCCAACCCCGTAGAACTCCGTGAACTGGTTTCTCATCGACTGAGGAACCGTCTGAGTCGCATTAGCAGCCATGACTACGCGCTCTTGCAACTCGTCAGCAGCGACCTCGTTAGTCAGCAGCGTCGTCACCGCTTCCTTACCAAGCATCCCCGCCGGAAGCCCATACTGCCGTTCCAACCTCGTAGCGTCACGCTCGAACGAGATGTATTCACGCTCCGTAATACCGCGCCCCTTAGCCGACAACGGTTTCATCGCTGGGAACCGATCCTTGTACGCCTGCGTCTCACGCAGTTTCAGGTAAATGGCGGCATCGTTCAAGTCTTGCTTAGCGTACTGCTCAATCTCCCCGTACAGGCTGTCTAAGCCGTACTCCATGAACGCCTGCTTGACCGTATCCATAACCTGCTTTTGGCGGCGCAGTCGCTCTTCACGATCTTTCTGTTGCTGGTAGGCCAAGTTCGGGTCGACTGCTGTTTGGCCTCCGGTACCACGGCTCCGGTACTGAGACACAGCCTCCTGGCGGCGAGCCACCGCGTCTTGCTTGGCTGCGGCATCACCAGCCGCATAAGAAGCATCAGTTTCCTGGATGACTGCTTGCAGTTGTGCGTAATTCATTAGTACGTGCCTCCTGCTCCAATGAAGCCCATGCGTTCCAAGATGCTTAAGCCGTTGGTGGCTATGGTGTCTCGGGCGTCCTTAGTCTCCATCCACTCTGGCTGCTCTCGCAGATAAGACTCAAAATCCCACAAACCCATAGGCGTCTCTTGCATTAGAGCGTGCTTAATGTACGAGTTATTCAGGGTGATGCCCTGCACATCCATCTCATGAGTGTCAGCCAAAACCCGCATGTAACTGCTAGCAAGATCCTGCATGTCTTGACCAGCCAAGATCTTGTCCGCGTATGGCGTCCAGTAAGACGCGGCCTGCTCACGGATATCTCGCTCGTAATCGCCCTGGCTTGTGTTACCGCCCTGAATACTTGTCACAGCCCCGACGTAATACCGGTCGCTAAACGACAAGCCATTTCGCGCAGCCGTCTGACGCAAGACTTCCTCAACGTCACCCGCCTCACCCCTGAAATTAAACGAGTCGCCGTAGTCAATATCTATGTACTCAATAAGCGCGTCACGCAAGGCGTAGCCACGGTTTTCCCAGTCAGACAAAACAAACTGTTCAGCAAGCGTGTCTATCTCGGCTTTCGGTATTGCGAGCCCTTGGTCAGCCGCGTACTGAAGTAACTTCAGTTTGCCTTCCTCAACTCGGGTTTTCCAGGTCGCCTCATCCGTAACTTTTTGCACCAAGTTTTCACGAACAAAGTCGGCGTTAGACCCAAACCACTCGCTGCCAGCAAGTTTGTTAATCCATAACTGCTCGCCCCTAGGCTGGTTATCTGGATCGAACAAGCCCTCTTTTTCGGCTTCCTCTACCAAAGCACGTAACTCAGGATCTAACTTAAACAACGCTTTGACAACAGGGTCAAGTGAGAAAAAGTTTAACTCGTCGCGCTCAAGATCCCTAGGTGGTTGAGAATCTTTCGGTGCCATTACAGACCTCCATTAATCAACTTCAAGAACCCTTGAGACGCCGTTGTCTCAACGTTAGTCTCCGCGAAGTCATACCGACTCCTGGCGTACTCCTTGGCTATTTGCCTCCGGTCAACTCCACCCTCTTGTTTCACATTCGTTCGCTGAGTACCACCACCAGCACCCGTCGATTTCACCTTCTGGGTGCTCTTCGTCGGGTTCTTGCGATCAACTTCTTTAATGGTGCTCAAAAAATTGGAGAACTCGTAGTCTGTCGGGCGACGCCCCAAGTAAGTACCAACAGCGTCTTCTACCAAACTGCGAGCCTCAGAAGGGTTAGTGATATCTACCTGCGTCGTAACGTACTTAGACGGAGGAGCAGGAGCCCCACCACCACCGCCACCGGACGGACTGGTCATCGCCAACCGATCCATGTACGTGTAAATATCCAGGTCGTTTCTGCCAGTAGCCTTTTGGTACGCAGCCAACCCCGACGTCGCTTCCTTCCATGTTGCAAACTCCTGGCCACCAGTCGGGTTCCGATACCCCTTAACGTTCACTGTTTTTTGCCGCCACAACGCTCGCTCCTCAGCGTTCATGTCAAAAAAATCAGCCTGCGCTTGCGGCAAGGGACGGTCTTTACTAAATCCTCTACCAAGGTTAACAATTCCGTCTGCGCCCAAATTGCCACCAATAATGGCTCCAAGGTTGCTGTTCCCGTTAGCCATCATCGCTATCTCAGTTGGGTTAGCAGCCATCTGAGTAGCAGTAGCGCGGTTATTCGCACTGCCTTGGTTCGTGTTGTATCGACCGTTAGCCATCAGCCATTTCTCCTTGCTCCATCAACATAACTTCAGTAGACAATCCAGGGAACCTGGGGTCTTCATCAGCGGACAAGTACAAGTCAGCAATTTCAGCAAACCGCACATCCCTGCTCTTCAACTCATGCCTAATGCTTTCCCAAGCCTCTTTGATACCCACATTCGCTTGATTGTTAATGCTGCCATCAACCTGGTTAAGAATGTTAATGATGCCGTTACGGTAGTAAATGTACTGCTCCATAGAAGACAATGTGCCCTCTAACCCGTTATTCATCATCCAGTTACGGTAGTCAGGGTTAGTGGTAGCAGCAGTCATCACAGTCAAAGCGGAGTTAGTTTTACCGCCACCAGCGTCCTCGTAATCCAACACCCATCCATCCATGTCAGGGTTATTACGAGCGTTAAAGATAAACGTCTTCTTCGCTGTTGCCAGATCTTCAGCCCCACTCTGCTGGTAGTTCCGCAACCCACGCGCATTTAACTCAGCATCCAAGCCGTCCATTAACTGCCGATACTGCATCCAACCAGTGCTGCGCTGCGCCTCCTGCAAGCGTTCAGTCGGCCCAAGACGCTCGCGCCACTCTTTACCCAACCCAGGGATCTTTTGCGTACTCAAAATCGCGTTTGCGTTAGGGTCATACGAAACCTGGCTATTGCGGTTATTGACCAAGATGCCTAACACTTCAAGGTCGTTAGGGCCGATACGTCCAGACACTTCGTTAATCAACGTTTCATGTCGCTTAATATCCGAGACAGTCTCAGCAGTAATGTTCGCTCCGCCTGTGTTCCTAGTGCCTTTCATCTGACCGATATCGGCAGCCCACAAACCAAAGTTTTGTGAAAAATCTCTTAATGCTGTGTTGTCACCAGTCTGGTACGCCTTCGCTGAGTACATGCGGTAGATCTCACCCAGCGCAGCCTCAGCAGGCTCAATCGTTGGGCGCGTCAAAACGGGATACGGAGTTTGCGGAGTCGGGATACCCAGGTTGCCTAGCCCCTGCCACATCAGGCTATTGAAAGTGCGTCGGTTAATTTCCTTGACCGTCGGCATCTCATCACGCTCATTAGCGCGGTAGCGAGCCATCTCAGTAGCCTGGTGCAAGTTAAACTGATACCCATACAACGCTGAGTCAGGATCAAAAGCGTAAGCAAACTTTTGCATGTAAGCCGGGAAAATCTTATCTACTGAAAGAGTCTTATTGCTCGCTCCACGACCCTCACCAAAAATGTAATCCTTAAAGATCTGGTACGCCTCAGCCCCCTGCTTTTCACCAAAAATAGCCTTCATCGTTTCAGGGGTCTCAGGATCCATCACCCCCCACTTCATCATCTGACTAGCGGCGACAGTCGTTAATGGGGTCATGCGCGGGACAATGCCGTAACCGCTCTCAGGCATGACAACGTTCAACCCATCTTTGGGAACTAAGATGTTGGCGTTTTCATCCAGAATCCCACCAATAACCGGGATTCCAGGATGCTCATTCAAGTACTCCTGCAAACCAGGGGCCACAATCGGCATCACGATATTTCCGTCGTCGTCCGTCCATCCAGCCTCGTCAGGGAACTGCCAGATCCGAGCAACAATGAACGGCAACGCAGGGTCACGTTTAATCAACTTGCCCATGACTGTTACGGAGTTCTGCATCGCGCTAACGAACGGCAACGCATACTCGCCGTACTTACCTAATTTAGTGCGTCGCTCAATCGTGTACATGTACTCACGGGTGTCGCTAAGTGCCTGCGTGTGAGCCTTAGCCTCAATCTCGCGCAACTGCCGTGGCGTCATCTTGAACGAACCATGCTCCACCTTGCCAACGTCAGCCATAGACAAGTTAGCGTTCCCAGTTTGCGTTATCCGCAGTTCGACGGCTTGCTTATCCATCTCACCTCTAATGAGGCGGTTGCGGGCTTCCTTAAACCGTTGCGCGTAAAACGGGCCGCGCACAATGCTGTCTTCAGGGATAGTGCCCAAGTACTTAAACAACTTGGCGGTAAACGAACGCCAACTGTCCATACCCGTCTTGTTAGTGACCGCGATTACCTCATCGGCTACGACGAACCGGTCAATACCGTCGTCAATGTTCATTTCTTCTAACACGCTACGGATAGACGTTGCTGCTGGAAGTTGCCGTCCTTCAACGGTGGTACCAATAGACCGGCTAGTTGCGCCTTTCTTAGTCGGAGCACCAAGCGACCCAACATCTAGGTCACCGGAACGCCTTCCCATAACCATGTTTTCTAAAATGTTCATTAACGCCGGGTCGTTCCACATTGAGACTTCAACGCGATCCATGACCTCAGCAAAAAAATCGTCTATGGCTTGATCGTTGAACAAGAACTCATCGTCGTAGCCCAAACCCATTTCCCGCGTATCTACGCTTGGGTCTTTGATCCGCTTAGCGGGGTTTTCGATGGCTTCTTCAAGGTTGTCTGCCTTGCCTAAGCCCATACCTTGCAACTTCTTGATGTCCTCGGTGTTGTCCTCACCAAAAATCTTGCGTGACGTTTTCCACCAGTTACGACCCTCATCAGTTTCGGTAAGCCACTTCTTTAACCGTGTGAAGTCAACGACTTCCTCTGTGTTGAACATGCCGAACTCAAACATTTTCTGGATCAACCGGTTACTGGAGTACAAGTCGATTACTTCAGCCAAACCAGCAGATGCAGTGTCTAGCGACGTCGCTGATTTGTTGTCAAACTTAAATGCAACGCGCTTGGACTGAATGTTGCGGAACAAAATGTTTTGCGACGAGTTCATCTGCAAAACCAACGCTTGCTTTATGGTGTTGTCAGCACTCATCAAAGTGCGGTTAAGTTGCGCTAACGGGCCAGTCCACGCATCGTGGTAGTAGTTGCCATCCGGCCCAAGGCTCATGCCGCTACCGATGTGACGCTGCCTAGAAGCCTGCGCCATGTACTCTTGCAATCCCGCGCCTAGGTCAGTTTCTAGGATCTCTATGCGTGACTCGTTAATGGTCAGCAACTGATCCTGAACAGCCTGCATCTCGTCTAACTGACGCAATTCTTCTGGGCCTAACCCCACTGTTTGGGCTACTTCGCCTATTGACGTTTTCCCACTTTCCAGGGCTGCTCTATCAAAATCTTTACCCATAGCCTCCAGTAAGTCCGCGTTCATAGATGCGTACGCCGCTGACTCTGCTGCGATGGATTGAATCTGCTTTTCCCGCCACTTGCCGTACTTAGTGCCCGCAACCAAAACGTTTATGTCATCGACAGCCTGCTCGTAGCCTTGCGTCATTTTTGACCGTTGTTGCTTTAACGAATCAAGATTCTGAGTTTCCTCTAACGCTTTAGATTCTTCAAGGTCACCTCTACGTAAACGTCGCTCAGAACGCGCAATTCGTTGCTGCACATCTTCATACCGGCGTACCGTGCCTCGCTGCGTTTTCGTGAGTTCAAGAACCTTCTTTGCTTCTTTGGTCGCACGAGATCCTTTACGGACATTTTTCATTCCGTGCAACACAGCCCGCGCAGGCCACGTCAACGGCACGAGGGAGTTCTGGTAAGCCATGGCGCGTAACAAACCCTCAAACACGTTACGTTGCGTGTACGACGCACGCATCAGCGTGACAGGACGCCAAACGTCGTTGAACCACTGGAAACCTGTATTAACGAAACTGCCGGCTCCTTCTAGTTTCGCCATGCCACCAGGCGTTTTGGAAACTCGCCGTAATCCTTTTTCGATTGCTTGGAACGGTAACGACTGAGCCCCATTCGCGGCGTTCTCAGCAATCCACGGCGCGTAGTTAATATCGCCGCTCTCGTCAGCAAAATACCCAGTCTGCTTAATTTGATCCATGAAACCAGCGCGGGTGTCTTGCCCAAACTTAGCCATCCGTAACGCTGTGGCTGCGTCCATGCCGTAAGCCCTGGCTAGATCTTCCATCACACTTGTCTCTAGCGTCTTCAACGCCGTCAATGGGTCATCCATGCTGCGAGGATCGTAAAACGACGTTAGAAACTTATTGATTAACTCGTCACGACGGCCCACGCCAGCAGCAAGGTTCTCGCCAGCCATTACTGTTTCTTGCGTGTACAGGTCAATATCCAGCATCGCTTCTAGTTCTTTTTGCATACCGACGCGGCTAGTGCCTTTCAACCCAATCCACCCGCTAGGCGTGGATTGACCTAGGTAACGCCATACGCGCAGGTTGCGGCGTAGACCACTACGAACACGACCTTCACCTTGTGGTGAGAACACGCTGCGGCTGAACCAGCCGTCTTTTGCTAAAACAGGTACGTCTGTGCCGTCAGCGGCTTTGTCGTAGCGCACAATGCGCTTCTTGCTGCGAATAGATGTTCCTTCGCGCTGGAACTGCCCTTTAGCCGTAGCCTTACGGACGTCTTTAGCCAAGATGCGACGGTTGTACGCGCCAGTTAACTTACTGACTCCCTGTAAACCTTGTTGGCCACGCATGGCCGCCAACGGGATTTCTAGTGTGTCCCGCGCAGCAGCCAACTCTTGCGACAACGAACGAGCAAGATACTCGTCCTGCGTCAGCATGTCGTCTACAACTCTGTCAATAAACGCACGATCTTCCTTGCTGGGGTTCGCTTGATACGGCAGGTCGCCTGTCAGGTCGTCACGCGCCACCTGGAACTCATTGTCCATCTTGTCTAGTCGGGCTATCTCGTCATCCAGACGACCGACTTCGTTCAACTCCGCTTGCAATCCGGCTCTATCAGCCTCACTAACACCAGGAGCAGTTAATTGTTCCCGTATTGAGTCAGCGTCGCGGGTGCCTTTTTGCTTGACCCTGGCTTGCTTAACCTGCGCGATACGCACTCGCATCGTATCAATCGTTCCGTACGCGGCTGCCAACTTATCCGTTTCCGTTAGCGCGACACGACCTATGTACTCACGGGCAACTCGCTGTGTCTGATCAAACGTGGCAGCGGACAATTCACGTAACGCAGGAGCAGCACCAGGCAAACCCATCGTGTGCGCGAGAGCCAACTGAATCTGCATCGGGTCTTTCAAGTGGTACACAATCTCAGCAAGTGCCTGACCTTGAACATTCTGGAAACCAGTCAGGTTACGGACTGTCTCCAGATCCATGACTTTCTTGCCGTCTTCGCCTACTTGCGCTATCGAATAGATAAGCCACTCGGTGCTGCCCTCTTGGATGCCTTCTGGTATGGCTTCGATTTTTGCAGGCTGAATACCAACTTCGTCACCAACGCCCTTAACCATCATGGCGTACTGCTCTTCAGGGCTTAACTGATCCCACGGCCTTGCCTGGCCGTTTGGCCCCATCATGGAGTCGGGGATGGCGTGATCGGTGTTGTCCCATGCGTTCCTAAACCGCTCCTGGTTATCAACAACTTCTTGACTATTGCCCATGATGGTGCGGGACGTTTGTTGGCTAGCAACAGCCATGTACTCGCGTGTACGCTTACTACCACGCAAACCTAAAGCCCCCGCTTTGACTACTTTCGCACTCACTGTCCCAGCGATGAACGGGTCAGCGAACAGTAACGACGCATCACCTAGGCCGCTGAAGAACTTTTCGTAGCCTTCGGAGAACGCTTCTGTGCGTTGCTCATCGTCAAGGAAATCAAAACCGTCTTCTTGCAGCGGCGAGTCTTCTTCCATAATGCCAGCGAGGATGAACGGTGCAGTCGCAGGGTTCAGTAAGAGAAGATCGGTTGCTCGCCCTCCACCTTCGCGGATACGTTTCGACTCCATCGCAACGCTAGCAATAGCGATCTGCATGACAGTAGGAGCGGTGTCGTCTTTCATTTTGCCCAAAAGGACATCGCCAAAACTTGTATCGCCACTTAACTCGTCGTACGACAACGTATCCAAGCCACCTGGCATAGCAGAAACCAAACCACCTATACCGATGTTTTTAGCGTTCTCAACGCCCTTGAGTATTCCCCACGCGCCGTCCCACACAGTCTCAACAATCGACAAGTCAAGGCCGAACAACTCAAGGTCTTTGTCGTCTTCAAGATCGAACAACCGCGACATCATCGTCTTGCCACGATCAAGTAACGACTGTTCCGTTTGCAGTTCCTCCTCAGCCATATCCTTGAACCGTTGAGGATCGTTACGGAACTCACGGATCTGCTGCTCCGTCAGCATCGCCTCCTGCGTCCCGAAAGACGGGTCGAAAAAACGCGCTTGAGGCAGCGGCTCCAAAGCCGCGACGTCTTGTTGAGCGGTGTACTGAATCTTGCTGTTGGGGTCAAAAATGTCGTCGTTTTGCAGGTTCCAAGCCCACTGGGTGTTGTTAAACCCAGCATCGACTTTCTGCATGGCGGCATCGCGCCTACGCCTCGCATCAATCGTCTCAGGGCTGAGGTAGTTAGAGTCTTGGGTTTTGGGTGCCATTAGAACTGCCTAGAAACATCAACGTTTGTTAGGTCTTTAATGAACTGATCCCTGACATCGTTGCTGGGCCACGGAATCAGGCTCATGTGCATGATGATCGCTGCCGCATCTATTGGCAAAGCAGTCGAAAACGCATCAATGTTGTCAATAAACTTGTCCATCAGCCTGCGCCTCGGATGTACCTAAACAACATTTTCACTGACTGTGGGGTGTCCGGTTGCGTCAGGTACGGCTCCAACAACGGCAAGTAACGTTGCAGTTGCTTACGCTCCGCCATGCTGTCGAACTGCGGAACCGGCCCATCCCCCGGCCCTACCGGTAACCCGCTCGTGACTGGCCGGTCAGGGTATTGAGTTGGGTCAGTCAAACTGGGCGAGTCGTCTGGTGACTGCCATGACGCGCCAGGGTCAACCGGCCCAGCAGCAGGCGTAGCGTCACTCATGTCGTAGTTCTGCATGAGGTCAGTCCGGTTGCTGTAACCCTTACCCGGCGTGCCTTGTCGTTTACCGCCTTGCTTCGCTCTCGGCATTACTACCTCCGTCCAGCAGCAGGACTACGACTGCCTTTACGTAACGTGTTCAGCATGTTCCCTAACGTTTCCTGATCCGCGCTCGCTCCAGGTATCGCCTGCCCAGGTGCTTGCGGCCCAGCCATAGAAGCCATAGCAGCGTCAGCCATCAAAGCGTCAGGGGTAGGTGACTCTGGCTGCTCAGACATCGCTTTCGCTTCAGCCTCTTTCTGCGCGTCTTCAGTGACCTTGTTAAACGCTTCAGCCAGTTCCATCTTGTCCGTACGCACCAAGTCCATGACCTTCGCCAGCACCATCGGCGGCAACGCGCCCTGCGCGGCCTGATTCTGTAAGCCCTGAAGCAACGCAGTCTCCAAGCCTTCCGCGACAACGCGGTCTCGCTCCACCTCAGGGTTCTCAATGAACGGATCTAGTTGCGCCGCTGTCTCCTTAGACATGATCCCCAGCCCGATCCGCTGCCCCATGCCAATAACCAGTTGGTTTATGTCGCTACCCGTCACCGGATACGAAACAACGTGCTCTTCCTGCTGGAAAACCTGATCCGCCTTATACGTGACCGCCGCATTAGTGTTCCCGATACCCACGAAAATCGTGCGTTCCTTCTCACCGTCAATGCTTTTAGCCATCTGCATAGCGATCTTGTTCTCTGCCTCCAACGCGAACGAGAAGTTCTCCTGCGCTTCAGCAACCGGATAATCAATGACCGCGCTCAACACGGCGTCGCCGCGCCTACCCGTACGTATGTTCGATCCGCTTTCACCGCCGAACTCTGCCGGGATGCCAGCAGTCACCCGCTGCGCCCTCTCCAGCCGGTCAATAGTCGGATTCGTTAAGTAGCCCGGCTGCGACTGTATTTCACGGATATCGCCACCACTAATAACGTTCACCATGCCGGTGCGACCGTCATGCGGGCCGTCAAGGAAACGTCCCACCTCACCAGGACGACTGACGAGATAAGTGTCAGGGAAAATACCCTTCTCTACGGCAATCGACTCCAAAGCCATCAACTTCGCCTGGTGGTAGTACATGCCGATCATGTTGTCGAACTGGCCCTGCATACTGTCCAGCGTTATCCGCATTGGCAACGTCACTGTCGGGATGTTTCCCGGCGTCGGCACCATCTCCAAAGTCACCGCTACACGGTTCTGGTTAAGGTTCATCATCTGGGTGTACGTGTTGCTGTCGTTATGCGCCGTCAACAACAGTTGAGTTCCTTCAGCGTCGATGTACTCCAGCATCAACATTTGGTAGTCAGGAGTAGGTCGCTCAGTGTCCCCCAGCAAGGCGTACACCGCTGGGCCATAACCCATGTTCCTCAACCAGCCGATGCTGCGCCGGTACGCGAAAATGACGTCTTTCGGCTGCACCTGGCCCGTCTGAATATCAGGGTTCGGGAAACACTCCATCGGGTTACGGATCTGCCAGTTAGGGCGACCAGTCTTGTAATCCCACCGCACCACGCAAGGGCTCATCCCGTACGCGATCATGTGACGCGCCCGTTGCTTCATCTTCATCATCAGCCGGTCGGACTGCCAGTACCCAGAAACGACCCTCCCAGCAGTCACCGACCGACGATGCTCGCTGCGCTTATTCGGATCTTTGGCCGCGAAAGTCACGGTGGGGGTAACTGACGCGATACGACCCGCCATCTGATCGACGCCTTGCGCTAGCAAGTTAGGGATACTCGGCATTTGCGTCCGCTCAACCTCGGGGAGCGGAATCTGCGCTTTACCGTGGTAAATGTCCTGGATTTGACGCATTTTGCCGTGCAAATTGCCGTAAAGTTTAATGCGCTCACGGTAGAGGCCCAAGATCTCTTCATTAGTTTTCATGCGATTCCCCTACGTGCTCCGCTCATCCACATTGGACGCTGCATACGATACATACCAACTTGGTTGGGTGTGTAGTGGTTCTCTATTGCTAGTTTCATAAACCATGTAGCCATTAACGTATCATCTGTGTCCCCATCAGGGTACTGAATAGCCTCAGTAATAAGATACTGCATCGCTAATCTAGCGGTAGGGGTGCTGTAAGGGATACGAATGAAGCCCTGACGGAACAAATCCCCAATCGACTCAAACCCAAACTTCGGGTCACGCTTATTAATGCTCGTAGTGTGCGGAACAAACACCTGCCCCGTCGACTCAATCCACTTCTGCACATGCGGCTGCGACAACAACCACCTCTGAGCAGCATTAACCTCCACAATCACGTGAGTGATAGGCGCACCAGCCCTATTCGCCCTCTCATGCAACTCAGTAATCAACCCACTGAACTCAAACGTCGCCAAATCCAGGCTAATGAAATCCTCAGGGTTCATACGGCGACGAATCAAATCAATCAAGTACCGACGATCCGTGTTCGGGTCATAAACCCACCACATCACAGCCCAAAACTCAGTAGGCGACGGGTCAACCGTCACAAACGACCAATGCTCCCGATCAATCAAATGAGCAGGAATCTCACCACTATCACGCTCCCGATCCGTACACCCAGGAGCCGGATACCCATCCCCATCAACGCCACCATCAATCCACTCCGGCAAAATCAAGCCACCAACATCCGTGCCCTCCTCCTGCTGATACAACAACGAGAAGCCACGCGGGTTCTGAAACTTAACCTGCTCCACCATCTTCCAAGGAATCCGATACGGGTCTAACAAACACCCGTCCGGCCACGGCTTCGCGTCAGGGCCATGATCCTCCGTACACAACGCATCATCATGCGCCTTATACACAACATGCGAGTACTTATTGCTCTCATCCAGATTCTTCTTGTCCAAGCAATACCGGTAAAGGTCAGTGTTAGCGATCCGCTGACCTTGAAGGAGCAACACCCCACCCGGCTCCAAGCGAGTCTCAGCCTCACTATCCCACCACTCCCTAATATTATCCTTCGACTCCTGCGTCTTCACGTTCTTACGATCAACAAGGTCATCCCACACCACCACATCAAACCGGCCACCAAGGAAACCACTGTCCTGACCCCACGCCGAACACGTCGGCTCCTTATCATCCAACGCAGTCCCATCCAACTGCCTCACAACCAACGACTCCGCACGCCACACATCCGACCGACCCTCAGGCTTAAACGCCGTAAAATCATCCTGCAACGTAGCCACCGCATCAAACGACCGACCAAGAACCAAATCATCAGCATTAGCCCGCAAAGGAGCATCCCGCTCCAGGCTCTTCTTAATACGACCCACATACATGCGCGCCTGACGCTCAGTACGAGACCCAATCTGCAACCGCACCGTACGATCCCGCGTAATCAACCAACACGGAATATCATGCGTAAACAACGTGCTCTTACCAGCCCCCGGCGGCTCATTCATCACCACATACTCACGATCCGGCGTCTCCAACCGACGCAAAACCTCATACGCAGCACGCTCCTGCCAAGGAGTCGACTTCCTACCAAAATACCTCAACCGGAAAAACGCGAAATCATCCAACGCCTTACGAGCCTCCACCGACAACGGCTGCTCAACCAACTCACCCCCCACCACAGAAACACCCAACTCCGCAGCAGCAACCAACCCACCAGACCCCTGATCCCCCCGCTCAAAACGGTACGCACTACTAACACTCAACCGAGCCCTCTTCGCAGCCCTCTCAACACCCAACCCACCATTACGGGCCGTGAAATACCGCTCCCACCTGCTAAGGTCAGCCTTCTTCACCCCTGAACCTCTCGCTAGAGCCTAAATCTGGGTGAAATCGTACATGACAACAGTTTTATCACCGCATATATACATAAGGGGAGGGTGGGACTGTCGGCATGGCCCCGGTCAGGCTGGCAGTACCACCATACCTGCCACGTTCACTTTCCTTATTCCCTCTCTTTTCTTCTCACCCCCCTTTCTGATACTTCCTGCTACCCCTACCCCCCCTTCCCTGTTACCTTTTTATCTACCTCTATCCCCACTACCCGTACTTCTCGCTATGTCTGCTTCTCTCCCTCATCACCTTTTCGTTGTGCTTGACTTACTCCAGGCCCGCCCCCCACCCCTGCTTCCAGCCACGCCTGCTTCACCTTGCTTGCTCGCTAGCGCGTTGCCTCCTACTCCCGTTCCGGTACAACCAGTCTGTGTCGCGGCTCACGCCCGCCCGATCCATAACCAACCACGGGCTCGCTTCACGCTCGGACTTCATCGCTACCTCAAGTTCAGATTGCCGTCCGCCCACCCAGCACCAAGGGATCACCGCGTCGGGCACGATGCCCTCCGGCTAAAGGCGACCCCTTAATCCTGGGCGTTCGTCCATTGTTGTTGCGTGCATGTTGGTATCGCATACCTCGCACACAGGATTACGGTCAGGTCGCTCGTCATCATGGCGCTGTAGTACCTACATCGGCGGGCTCCACGCCCGAAAACCCCGATGCTCTGTTGGTGGGCGGGCTCCTCGCGTCGCTAAGGCCACGCACAGTTGCCCGTGTCGTCAAAAGCAACGCCACGGTCGGCCCTGGCAAGAGCGGCCAGATCAGGGCCTTCAACTGCTTCACTGCATTGTCGTGTCACAGCACAGCAACTCCCAGCCCATATCCTCCGCACTCCTGGCGCGGCTCCCCTCGCCTCCATGAGGAGGCAACCCCCTGAAAAGAGTGGGGGTTACCACCACATGCCTAACCGGCATAGGCGCCCCGCGCTGCCAACTTGGCTCTCATAGTCGGGCACGCATCCAGTTATCACGGGCCTCACAGGCTCGGTGTCCGTGACAACAGGCTGCTTTCCAGTGTGCGTCTTGCCGTGTCGTCCTCCAAAAAGCGTCGGACTAGCCACGCCGGAGCCGCTGACACTGTCAACCCTTGCGCCAATGTTCCCCCCAGTAATCGGCTGCGCCTGGCTGCGAGGCAGCGTATTCACCGTGACCGTCTTGTCAAGACCGCGTATCAAATCCCTGATGCAGCAGTGAACCCACACATACGACGTGGGGATTTGCTCCACGCCACAAGGGTTGGCTTGCCTGATCTAGACCACACCAAAAAGCGGTGTGCCCTACATCACCCAACCCAAGTCCTGACTGCAACGGCCCCGGCTCACCCCCTGCACGCAGTGAAGGCGCAACCGTTCCTGGTGGATTGAGGAGACAGAGATGAAAAGCAAAAACGCGAAGACGGACTGTGTGTACATCATGAACGCCTGGGGCACCATGATCTTGGTCAAGTTTAAAGATCGCCAAGGCACGGTATGGCTAAGCGATGTCAATGAATACAACGAGCGGATCTGGTTTAGGGAGTGTGAGGGACGTGGGTAAGTTTAGAAGGAGTTGGCAACAAGGATTCAACGCAGGTGTAGAACAACAGCGCAAAGCCTGGCGGCTTTGGTTCGATGAACTCGAACCGGAAATACAGGACTTGATAGCGGAGCGAGAACGTCATCGTCGTCAACGTGAAGCGTTCTCCATTGGAGTTCGTTGGCCCGGCTGGGCAGCACGTGATTGTGAATTCCTGTGGAAGTGAGTGGTTGTGTTCCCCCCCTTTAGGGGGGAGCACGCCCCTTGGTGTGCAAAGAAAGGAGGGCATATGCCCGCTGTAGTAAAGGTAGGTGCGCCCGGTGCGCTTCGCGTGGATAGAAGAACAGCGTGGGGTAATCCGTTCGTCCTTGGTAAAGATGGCAGCCGCGTACAGGTTATTGCTAAGTATTCGCGCTGGTTGCGCTCGCAGCCTCAACTTATAGAGAGGCTATCTGAATTGCGTGGTAGGGATTTGGCTTGCCACTGTGCACCTCTGCCTTGCCATGCAGATGTGTTGCTCCGCCTGGCTAACGCTAGGCATTGATCAACCCCGTTGTACCCCTCCCCCAGATTGGGGGAGGGTTTATCCCTAAGGAGGCACCATGCCTACAGTTGCAGACATTCTGTCCGAGGAGCAATTGCTCCAAGCCTACGAACTCATGGACAGCCTGATCAAGGCTGATGATGAGAAGAACGCTGATGCGATCGTCGCTCTCAAAGCGTTCATCCAGCGCAAGTTCTATGAACTAACCGCCGAGGAGATGCAGCACCTCGAAGCATAGCGTTGTACTGCTAGCGTGAGTAATAGTCTGCTAGACTATTGCTTGCGTGGGTAGATACAAATCTATCCAACACCACAGAAGAGGAGCAACACATGTCAGAACGCACGTTCGACACAAGCAAGATGACAGACGTACTGTCATCCGTTGGATTCAAGTCAACTGACGTTGACAGCCAGACCAAGGTTACCAACCGCCTGGTCAAAGCCCTCGCGAACGAGGGCATGGCACGCGATCAACAGCGTGTCCTCTGCTACCTGCTGTCCCAGATGGGACTGAAGGCACAGCAGATCAACACTGCGATCAACGGGCTAGCGTCCGTCAACACCATCAAGACCAGGATCATGGAAGGTACAGTCATGGTGCTCACTGGCCAACCTGTGCTTGCAGATCAGGTCAAGTACCTGGACAAGAACGACATTGACTCTGTCAAGTCGCTACTGTCACAGCCCACCATCGCAGAGAACCGTGACCGGTTCATCGAAAAGGCTGTCATGGATACGGTGCGCAGCCAATACACCAAGCCAGACAAGACCCTGTTCACCCCCGAGGAGGTCGACGGATTCAGGGATGACGCTATCGCTGTCCTTGGCAATACAGCCCAGGCGATCACGCCTGAGAACATCATGTCTCTCATCACCAACGCTGAGAGCACAGCAAGTCAGTTCGTCAAGAAGACACAAGGCCCCGACAACGATGGGGACAACGCTACGGCTGCGCCGAAGACACCGAAGCAACACTTCGAGGCAGCCCTCACCGACGCAAAGAAGATCGCGTCTGATACGCCTAACGCACCCATGGTGCTCACAGAGGACGACGTCCTCGCATTGTTCGAGTTGGTGTCGTTCTTCGCCAACGCTGAGGAGGTATTCGGTGCAGCCTCCACACCCGAGCCTGTCGGCTCGTAACTGGTTCCGCGCTCGTCTCAACGATGACGGTTCTACCACGCTACATGCGTACAAGGGTTCGACCTACCGGTACGAACTCACCGCTACGCGGCGTGAGATGAACAGCCTCGGCCCTGTCCTATCCAGGTCAGTAGGCCCGATCATCTACGTGACGACCGTGGGTCTAGAAGAACCCGGCTACAAGTTGCTCGCAACGTAGCCATTGGCCGGCTGGCCGGATGAAGTACATATCCGGCCGGCCGGCCTTCCCACTTCGTTCTATAAAAATCGTTCCGATTTTTGCCGCCCTTGCCCCGGCACCCACCCCACAGTCAACGGCGTTGCTCGTTCCTCACAACACGCAACCCACAGACGCGGCCCTAGATCAGCCTTCGGCTAGCCCCGCACCCCAGCCAAACCTGGAACCTGGAGGCTCCGCCTACGGTTCCAGACCTCCTCTACCGCCGGGGGAACCCACGGTTCCCCCTGACCCCCCTCCTCCCTACCAGCCTGAGGAGCCATGCCGCCAGGCCCACCCTCCTGACCCGCCACGCGCCTGACACATATTTCCCGCCCGATCACACACCGACGATCACCCCCGTTTCCTGGGGGTTTGACAGTTTTTGGTGTCAGTTTTGACACTAAGAATCGTCAAATCGGACATTTCTACACATCGCTGCCCCCCGTTGGTGTGGTTGTGGGTGTGGTGGGGTGGTGGGGGGTGTCTCGGCACGGATCAATGCCAGGTGTCACACGTGAGTCACGGCGTGACGTTGTTCCACATTGTGGATAACTGCTGTGGTGTGTCGTGTTTGCCCACAGGTTGTCCACACCCTGCTTGACATACACCCCTATTTGTGTTATTGTTACCTTAGTAACACACCAACACCACATAGTTAGGAATAGTTATGAACGACTACCAAACAATCTACGACGAGGCTTACGCCGCAGGTGTAGCCGCAGTCGAAGCCAAAGTGCCTGTGCCCATGATTGTTGGCACGCCGTCCACGCCGCTAGGCAGCGACATAGATCCGAGCAAGACGATCTACTACGTCCCTGACGGTGTATGCGGGTTCGCATGGGTTCAGTTCGCAGCCAATACAGCATGGGGCCGCTGGGCCAAGAAGAATGTCGGGAAAACCGACTACCACGCAGCCTGCCGCAAGGGTTACCCGACCGGCCTGGATATCTGGGTCACCACCGGTAATCAGTCAATGGAGAAGAAAGAGGCGTTCGCTCATGCTTTCGCTGAGATTCTACGCTCCCACAACATCGACGCCTACGCTCAGAGCAGGATGGACTAGCCATGAAAACTTATGACTTAGACACCGTAGTCCAGATAGTCACAGAGATCGTGGACAAGTACGGGCGAGACTACGTGTACCCAGGCCACATCGGAGACAACTGCCTGTATTGGGACGTTGACGAGCACGAACCCTCGTGCCTCGTCGGTCACTTCCTCTACAACACCGACCTCATCACCGATCCACACGAGTTCTCCCTGATTGAGAAAGATACTGCTCTCAATGCTTGCGATCAGGTCGAACGGTGGCGCAAGGTGACGTTCACCGATGAGGCCGCAGACTTCCTGTATGCCGCGCAGAATAGGCAAGACCAGGGAGACACGTGGGGTTTTTCGATGGACTTCGCCATGTCTGCGGCAAAAGCGGTTTCCAGCGGCAAGGTATTCGATGTGCAGGCTGCGATCCGTATTCACGATGGAGGTAGGGCATGAGAAACATCAACCTCGAAACCGTAGTAGAGGTAGTCACAGAGATCGTGGACGAGAAGGGCCAAGACTACGTTTACCCAGGATCGTTCCGCGACGACTGCATGTATTGGGACTACAACCATCAAGAGCCGTCATGCCTTGTCGGTCACGTTTTCTACAACACAGCACTGATCAGCACGGAGGACGACTTCAGACTCATTGAGAACTCCACGTCTGATCAAGCCTGCAACTCTTTGGAGACGTGGAAACGGGCTGAGTTCACTGGCCCCGCCCAAGACTTCCTGTATGCCTTGCAGAACCGGCAAGACGCAGGCTGGACGTGGGGGCGTGCATTGGAGTTTGCCCATGCTGCTGTGGAAGCGATCCAGAACGGTGAGGTCGAAGATGTGCATGTCGCGATCCGTGATCAGATCGAACACGACGAGAACAATCGCTGTGCGACTTTGTGGGGGTGGGAATCGTGAACCTACAAACACAGGCTATCGCTGTCGGCACCATTCAGCAGGCGTTGTCTAACCACATCGCTGGCAAACTGCCGCTGACCGAGGACGGTCACCGCAAGGCTGTGTTCCTGTTGGAGCAGATGACCGGCGAACAGATCGCGCCTCCAAGTGGGCGTGTAACCGACAAGGTATGCAAGCGTGCGCTGGAGATCGCTGACTCCTTCAAGTGGCAGATCGACCAGGCAATCGCAGACCCCACCAACTGGTACGCGAAGCAAGGAGAATCCTCATGTACATAGCACCCGAAGACGTGGGCAAGCCGCTGGACTATTACAGGCCCCGTGGCCCGTTCACCCGCAAGCCAGGGCGGTTAGCCATGCGTGCCTTGCAAGAGGCTAACTGGCGTGCCCAGGAATACTCAGATCAGTTCGTTGAGTGCTCGCACTGCGGTCGCACAATGAACGAGGTGGATAGCGGCACGTTCGACTACCACTACAAAACCGGAGCAAGAGAGTTTCTTTGCTTGGGGGTGGACTGATGAGTGAGATACACGATATCTGGTATGAACTCGACAAAATGAACCAGCACTTAGGCATGATCTCTGAGTACCTGCGTGTCATCGCTGAGAAAGATTAGGGGGTGAGATACATGGCTTCTGAGTACGAGGCAATTGCAACGGTGCGGATCATCTGCACGGCAGAGGACGATCAAGAGGCAATCGACCGCATGTACGCGATCCTGACTGACTGCGTGTTCTCTGTTGACAGTCTTGATCTCGTTTGACATACGCACCATTTTGGGGCATAATGTCCCTATCAACCACAGAAAGTAGGTAATCAGTTATGTCCCTATCCCGCAAACACTTCTGCTTCATGGCAGTGGAGTTCGGCTCCAACTTCCGTGACATTGACGCACGGTGGCCTCACGGCAGTGAAACCCATCTAGCCGTCTGCGACCACGTTCGTGAGGCTCAGTTCTCGTTCGAGCGCATGTGCAAGACAGACAACCCTCATTTCGACAAAGACAGGTTCCAAGATTGGGTCGCTGACGTCCGCTACGGGCGTCGTGACCTCACCGGCAAGAAGGTGGCGTAATGACTCTCCACGTCGTCCCCGACCACCACGACCCCGACGAGCGCACGTATGGCTCCGAGGGGCCGCCGGTGCGTAGGTTCCACGTCACCTTTTTCGGGTCTGACACAGTGACAACCCTCGTCAGCGTGTCAGCCACGAGCAACGTGCACGCCAAAGACCTAGCCGCAGAAGAAGCCGCTGAACTGTACGAGTGCGACTGCGAGGTCTTTTACCGCCAGACCGCCGAGGTCGATGACGAATACGGAGGTATCACAAATGTGTGAGTGCTGTCTGACAGCCAAGTCTGATGATGACTTGTGCGAGAACTGCCAACAGGAATACCACACGTGGCTTGTTTGGCGCGATCTTTGGGAGCGCGAGCAAGTAAGCCGCCTTGAGTGGGTCAGCGTCCAGCGTGACGGCGTAGACGATGACCTGGAAGGAGCACCATTCTGATGAGCGAGATACGTGAAGTCGCTGGCCTACCTGTCACGCCGTACAACGGCACAGGCGGCTGGTCAGGGACACAGACAAGCAAAGACCGTGCTGAGCGCATGGTGTCTACGGGTGACCTTTCCCGCACCCAAGCCATCGTTGTTCAGCAACTTGGAGCACGCAGGTATGAAGGTTGCACCGTGCATGAAATCGAAATCCTGCGCGAAGATGGTGGTGGGTACATGCACCACGGCTCCGTGAGTGGTGCGCTTTCCAACCTGCACCAGCACGGGAAGATCTCTCGCTTGGCTAGCAAGCGGAACAACTGCCACATCTACTGCCTCAACCATTTTGCAGGTACGAGGGAGTTGTCTCCGTTCAGTCCACATAAGCGGCACAAGACCAAGTTCCAGTTGTCCGATAAGCCCAAGCCCATTCCCACAAGTGAACGCTTGGAGAAGCGGGATGCGATCATGGCCCTGCTCATTTCTCGTCGCTTGGATCAGCCAACCCCCGCGTATGAGTACATGCAGTTGGCTGACAAGATAGTCTCCTTGTTTGACATACAGGGTGATTAGTAGTAGTATTTGTCTTGTAGGTCAAAGTACCTACGTCACCATCACTCCTCTAGCGCAAGCGTCGCTCCGGCTTGCGGTGAACTACGGAGCACCACACCACACCAAACAACAGTTATGAGGTAATCAGTATGTCCATTTACGCAGCAACACCTACCGAAACACAACCCGTAAGCGCATCTCTGCGCTACAACGAGTGCCACGTATTCATCCGTGACGGGCACACCCGAGGCAACGACGACGCTATGGTCGGTCAGCAAGGCCTAGCCGTCTGGCGGCCCAACGAGTTGCGCTGGTACTTCACTCCGTTCGGCTCAACCGAGAACGCCCGCTGGGTGCGGTTCCATCAACTTGGTTTCTGCCCCATGCCAGGTGACCAGGTACTCGCCTTGAGCAGCCAGGTTCCTGTTGAGTACCGGTACGACAGGTACAGCAACAACTTGGAGCCTCAACAGATACGGGATCGGCTGATCACCGTCACATCGGTTGAGTGGAGCAAGCGTGACCGTGACGGTGCGCTTGACGACACTTGCTCGCCTAACACTTGGGTATGGGGCGAGGTCAAGTCACGCCAGAAGCCAGACGACACCGAACAGGTGCGTTTCATGGCGGGTGGCCCCGACATACTGAACTGGATGTTCCCTGAGTACTCGTCGCTAGGCGACAAGGACATTGTGGGTCGCAACCTTGCGTTCCACGAGTTCCACGTGCTCTCTGCCCGCCTCAATCACGAGTCGCACGACAAGACGTCCTACATGAGCGACGTCAACCTCTTAGGGACGATGCTTGAGGAAGAGGCGACGGATCGTGACTGGTGCGGGGAGTACGACGAGTTCATCAGCACCTTCAATGAGAAGTCCAAGGTCGCTTACATCGAACCCCGCAGTTTCGACTACGAGGTTGGGGTGGAGATTGACGTCACGTTGCGTATCACGCACTCAGTCACCACATCAGCCGCCAGCGCGGACGAAGCCCGTGACCACGTTGGAGATATGGATCTTGACGAGATGGGCATTAATATCAACAACGTGCTCGCTCAAGGCAATTACGACGTTCACGACCACGACATTCACAACGTCGGTAACGCTGATCAAGTCTAAAACTACCTCCCCTGACAACAGGGAGGTTGACTCACAACTGAATACATAACTGAATATGTGGTTAAAGGTGGGTCACCCCAGTGGAAAGGGTGGCCCACCTTCTTTTATGGGCTCAGCGATCCTATCCCGCGACGCCTGTGACACATATTTCCTGCGTGACTGTCTCAGACGGTCGCACGCACGACATTGGCGCTTCCCAGCGTTAGTCACGCGGGTGTTTTCCTCGTTGTACTCATGTCCTTTGGGACAATGGGTTTTGCGTCGCTCTTTGTGATCTTGACGCTTGGTGTTCTCGCTAGGTGTCACGACCTCCATATGGTCGGGGTTACAGCAAATGCGGTTTCTGCAAAGGTGGTCTAGTTGCAGGCCTGTCGGGATCTTCTCGTTCTTGTAGTGCTGGTAGACAGTTCGATGGACGGCTTTTTCCTTGTGTCCTGGGCCTCGCTGCCATTTTCCGTAGCCGTTACTGGTTTGGTTACCTAGCCATGTCCAGCAGGGCGTTTGAGAGGTGTCAAGGGGTGTCTGGGCATCGTTGTATGGGGCTTCTTCTACCCGTATGAGGCGGTTCACTCGTGCGAACTCGGCCCTGTCAAGTAGCCACTCATTTTTAGGCATGTCACGCCTTTCGTTGCTTGACATACAGCCTACATTATGCCATAATACGCTTAGAAGGAGGTAATACCAATGCTTACTTCTGAACAACACAGCAATCTTGCTGAATGGCGTAGCGAATACCCCGACTTGGGGTTCATATTCGACGCGCCGGAGATGGTCGCGGCCTTTTGCAACATCAAGCCGCCCCGAGAGAAAGGACTGGCAAGAGAATGGGAGAGTCTGACACGCATGTTGGACGGAAACCCCCAGTAAGGAAAATAGATTGGCGAAAAGTCATAGCCCACGTCGACTCATTACCGCCTGGTACTGCTGCCTACGTTGGTGACCTAGACCAATCCATCCGCACTCATATCCGTAATGGTCGCTACGCCTACATAGATCCAAGCAAGTACACAGTGTGGACACGGGCCATTGAGGGCTCCAGGACAAAAGCGAAGATCTTTCTAATGAGGAAGATTGATGCGTAGCGTTCAGGAGTCTCGCTGGGAGAGGCAAGTCGTTCGGGCTTTTGGAGCGTTTGGGCTCATCATCCAATGGGATGGGAAGTACAAGCGGTTCTTTGGCCTACCTGAGGTGACTCTTGCTCGCTTGAATCCGCGAAAAGAGAGCAAGATCTGGTGTGAGATGCCTGAGTACATCAGGAAATATGAGAAAAGCACGCCAGACAAGCCCCTCATAATGTTAGTAACAAGTAACATGTATGGTGACGTAGAAGATCAATACGTTGTCATGCGTCTAGGGACGTTACTACCGTTCTTAGAAACAATGCAACAATCAGGAAGGTGGGAAAAATATGCTACCCGAAATAAGCGGGGAGTTCGGAGTCGTACAGGCTCCTGATCTGCGATTCAGCGACGACGGGTCACCTTGGGTGAAAGTCCGTGGTGTCGCTAAAGACCGGAAGTTCAACAAAGAGACAAACGAGTGGCAAGACGGCGATCTTTGCTACATGGACATACTGATCGGCGGTAAGCCAGCCGAGAACCTGACTGAGTCCATCACCGTGGGCGACATTTTGACGGTCAAAGGCCGTCTGGTGCAGCGGGAGTGGCAAGACAAGGAAGGTAAGACGCAGAAGTCGTTTTCTCTGCGCGCTGACTACGTGGGAGTGGGCTTGCGGTTCGCCGCTGCGCCTACACCCAAGACATTGAGTGAAAACCGCCGTACGCCTGCCGCGCAAGCGACTCAACAGCCGGAGGAGGCTCCGTTCTAATGGCTCAGACAACAGATCACCAGAAAGCGATGGCTCGTGCCTACTCACGGGCTGGTCAGGTACTACGTCGCCGTCACATGGAAGAGTTCAAGGTCATTCTGGGTGACCTTTACGAGAAGGAAGGCTTAGCGGTCGTCCGTCGTCGTACTCAAGACCAGATTGAGAAAGACCGAATTGACGATGCTGTCAAGGTTCTCAAAGAGAACGGCGTCGATGTGGACGTTTAAGAGGGTGGGTGAGCCACCAGTACGGGGGCGGTGGCTCACCCATAGTGAGCAGAGATGCTCTCTCTACAAGTCGATGATAACAGAACGAAGGTGGGGCACCGGGGCTTCCCCTCCCCATGCTGGTACCCCACCTGCGCTGCCCAGACACCCGGCAAAGCCGAGGATCATTGACTTACATTAGCACCTAAAGTATGTTCCACCGATGACCTTCCCCGGTCATACAACTAAATAGCCCAGGCAAGACACCATGAGCAGCGCAGGATCGTGGCCCCCATAAGGCAGGGATAAGACCGGACTAACGTTCGACCTAGTGACGTAGGGTTCGCCGGTCAAAAGTAAAAGCCCATTTTCGGCTACGGAAATGCCCGTTTACCTCAACTATGCCCAAAACCAGGGTAGTTAGGATAAAAACACCACATGAATGAAGTACTAGAACAATTACAGTTCTCCGCTCTCTATCATGCGAGCCAATCGACTGAACTTGCTGAGCATGTTTTCAGTGTTTGCTCGCTAGATGATTTTGAGCCCGGTAATCAGCAGGACGTCGCTACTGTGCTTGTGTCACTGATGCGGCGTGCCGAGGTTCAGCCCGCTTCTGTCGCCCATGAGGTTCAGAAGATCAGGACTGACCTGTATAAGTGGTACGCGATCAATGTGCAGGATCAGTGGTATTCGACTCCGCAATACTGCTCGCAGAAAATCCGTGAGGCCGGTGATTCTCGCCGCCTAAAGGTTGTTTTGCAGCAGGCGACCGCTGATATTGAGCGCGGCAACACTACAGACGAGATCGTCGCTGCCTTGCAGTCCAACCTGAGCGTGACCGAAGCGCACATGCGCTCCAACCTGGACACCCTCAACCTAGAGGACATTCTTGGCCTAAATGACGATGTTCGGCCCTGGGTTATGCCGTCGATGCTCCGCACTAACGAGCGACTCATTATCACTGGCCCTGAGGGTGGTGGTAAGTCAGTCCTGGTGGCTCAAATCTGCCTGGGTGCCTCTATGGGCGTAAACACGCTCCATGCGTCGTATGCCAGCCACGATCCCATGCGCGTGCTCATGCTGGACGTCGAAAACGACAAACTCCAGATCCGTGACAACGCCAGGAAGGTCTGGCCCTACTTCAAGTCCTTCACCGACGCCAAACCCGATATTGAGTGGGTCGATATCCAGCACATCGACCTCAGCGACCCCGTAGACGAGCAGAAAGTCATCCGGCTCGCTAAGGAACGTATGCCTCACCTGATGTACCTGGGATCGCTGTACCGGCTTGCCCCTGAGGGCGACAAGGTGGATGCGATGTTCACTCACGTGTCTCGCACAGTAGATCGGATCAGGGCTGAGACAGGCGCGTCGGTGGTCTTAGAGGCTCACGCCGGTCACGGCATGGCTAACGACCGCAACGGCATGAGGCCGTACGGGTCGTCTATGTGGATGCGGTGGCCTGAGTTCGGTATCGGCATGAACAAGGATCGCACTAGCGGCTACACCAGGCTCAAGGCTTGGCGTGGGCACCGTAGCGATGACCGTCAATGGCCTGTTGCGTTGCGGCGTGGCGAGGCTTTCCCGTGGCAGGCTATTCAAGCCGACGAATGGGAGGCGATGGGTTATGACAGCGAGTAGTTGGTGCAAGAAATGGGCTGGTCAGGAGCGTGAATGTGATCGTTGTCCTGGCCCCGAGTGGGAGGTGCGTGGTATTGCCATGTCTTGCTCTTGCAGATGTCATAAATAGTTTATAAACCTGGAAGTTTGGAGATTCTGAGATGAAAACCCGAATCACAGCAGCCCTACTAGCCGTAATCGTCTCTGTGAGCCTCTCTGCGGGGACAAACGCCTACGCAGAGGACTGGACGTACAAGAACCCCGCTAACCCGTCTAAGAACGCCAAAAAACTCAAGGACAGTCAATATCGCGGGTGGCATTACGAGAAAAAATGGGAGCCCTACAGAAAATGCGTAATGGCCAGAGAGTCTGGCGGTAACTATAAAGTAGATGGTAAATGGGGATCAGGGGCTTATCAATTTATACAGAGTACGTGGGATCAAGCGATGAAACAAGCGCGTAAACCCGAATGGATTGGCGTCCGCCCACACAAAGCGCCGCCTTACGTCCAGGACGAGGCCTTCTGGATCTTGGCTAACGTGTACCCCAAGAAAGCAGGGCTCCACGGACGCCACCACTGGTCAAGCGAGCACGCAGCAGCGTTCGGCTTCAAGACCCGCGACTGCTGATGTACTCCGACTGGAAGGATGAAACATTGAATCGCCAAAAGGTCAAAGGCGACAGTTACGAGCGCACAATCATCAACGGCCTCACCGACCTAGGCCTAGACGTGTGGCGCACCAAGGCTGGCTGGACAGATGACAGGGGCGATATCGCTGGCATCCCAGGGTGCGTCGTTGAGTGCAAAAACCACGCACGACCAGACCTCTCAGGCTGGATCACAGAACTCCAGAGAGAGATCGCCAACGCTCAAGCCAAAACAGGCGTCATCATCCATAAGCGACACGGCGTAACCGACCCGCTAGAACAGTGGGTCACCACGACGGTGGGCTTGTGGGTGCGGGGCATGGAAGCCGTAACAGACATGGAAAAGGAGAGACGTGATGAACTTTTCACTCGTTCCGTATAACTGGCCTCAATACATATTCCTCGCTGCCTGTTTCTGCGCCATAGTGGTGCCAGTCATGTGGGCCTACAAGGAGTGGAAACGTGGCCGGGGGTAAGTTCACGGAGAAAACCCGTCGCCTAATAGCGGAAAGGGCTAAAGGCTGGTGCGAGTTATGCGGGTTGCCTCTCCGTACCGCTGCACAGATCCATCACAGACGCCCCCGAGGAATGGGCGGGACAAGCAGCACCGAAGCGCAGTCCCCCGCAAACGGGCTGTGGATTCACTTCAAGTGCCATGAAAGAGTCGAACGCTTTCGTGAGCAATCGCTCAAGAATGGTTGGCTTGTTCCGCAAGGTCATTCTCCTCATCGAACACCTGTACTAACGTCTTCGGGATGGCGACTTCTTGACGATCAGGGGGGGTCGACTCCTTACGAGCCTTCCGGACAAGAAGACTGATATCTACGACGTTGGTGGAGCGAGGTTCCCGAGGGTTCAATGGATTATCAGCGTTGTTCTTCCTGGCGAACCAAGCGATCAAAGACTTGACCTTCCGCTCGCTGATACCTAGTTCCATGCTGATTTGCCCTGTGTTCCAGTCCTCAACAACCTTGAGGTCGTAACAGACCTGGGCGTACAGGTCGAACAGGGAGTTCTCCACAGCGACACGCAAGTCCCTAGCCATCGCTGCTTGCTGGACAAGATTGCCCTCATCGAACACAGGTTCGATTAGTTCCACAAGTGATTTATGATTGACATACGCAGCCATAACCGGTATTGTATGCCCTACACACCACGAAAGAAACGAGGAAACACCGTGTTCAACAACGAACAAACCGAGCAGTTACTCAAGCCCATCAACCCACGCCGCATCGCCCAGCGCAAAGGTGGCGGCGGTAGGCAGTTGTCGTACCTGGAAGCCTGGGACGTCAAAGCCCACATGATCCGCATGTTCGGGTTCGGCGGCTGGTCATGGAACGTCACCGAATCAGAACTCATGTTCGAGTCAGAAGACAGTGGCAAGTGGAACGTCGGCTACCGAGTTATCGGCACTCTCAGCATCGACGACGCAACATACAGCGAGGCCGCTGTCGGTAGCAGCACCCTGCCCTCACGGGGCGAGGCGCACGACATGGCTATCAAGACCGCTGAGAGCGATGCTTTCAAGCGTGCCGCTATCAACCTTGGCGACCAGTTCGGCCTCAGCCTGTACAACAATGGCAGCACCGCCCCTGTCGTCGTCCAAACCAAGGCCGATGCCGAATGATCGCCGCCCAGATCAAAGGCGCACTCAACAGGTTCAACGAGCGCACTCCCCGCACCAAGCAGTCACGCGACGGCATCCTGGGGCCAAGCGATATCGGGTTCTGCCGCATGAAAGCCCTACTCACCTTGCAGCGAGCAGAGCCACTAGACCCTGTGGATAACTGGCCAGCGATGGTCGGCACCGCTATCCACAACTACGTGGAAGAAGCACTCAAGGCTGACTGGCCCTCGTACACGTTCGGTAGCCAAGGCGGTCGCAGAGTCACAGCAACTCTCCCATCAGGAGCCAAGATCAGCGGCACCCCTGACATGTGGAGCAGCCTCATAGACGACAACTGTGTCTATGACATTAAGACCGTTAATGGTTTTGAGTGGACGAAACGCAACGGGCCAAGCCTCAGCCACATTTACCAGCGACACCTCTACGCGCTCGCCCTCATCCAAGAGGACAGCCTCACAGAGGACTGCACCGTCGGGAACATCTACATGGACAGGAGCGGAGCCAACAGCAACATCCTGGTCATAGACGAAAAGTACGACCCCAACCTGACCGCTGAGATCGACACCTGGGTCACCGATGTTATCTACGCGGCAGAGCACGGCGAAGAAACAATGCGGGACGTCGCTGCCCCTGTGTGCGAGAAGATCTGCTCCTACTTCACGGTATGCCGGGGATCGCTAGAAGACACCACCAGCGAAGGCCCCATCCACGACAAAGATCTGCTGTCGGCTGTGGACATGTATGTAGAAGGCCACGAACTCCACCTGACAGGTGGACGCATGAAAAACGAAGCCAAGTCCGTCCTCGCTGGAGTCAGCGGAGTCACGCCCACCCATCAAGTCAGGTGGGTGCAAGTGAACGGTAAAGACGGGCCATATGACCGGCTAGACGTCAGGAGCAAAAAGATCGTCTAGTCTTTAGGCGGGAACCCTCCCAGGTTTATAGGGCGTCGCTGATTACCCGGTGTCCTTGTGGTGTCTTGGGAGGGTTCTCTTTAACCCAACGGATAAGACATCCCACAGGGCAGTCCCGAGGAAACAGATCAGGTTCCCGGCACTCACAAGTCACTGACGCTTAGCCCAGGCGTTAGCGACCGCTGACGGGTAAACGTCAAACTTAGCCTTCGCCAACTTGATCTGGCGAGGCGTCAGTTTCTTAGCCTTGACCTTCTTCTTCTTGGACTGCTTCTTTTCCCAAAAAGGCTTATCGGCCACGACGCTTCACCATCTTAAACTTTCGACGCTTCCCAGGAGCGGGACGACGCGGCTCTCTTTCCTGCGCTTCGAGCAACGACGCCTGCTTCTTCAGGATCGCTATGTACTCAGCGCGTGAAATACGCCGCTTCTGGTTAGGGGGCTCGCCTTTTTTACCCTGATTACCGTCTCTCAACGGATCACCGGGCTTAGTTTTCCTCCTATTAGGAGGCTCACCACCCATTTTATAGTTCGGCATTTACTTGCCTTTCTTCCCGCCTTTAGGGATTCCCTTAAAGGACGTTCCACAACCACAGGGGCCACATGGAATCATCGCGTTTCCTCCTAACAGTCCCACTTACGTAACGCCAGGGCTTTCCTGGTCGGTTTACCATTCTTCATCATAGGGCCAGGGACGCCTCCCATGCGAGCACAAAAGTTCTTACGCCGCGCCCTTTTCGTAGGAGACTTCCTCGCTGCCTTCGCGCTGACAGGCGGTTTCAGGTTAGATCCTTCAGCCTTAGCGGACGCACGGCCCTTAGCGTTCAGCCCACCCTCAGGGTTTTTGCCTTCGGCGCGAGTCCAAGCGGCAGTCTTGTAGCCGCCCTTCTTCACCTTCGTGGGCGTCCGCTTCTTCGCCCTGACTTTAGTTGCCATCGCCCTTGTCCTTCTTGTCCATATTCAATATGCCATTGACAATCGCACCCAAGATAGCCACCAAGCCACCAGCAATAGTCGCATCCAACGCGGCATCAGGGCTAGCAGACTTCCCGACAATGATCCCCACAAAAACCAAGGGAACAGTCGCAGCGAGTATCAGGCGTGGGTAATCCATTACATGCCCTTAGTGAAGATCCGCTCGTGAGCCTTAGGCCCATACTGAGACTTGTCTTCCATCTCAGGTGCCCAGTGCTCGTTGTAGGACTCCATAGCGCGTGCGGGATAAACCTGCTCGTACTTAACAGGACTGTTCTTCCACGAGCCATAACCGATATCGCTCAACCGGCACGCCAACCTCCAGGCAGCAGCGGAAGCAAGTTCCCTATCGTCGTTAGCAAATGCGACATTCTCGTACGGAGGAACCTTGCCGTCCCAGTAACCAGAACTCAAACCCTTGAAGAAGCCATCGCCCTTGTACCACTGGCAGCCGGTGATGTAGCCGGCTGTCGCTGCGTAGTAAGAGTTCCAACCCTTAAGCCGGATCTCCACGCGGTCGATGTACCCAGAACGTTTATAGTCAACGCTCCAACCAGTCATGTCGTTGTCCGCTACCCACGCATGTCCATACTGCCCCGCCGTTGAGTAAATGATCGCTCCACGAGGAATAGCAGCCCACCACGACTTGTCCTTGTAGTCAGGGCACTTCGTCTTATAGACAGCATCGACCGCAGCCCAAGCCTGCGTCGCGCTGGAAGCCCAGGCAGGGAGGCCGTACGCCTGTCGGCATGACGATTGACATAATCCTTTCCAGGATTGCGTCGGGTTCTTCGACTGGTTAGCCAACCACTCAATAGCCCCATCAACGTCCCTATTCGACATACTCGTCCTCCCAAACCACTTCGACCTGATCCTGAAGTTCGCTCTCACCAGGATGCGGCTCAGGAACTAACTCCCCCAGGAGATCGTTAGCCCGGTCTTCCTCATCGTCATAGACCTTCTCGCTCATCCGTGCTCCTTAATCGCGTTCCAAGTGGCTGCGCCATGATCAATAAGAAAACCAGAATTAAGGTCAGGCCGGTTCCACGCATACCAGAACACGAACTTCCCACCCGCGTACTCGTACGTGTCCTTCACCAACTGCTCAGCCTTCTCACCGGTAGCGATGGGATCACCAAGTAGGCCATACAAAGTCTCCGTCACCCACACCTTCTTCGTTGGGCAACCCATCTCAGCCATCGTGTCCCGCACAGCCCAAAACATTTTGTCCCACCGCTTCGCGCCCTTACCAGGCTCCGGATAAATGTGGGTCGCTACAAAATCAATGCCGCACCAGTTCTTGTCCTTCAACGCCTGTAGGTACTTCGTTGCTTTCTTCATGCCGCCGCTGCTATCCCTTGGCAGCACAGAAGCAGACCCGATCAAGGCTGCCTCGTCGTTGCACTTAATGATTCGGCTAGCGTCCTTCGTCATCTGCGCCAAGAGGTTCCGCTGCTTCGTATCCCACGGGTACATGAAGTCCGCTAGTTGCGGCTCATTCCAGATCTCGTACGCCTTAATGCGGCCTCCGTAACGTTGCGAGAGGTTTGAGACGAACGGCTTCCACGAATTGTCCGGATCACCTGGAAGGCTATTGCTCCCAGCCCCAAGCCAAGGAGCAGCGTGAGGGGCATTAGGGTCTGCGGCGGCCCACTGCGGGGTGGCTGCGATGACATAAGTTATGTGCTTCCCTTCGTACTTATCCATGAGCCTGTCCATGCGTGCCCAGTTAAAAGATCCGGGAGCCGTGTGAATGTCTTTCCATGTGACACCACAGTCCCACAAGCGCACATGAGTCACGTCACCAACAGGGTCAGTGTCTTGAGGACTCGTGAAGTGCATCCCGATCATTTCTTGCACCCGCAATCTAAGGCTTCACGAATCGCCCGAAGTTCTCCCTCCATGGTTTTCTGGTCAAACGCTATTTGGCTAACACGGTCGTCAAGGCTACGCCCAGCGTTAGGGAACAGTTGATACTCAAGTCGCTCAATGCGGTCGCTCAAAGTGCGTCCCTTGCGGTCTACACCAACAATGACGTCAATACGATTGATCGCCTTGTACGCGGTATACCCAAACCTAAAGATAACGAGCAGAGCGAGAATTAAACCGGCAGTACCAATTATCCACTCAACGACCATGAAGTCATGAACATCCATTTAGGCACCGCTACTCAGGCTCATCCGGCGATAGATGAGTCAAAGCCAAGGCAGGAGCCAGCAGGCTACCCAGCAAAGCAATCCACAACGGAGCAACCGACTCGCTAATAGCACCGTAAGCCACCAGCAACGGAACAATCGTCAGAGCGACACCGTAAAGCCACTTGCGTCCCTCACGAGACATCAACTTACTCATCATCTTCAGCCACCTCCGGAGCAACAAACTCATCTGAATTAGCGTCGTAAGTGAATCCAATACCAGCGTAACGGCCTCTCACGGCGCCGGTGTAACTTGTTTTCAACCAAGTTCCCTGCAAGCCAATGCCATTCACGTAAGCCTGAATCGCTGCGTCGTTCTCGTCACCACCAAGACCATCAGGGACAACAATCACTTCCCGAACGATCCCGTTATCTACTCGCGCTGCATGTGCCATTACTTTTCCTATTCCTAGATTGCGTACCGAATGATTACAACACCGCTGCCACCGGCTCCACCGGCAGTCGATTTGCCTCCACCGCCACCACCTCCGGTGTTTGCCGACCCTGATACGCCTGTCGTGGCGTGACCCGCACCACCACCACCGGAACCACCAGAGCCAACAGCCGCCCCCCAATCAGTTGTAGAGCCACCCCCACCGCCAGCGTAAGTAACAACCGATCCCGTGTACGAGTTAGATGATCCTGCGCCACCAGAGCCAGAGGTGGAGCCTGCTCCATCACCACCAGCAGCACCGGCACCACCACCGCCACCTACCGGGTATGGACTAACCCCAGCCAAAGAATCTCCACCTTCGTTGCCTTGTGAGGGAGCAAGGCTTGGGCCACCTGTGTTCGCTCCGGCTCCACCGCTACCAGCGCCGCCACCAGATGCGCCACCAGCACCAGCAGCCCAAGGAGTAGACGCCGCATCACAGCCACCGCCACCACCCAGAGCAGTAAGACTCCCGACGTAAGAGGCGTAGCCGGGGTAGCCTTCATAAATGGTGTGAAGGGAACTAGTGCTGTGACCGGCCCCGCCTGCGCCAACAACTACTGAGTGCGATCCTGCCGCTAGGTAATGACTTGCGGCTTCTACGAAACCACCAGCACCCCCGCCGCCAGCACCACCGCCAGCACCTAACCCACCACCTGCACCGCCACCAATCAGAAGAACATCCACGAACCCAGTCGCACTAACCGTCAACGATCCAGAAGAAGTAAACGAGTGAACCTTGTACGACTGACCAGCGACACCGTTCGCTCCGTCACCCGTGTACGTCGTTTCCGTGCCACCCGACGCTACGACACCCGCAGCAGAGCCACCGATGATCGTGCGAACAATGACAACACCAGAACCACCAGAGCCGCCTACACCGCTAGTGCCAGAGGCTCCACCGCCACCTGCGCCAAGATTGGCAGTACCGCTAGTCGCAGTCGCGTTCTCAGTTCCTCCCGCGCCACCACCGCCAGTACCACCAGCACCGGGGTCGCCAGCCTGACGGTCACCGCCACCGCCACCACCAGCGTAAGTGACACTTGATCCTGTAATGGACGAGGCAGAGCCGTTTCCTCCGGTTCCACCGGCAGCCGCACCGCTGCTATCCGCACCAACCGCACCAGCGCCACCACCTCCACCACCACCAAACGTGGAAAGGTCGCTGGGGTTGGGTGCGTCACCTCCGTCATTACCTTGACCTAGAAGCGCAGAACCTCCGTACTGCGAAACATTGTTACGAGCCGAGCCACCACCAGCGGAGCCACCGTCAGCGCCTTGGTAGTAACCGCTTGTCCAAGTGGATGCGTAGCCGCCACCAGAACCACCACCGATACCCCAAATATCGTGAAGGCCGGATGCGGTTCCACGGTAAGCGTTAGGTGCGCCACCAGCCCCGACTGTGACGGTCACGGAGCCGCTATCAAGGAACACCGATGACTTCTCTACGAAGCCACCTGCTCCGCCTCCACCAGCACCTCCGTAAAAACCATCATTCTCTCCACCCGGCCCACCACCACCGATGACAAGAACATCTACGACACCGCTAGACGCGACAGTCAAAGTGCCAGACGAGGTGAATGAGTGGACTCCATACGTCGTTGATCCACTTGTATACGTCGTGTAAGTGCCACCGGATAATTGAGCGAACCTACCCGCCGAAGGGACTGTCGATCCCGCGCCAAGAGTCGCTTCAGATAAACGTTGAATACTCATGCTGTCCTCACTCGCACAATCACGACACCGCTGCCGCCAGCCCCGCCAGCATTGGAGCCGTTCCCGCCTCCGCCGCCCCCGCCTCCGAGATTGGCGCTGCCTGCTGCGCCTGAGGAGGTCGAT